>ENA-OSEO01002378-OSEO01002378.1-sediment-metagenome-genome-assembly--contig:-NODE-2378-length-27038-cov-5.423538_pt1 | contig 27038 bp, 22 predicted proteins | sample MGYA00237883_ERZ534232 | MGnify/ENA metagenome assembly ERZ534232
TTGTCCAGGGCGACGTTGCGGCCCTTGGGGCCCAGGGTGGTGCCCACGGCCTCGGCCAGCTTGTCCAGCCCGGCCTTTAGACTGCGGCGCGCTTCATCGGAAAACTGCAGTTGCTTTGCCATTTCTTGATCTCCTCAGGAGTAGTTGATGTTATGAAAGGACTGCCAGCAGATCGTTCTCACGCATGACCAGCAGCGTGCGTGTTGTGTCAATCTTGAACTCGGTGCCGGCGTACTTGGCAAAGAGCACCGTGTCGCCTACCTTCACATCCAGGGGCACCAGGTTCCCATCCTTATCGCGGGCGCCGGGGCCGACGGCCACGACCTTGCCACGCTGCGGCTTTTCCTTGGCCGTCTCTGGCAGCACGATGCCCGAAGCGGTCGTCTGGTCCTCCTCTAGCGGCTCAATCACGACGCGATCACCCAGCGGCCTCAGCTTCATGTCAGCCATCTCGAACCCTCCTGTACACTGTCATTGTGTCCCCAACGGTGGCGAGACCCGCCCACTGGCTGGCACTCACCACCCCCGAGTGCCAATAGCGTAGCACATACGGTTGGCAATGTCAAGTGGGGAGTGCCAAATGGTTCTACGTCAAGAAGTGTGGCGAATAAGACTCCTTGGCACGAGATGCGGCCGGATAGGCCAGCATGATGCGCAACGTCAGGTTTGTCAGGTTGCGGTAGCCGTATCCTGCGCGAATGATCGCCTTGATGCGATTGTTCTTGCCCTCCGCAAAGCCGTTTGTGACAGGATAGGTAAAGTAGTTCAGGATCTCCTCACGCCAGTTGGTAAGCATGTAGCTGAGCCCTCTGAACTCCTTCGGTCCCTGCTGCCGCACCCGGGCCCACCAACTGTTCAGTCGTTGCCGCGCTTGCTCACGACTCTCGGCCTGGTAGATATCCCGGAACCCCTCAGCCGTGCTCCAGGCCAGCTTGAGCTCGGGGTAGGTAGCGAGCAGTCGATCCCGTGCCGCTCGCTCGGTGGTCGATAGGGCAGGCGTGGGCGCTGTGAATAGGCGCCGACGGCGCAGCAGCCGTACGTCCTCACGGGTTGCCGTGGACTGTACACGGGTGATCACCCGACGCAACTCCGACAGCACGTGAGTCAGCACGTGGAACTTGTCTGCTACAATCACCGCTCGCGGACACGCATAGCGTACCGCTTGTCGAAAGCTCTCCGTCATGTCCATCACCACCACCTGCACCGACTCTCCCTCTGACTGAGACATGAGCAGTGCCTCAGCACTCGGTTGGCTCCGTCCAGGTTGTACTGCCAGCACGCGGCGCTCCTCCAGGCCATACAGCAGCGTGAGATACCCACTGCGTGCGCCGGTCCACAGCTCATCGAGAGCCGCCACACAGACTGCTCCTGTCGCTGCCTGGATCAGCGTGGGCGCTACTTCACTGAATGAGCGCCTCACCAGGGCCTCGCTCACCCCCGCACGGACAGAAACAGCCTTGACGGTCATATCGGTACAGCATTCCGCCAACGCTTTGCGAAAGTCGCGGGTACTGCGCCGGCGTCGCCCGCAGACTTCGTCCGGCTCCATGAAGGCGCGTTGGCAACGCCGACACCAGAAGCGTCGCTTCTGCAGCTCGAGTACCACACTCCTCCCCCAAACTGGAAGATGATCCTTCAGTTGCTGGTGGTATTGGTGCACGTAACTCGTTTCGTGACCGCAGTAGGGACACTTCCGGCTTGTACAACGATAGCGCACGCGGATGACCAGGCGCTTCCCCTCCTCCCGGCAGTCTACCACCCTCAGTTCAGGTAACCCCAGCGCAAGTGTGATACAATTGTCCTGCATCCGTCTGTCCTCCTTTGTGTGTTGATCAACAGCTACATACTAAGGAGTCAGACGGGTGTTTGTCTACCCGTCACTCACCACACTAAAGAGCGTAGAACCGTGCCAAATTGAGGGCTGACCGCCGCGCATGCTGTATATGCGGGCAGCGCCCCCACTTGTGACAGATCAAAGGCAATGCCTATAATGGCGGCATTACACCTTGCCTCCGCATCCGTGGCGGGCAGAAAGCAGCACAATGCGCATCACGCTCCTGGGCACCGGGACCTCGCACGGCGTCCCTCCGCTCGACTGTATCATCACGGACGGCGCGACCTGCCCGCGCGGCGTCTGTAATAAGGCTCGCACCAACCCGCGCCACCGGCGGACGCGGGCCTCGCTCCTGGTCGAGACCGGGGACCAGACCGTCCTGATCGACACGTCGCAGGATTTTCGGCAGCAGATGCTGGATAATCGTGTGCGGCAGATCGACGCAGTGCTCTACACTCACTGCCACGCCGACCATGTCTTTGGCCTGCCCGACCTGCGCTCCTACTCGCACCGTCAGGCCGGCGAGATCGACGTCTACGGCTCCAGCGAGACCCTGGCCAGCCTGGAGCAGACCTTTGATTATGTCTTTCGCCCACCGGCCTTTCGGGGCGGCGGCATTCCGGCGCTCGCGCCGAACCTGCTGGAGGATGGCCTGGCTCTGGACGGCATCACCATCGAGACGCTGCCCGTGGAGCACAGCGGCCTGCAGGGCTGCCAGGGCTACCGGATCGGCAACATGGTTTACGTCCCCGACGCCAAAGTCATCCCCGCGGCCACGCTGGACCGGATGCAGGGCGTCGAGTTGCTGATCATCAACTGCCTCAGGCTGACGCCGCATGCGGCGCATCTCTCGCTGGAGGAGAGCCTGGCCTATGCCCGGCAGGTGGCGCCGCGCCGCTGCGTCTTTACCCACATGACGCACGATATCGACTATGAGGTGGATTCCGCGCTGCTGCCTGAGTGGGCGTCCTTCGGCTACGATGGCCAGAAACTCGAGGTAGACTAGGATGGCCCTCGCGCACCCTGCCCCCCGACTGCGCTCTCCGCTCAGCCCCGTGACACGGCTCAAGCTGCTTTACCTGCTGGTCTTTAGCAGTTACGGCGCCACGCAGCTCTACCGTACCCTCTACTGGCGGCGCATAGGTCTGGACAACACCGCCATCGGCCTGCTGGTCGGCCTGCAGCCCCTGATCGCCATCGCGGCCGGCCCGCTCTGGAGCCTGCTTGCGGACCGCCTGGGGATCCGAGGGCGCCTGTTAACCATCGTGATCGCGCTGAGCATCGTGCCCATGGTGGCCATGGCCTGGCTGAACACCTTCGGCTGGCTCATTGCATTGAACATCCTGTACGCGCTCTTTTGGAGCCCGATCCAGCCGTTGATGGATAGCATTGCGCTGGGCTCGCTGGGGGAGGACCGCCATCGCTACGCCGTCATCCGCGGGTTCGGGTCGCTGGGCTATGCGCCGGCGGCCTGGCTCACCGGCCTGTTGATCCAGGGGCGCGACATCCGGTGGGTCTTTGCCGCGTACGCCGTGCTCATGGCGGGCGCGGCGCTGCTGTCGCTGGGCATGCGTGCCGGGCAGGGAGCGCTCTTTCGCGGCAACGCTGCTGGCATTGTCGCGCTGCTCAAGAACCGCAGCTGGCAGCGGTTCATGGCGGCCGTATTCCTCGCCATGGCGCTGCAGGAGGTGCTCAATAGCTACACGGGGCTGTACATGGATACGCTGGGGGCCACGGAGGGGATGATCGGCTTTACCGGTGCCCTGGGATCTGGCACGCAGACGCTGCTGATGCTGGCCGCGCTCCCCACCCTCCTGCGGCGCTGGGGCAGCGAGCGCCTGCTGCTCCTCTCCTTTGGCACCTACGTGCTCCGTTTTGCCCTCTTTGCCCTGTTCCCCATCGCCTGGGTAGCCTCGCTGAACAGCGCCTTTCTGGGGCTGTCCTTCGGCGCCGCACTGGTGGCGACGGTCGAGTTCGCCGGACGGCACGCGCCGCCCGGCATGGAGGCCACGGCACAGGCGCTGGCCAACAGCCTGATCGCCGGCCTGGGACGGGCCACCGGCGGGATGGCCGGAGGCGCCGGTTACGAGAGCCTCGGGCCCCAGTCCATGTTTGCCCTGTGCGGTGGCGTGTCTCTGCTGGGCGCCGTGGGGTTCTCTACCGCACTGCGCAAGCCGGGCGGAACTCGGCCTGTCACATCGCGCCACCACCCCGGCTAGGGGCCTGGCGAACTGAGGGCCGGGCGCTCTGTTTGGACTGCGCGAACATGTGTGCTATCCTTCTGTCGGGATGGGCTCGGGTCGCAAGTGCCACGTGTGGTAGGCCCATCAACGTACGAGGTAGACAGCGTGCCAGATGATATATGCGCTTTTCCGCCCCTCGCGCAGCGACCGGGCGGTTATTTTTATGTTTGAGATACACTACTGAAAGGTTAAAAAGAATAGAACACATGACAAAGAACACACTTAGGCTGGTGCCACTTGGGGGACTGAGCGGCATCGGCAAGAATTGCACCATCCTCGAATGCGGGGATCAGATTCTGGTGATCGATGCCGGCATCGAGTTTCCCAGCGAGGAGATGCTCGGCGTCGACGTCGTCATACCCGATTTCAGCTACCTGATCGAAAACCAGGAGCGCATTCGCGGTATCGTGATCACGCACGGGCACGAGGATCACATCGGCGGGCTCCCCTATCTGCTGGAAGATATCTCGGTCCCGGTGTACGCCACCACCCTCACCCGAGGCTTGATCGAGGTCAAGCTGAACGCCAACCAGAAAAAGCGCGCGCGCCTGCAGACGATGGCGCCGGGCCGCGCGATCACGCTGGGCAGCTTTGAGGTGACGCCATTTCACGTGAACCACTCTATCCCCGATGCCGTGGGGCTTGCGATCCGCACACCGGCCGGGCTGGTGGTGCACACCGGCGATTTCAAGATCGATCACACCCCCATCGAGGGCGATCCCGCTGACCTGGGTCAGCTGGCGCTGCTTTCAGCAGAGGGCGTGCTGCTCCTGCTGTCAGACAGCACCAATGCCGAGTCGCCGGGGTACACGGTTTCCGAGAGTCGCTTGCGCGACACCTTTGAGCAGGTGTTTGCGCACGCCGATGGGCGCATCATCGTGACGACCTTTGCCTCATTGCTCTCGCGCGTCCAGCTTGTGATCGAAACTGCCGCGCAGTTCGGGCGAAAGGTGGCCGTTGCCGGACGCAGCATGGAGCAGAACACGGCCATCGCGGAGGAGTTGGGTTATCTTCAGTGGCCAGAGAACACGCGGATTCCGCTCAGCCAGGTGGGCGATCTGCCCGATGAGCAGGTCGTCATCGTCGCTACCGGCTCGCAGGGCGAGGTCAACTCCGCCCTGGCACGAATGGCCTCGGGGCGCTTCCGTGAGGTCAAAATCCGCGAGGGGGACACCGTCCTGATCTCGGCCAAGGCGATACCGGGTAACGAGACCGCGATCCATCGCAACATCGACAACCTGTTCCGCCGGGGCGCCGAGGTGATCTACGGCACACCGGCAGGCCTGCACGTCTCCGGGCACGCGGCACAGGAAGAACTCAAAATGATCCTCAACCTGCTGCGGCCGGTGTACTTTGTGCCCGTCCACGGCGCCTATCGCATGCTCCACCATCACGCCCGCCTGGCTTACGAGCTGGGCATGAGCCCGGACAATGTCTTTGTGCTGGACAACGGGGACACGCTGGAGGTCAGCATGGAAGGCGCACACCGCGGAGAGCCGATTCCCGCCGAAGGAATCATGGTGGATGGCTCGACCGTGGGCGATGTCGGCCCCACGATCCTGCGCGACCGTATGACGCTGGCGCATGATGGGATCGTCGTCGCCAAGGTATCGGTGGACGCCCGCACGGGGCACGTGTCGCGCGATCCTGAGATCGTTGCACATGGATTCGTGTACCTGCCCGAGGCCGGAGACCTTATCGAGGCGGCCAACAAGGCCGTCGCGCACGTCGTGGAGAGCTATCAGGGGAACGGACAGGGGTATGACGCCAACCAGATGAGCTTGATCGTCGAACGGCGTCTGGGCAGCTTTTTCCGGAGTGAGACGGGCCGCAGCCCGGTGGTTGTAGCGGTCGTCTCGGTCACCTGAACCTGGTCAGTTAACGAGAGGCGGGCTAACACCCGCCTCTCTCTGCGTATCCGCGCTAGATCGAGACGATCGCTGTGCCGCCATCATCCAGCGAGCGCCGGGCGGCATCGAGAATCCGTGGCACCTCCAGCAACGCCTCGCGGTCACAGGCCGCGTCCCCTGCGCGCACCCTCTGCACAAAGCCGGCGATCACATCCTCCAGATCGGCGCGTCGCCCGACATAGCGAATCGGCTGCCAGGCGCCCGCCGGCGCATCCTCCGTAGAGAAACCACGGACGGCTCGCGGCTCTCCGGACAGGTCGACCTGCCCTCGGCTCGCCACCAGACCGCGCACGGCAGTCATCTCTTGCGCCCCAACCACGCGCGCTCCCACCGTATAGACCCCTGCGGCACCGTGCTCGAAAGCCACGTTGAGCAGGATGACCTCTGCGCCCTCCGAGCCGCTCACCCTGCGCGCCATCGCCCCGGTCGCCGGTACGCCCGTGAGGTAGTGGAACAGGCCCAGGTCGGTCGCCACGGCGATCCGCCAGTCGGCGACCTCACTGCTGGCCATGCAGACGGACTGCCACAGCAACGCCTGACCAAAGAGGTCCGCGCGGATCTGCCTGCGAACCACCACCAGAGCCGGATCCACCGGCCAGGGCGTCGTCAGGCAGAGGGCAACGCCGGCCTCTGAGGCGGCCTCCAGCAGGCGCAGGGCCGTTTCAGCATCGAGCGCAAGCGGGGCTGGCATCAGCATATGCTTGCGAGCGGCGAGGGCCTGGTGCACAAGCGCCTCCCTTGCGCCGGCAGCCGCTGCGACAAAGACCGCCTCCACATCGTCGCTCTCGATCACAGCCTCAGGCTCCTGTACAAAGCGGGCACTGAACATCTCCTGCAGCGCGCTCGTGTCGCCCATCTCCGAGGCCCCTGCCACGCGCACCTCTGCCCCGTCCACAGCGCCGAGCGCCCGAAACGCCGCCTGAGCCTGATCGTCCCAGCCGACGATCCCAAACCCGAGTGCAGAACTCATCCAGTCTTCCTTTCAGCGATAGGTAGACCCCTTGCGCGGTTAACTGCGATAGCGCCGCCCCTCATCCAGCATCGCCAGGTAGTTGCTCATCGGCACATAGTTGGCGACCGTGTTCCCCGTCCCCAGGCAATAGCGCCCCTTGTGCTGAAGCGCATCGAGCGTGCGGCGCACGCGCTCGCGCACGGCCGTCTCGTCCGCGCGACAGAGAAAGTCCATGTCGATGCCGCCCAGGCAGGCCATCCGGTGGCCGTACTCGGCATGGGCATCGATCACAAATTCGATCGTGTCTTCGTAAGAATGCTTGCCGTCGACCTGGACGTCATCCAGCAGGTCGGGCAGGATCTGCCGCAGGTTGCCGCAGGAATGCAGCAGGTACGGCAGGCCCGCCTCGTGGCTCAGCGCAGCGCACACCTTGTGACCGGGCAGCACAAAGGCCCGCATATCCGCCGGGCTGATCAGCGTGCCCGAGTTGAAACCCATGTCGTCGCTGCCCCACACGGCCTTGACCCGATCATAGGTGAGAATCTTGCGCAGGGTGACGTCGAAATAGCTCAGCAGCCGGTCATAGATAGCCTGCACCAGATCGCGCTGGTCGTACAGGGCATAACACAGCGTCTCATAGCCCATCAGCCAGGTGAGCCACTCGCAAAAGTGGCCCGTCTGCCCGCCGATGATGCACATTCCCTCGGGCAGATGCTCCTGGTACCACTCCAGGGCACGGTAGGTCATCTTCTCCGGATCGGGCCAGGGAAAGGCCTCGAACTCTTTCCAGTTGGTGATCGGGCCCTTGTGCTCCTCCATATACGCCCGGCCCCCGCTGCGCGCCAGGTCGGCCGTATCCGCAGTGAGCACGTGCGTAAAGCTGAGGTCCGGATCGTCCTGCCCGCACACTACATAGTCATAGCCCAGGAACTGCTGGATACGCATGTACTTGGCCAGGCCAAAGTGAGGATCGTCCTCGTCCAGCCCCTCCAGCAGGTCAAACTCGCGCGCTACATAGTCATTGTTCTCGGCATCGAGATACAGCTCGATGTTATACACGCGATCGGGCGTCTCTGATCGCGTGATGCAGTTGATGAACCCCTGCCAGTTGGGCTCGATGGGAAGCGAAAAAGCCTTGACCATACCATCCCTCCGTGCTAGAGACCGATGCGCGAGCGGAACTCGGGCACGCCGCGCACACCCGCATCGACGCGAAACAGCGCACCCGCGCCGGCGCCCTCCTCCGGCTTGTTGTTGCCGCCGGCCGTGGTGACGTACATATCGGCATACTCCGGCCCGCCAAACGCGGGGCAGGAGACCTTTTTCGCCGGGAAGGTGATGCGTTGCGTAACATTCCCCTGCGCGTCATAACGCACCACACAGGAGCCGCCCCAGCGCGCCGACCAGACCATCCCCTCGGCGTCGACAGTCATGCCATCGGGGCCGCCCTCACCCTCGGGCACCGCAGCAAACAGCCGCCGGTTGCTGATCTCGCCAGTGGCACGATCATAGTCAAAGAGGTCGATGGTACGCTTGCGCGTGTCGGTATAGTACAGGCCTTTGCCGTCGCGCGTGAACCCCAGCCCGTTGGAGACACCGACGCCCTCCACCACCACGTGCAGGCTGCCGTCGGTGTCCAGGCGATAGAGCCGGGCGTCATGCTCGCGCGTCGCCATGGTGCCGCAAAAGACGCGACCCTCGGGATCGGCGATCACGTCGTTAAAGCGCGAGTCCTGCTCCTCAGGGATGGATTCGACGATGGTCTCGAAAAAGCCATCGTGCCAGACGCGAATGGCACCCTTGTCCATGAACAGCAGGAACTTGCCATCGGCCTGCAGCGTGAACCCACCCACCACGGGGCCCGAATAGCACTGCTCATGGGCACCCGTGGCGGGATCATAGCGGAACATGCGCCCGGTAGGAATATCAACCCAGTACAGGCGACGTTCGTCGGGGTGCCATAGAGGGCCTTCCCCGGTAAGGCACTGGTAGTCTGCAATCAGCTGTGGCTCCATAGCGACTCCTTGTAAGTATGTGCGCCCGCCGGACAGGCCAGCCATGACACTTTAGGTCAGAGGCCTTCCCGAGACAAGGGATGACTGTTACCCGACAACCAGTGAGTGTCGGGAAAACAGCCAGGAGCGCACGGCCGCCTCTCACTTCTGGTCGATGGGGTTGTGCGCGATGAGACCGGATGCCTGCGATAGACCATCACTGTGACGAGCCCGAGCCGCCGAAGGACTCTGGCGTGCTGTTTGAGCGCCTAGTCCTTGGCAGCGGTGGGCGGAGATGGGCGCTCGACCCGAGTGTGCGTGCGAGCCGCCAAAGTCTTTCGGTTCAGCATCCGACTCCACCAGGGAGAGCGGGCGCTCCGCTGCTGACGGGTCTCAGATTCTGGATCCTGCCGGTAGTCGTAGCGGTAGTAGTAGTGGCCATACCCGTATCCCGCGTCGGAAGTGGCCACGCGGTTGATCACCACACCCAATAGATTGGCACGCGCACGGCGCAGTTCATCCACGACCTGCTGTGCCGCTTTGCGATGCGTCTGGCCCACATCCGTTACCAGGATTACGCCATCCACGCGCGAGCCCAGGATGGTGCCGTCGGCCACCACGAGCGACGGTGGGCTGTCGAACAACACAAGATCGAACTGCTGCTTGAGCGCCTCGACAAGGACTCCCATGCGATCCGAAGCAAGCAGCTCGGAAGGATTCGGCGGGCTGTCACCGGCGGTCATGATCGACAGGTTGGCGATGTCCGTGGGTTGGATGCACTTGGCCAGTACCGAGGTGCCGCTAAGAATCGCGTCGCTCAGCCCGCGCAAGTTCGAAACGCGAAAGACGCGATGCTGCACTGGCCTGCGCAGATCGGAATCCACGAGCAATACGCGCTGCCCCGATTCGGCGAACGCCACCGCCAGGTTGGCGATCGTCACGCTCTTGCCCTCCGACGGCCCGGGACTCGTCACCATGAGCGTCTGCAAGGGCCTGTCAACCGCGGCAAAGCGCACGCTGGTACGCAGGATGCGGTAGGCCTCTGAGATCGGCGACAGCGGGTCCTGCACCGTGATCAGCCGCTCGGACTGGGGGCCATCGCCATCCATCCGCGCGATGGTGGCCATCAAGGGCAGGCCCGTAAGGCGGCTCACCTCTTCGCCGCTGCGCACCGTATCGTCCAGATACTCGATCAGGAATGCACCCGCCAGCGCCAGCGCCAGCCCGATCGCCGCCGCGGTCGCCACCGTCTCCAGCACGTTGGGGCTGATGGGCGACGTGGGGGTTGTCGCCGCCTCGAACATGGTGATCTTGTTCGTGCCGCCCTCCACGCTGGGCAGCAGCGAAGCGTAGGTATTCTGATAACCGGTGAGTTTGGTTTGCAGAGCCTGAATGTTGGACTGGTACTCTTGAATCACGCGGGCGCTGTTCGCCTGCTCCAACCTGGCCTGCGTCTCATCGATGTCGGCGCGCGTTTCGGCAATCTTGGCCTCCAGATCGGCGAGCTGGGAGCGAATAAACGCACGGCGCTCATCCTGGTCCGGGTCGGCGCTGGGGCTCTGCAGGATCAACTGGTTGGCGATCTCGTCCGCGAGCAGGCGCGCCCGCTCCGGGTCCGTATCCCGCACGCTGATCTCGAGCAACTGCGTGCCCGGCACGGTACTGGCGGACACATCGTCCGCCGAGGGCACATAGGTGAGGCCGAGCGCCTGCGCAGACGCCACGAGGATCGGGCGCCGCTTGATCATCTGGCGATAAGTCTCTGCCAGTTGCTGGCTGATGTAGATATCGGTGCTGGTGGGGTTCGCCTGCTCGAGGGTCTGCCCGACGATCACCGTAGAGGTGGCCTCATAGATCCGCGGCATCTGCGTGGTGCCCAGGTAGGAGGAGAGGGCGGCGACGACCATACAGGCCACCAGCAACCACCACCAGCGACGCAACACTGCCCACAGCCGAGCCAGGTCGAGCGACTGATTTTCCATCACTTACCTCAGGACCTCGTTTCTACAACCGTTCCGGGACGCCGCGGCCGTCCAGCCCGCTCCAGCAGGTCATTGGCAGCCAGCGCAACAAAGGGCATCGCCACGGCATCCACTGGCAACCGGTAGCGCACCATCGCCCAGGTGAGCACGTGCATTAGAGAATAGCACAGCATGAACAGCAGAGCAATTGAACAGCGCTCTCGCAGCGCTCGTTCCCGCACCGCCAGGACCACACCATAGATCATAAAGGGAGCATACAGGCCGAATCCGACGATGCGCCCCGCTGCGTGCAGCGGCGTGGTGGACGCCTCGGGCGCGACAGAGAGGTAATCCAACACCCGGCTCCAGGAGAGACGGAGATAGCGCCCCGGATCCTGCAGCACAAAACCGATCCCGCGGCGCAGCAGCTCGCCGTCCAACTCGGCCTCGTTGAGACCCTGCTTCAGCAGGTCCTCAGGCAGCGGCGCTGCGGCGTACTCCTGGAACGAGGTGCCGTGCATCGGGTGCTGCGCCGAGTACATGGCGTAACCGGTGTTCGAGTTGAGCAGCAGGAAACGCCCATACACCCGGTAATTGCGCAGCGTGAACGGCAGGATGCAGGCCAGGATCACGAAGCCGGCGAGAATCAGGGGTCGTAGGACGACGCGCCATCGGCGCCAACGTTCCAACGTTCCAACGTTAAGGCATTCCGATGCCGACGTTCCAACGTTCCAACGCCCCCGCCACAGCAGCCACAGGAACAGGATTGCCGCCCAGGGGAGAATCGACTGGCGAATGAGCGTGGCCAGCCCAAGGCTCAGGCCCAGCGAAAGGGCCAGACGGGTCGGCACCCGCTCTCCCCGCACCAGCGCCTGCTCCACGTCCAGCGCGGCGCAGATCGACCACAACAGGCAGATGATGAACAGGGACTCGGTCATCAGCGTGGCCGCGTAGAGCGCGAAATACGAGTACCCCGCCGCCGCAGCCAGCGCCAGGGGCGGCACCCGCGGGCGGTCGGGGAACAGGCGCCCGGCAAGCCGGTAGACGCCCCAGGGCAGCAGGATCCCCGCCAGCACCGCCTGGACCAGCCGCGCCGCCAGCGGATGCGGGCCAAAGACCAGATAGATGGCGGCGAGAAAGAGCGAGTACAGGTAGGACCAGTGCGCCGTGGGCGTATCCGCGGGCGTGAACGGATACCAGCCCGTGGCGAAGGAGAAACCGTGGCCCTCGGTCAGACGCAGCGCCAGCGCATGGTAGGAGCGCTGATCGGTCAGCAGCGGCGGCGCGTCCACGATGTCCCCTAGATACAGAGCCACTGCGACGCGGGCGATGACGGAGAGCGCCAGAAAGAACAAAACCGCCCTTCTGGAGAGCAGAAAGGCATTCAGACGCGAAGGCAGGCGCGAATCGGAATGGACTGTGCTACTGTCGCTCAATCAAGGCCTCCACTATGCGCTCGGCGGCGTGTCCGTCGCCGTAGGGATTCTGGGCGCGAGCCATGGCCGCGTGAGCCGCGTCGTCCTGCAGCAGGGCCAGCGCCTCGGCGACGATGCGCCCGCTATCGGTGCCCACCAGGCGGGCCACGCCGGCCTCGATCCCCTCGGGGCGCTCCGTGGTCTCGCGCAACACCAGTACCGGCACGCCCAGGCTCGGGGCCTCCTCCTGGATGCCCCCCGAGTCGGTGAGGACCAGACGGCAGCGGGACATGAGCCCGACCAGGTCCAGATAGTCGAGGGGTGGCAGCAGAGTGATGCCCGCAACGCCGGATAGCTCACGATAGACAGGCTCACGCACCTGCGGATTCAGGTGCACGGGGTAGACGATATGCCAGCGACCGTGGGACCGCGCGGCCAGTTCCACCAGCGCTGTGCAGATGCGCTCCAGGGGCGCCCCAAAGCTCTCGCGGCGGTGCGCGGTAACCAACACAAGATTCATGTCGCGTGGCAGATCCAAGAGTGCCTCAGGCAGCGGCCGCGCGGGCAGGCGCCGCATCCACTGCAGCGCGTCGACGACGGTGTTGCCGGTGACGAGGATGCGCTCCGGCGCGATCCCCTCGGCCAGCAGCGCCTCACGCGCCCGTCCGGTCGGCGCAAAACACAGGTCGCTGATCGCGTCCGTGACCACGCGGTTCATCTCCTCGGGAAAGGGATTGGCGCGGTCGCCGGTGCGCAGGCCCGCCTCCACGTGGCCCACCCGGACCCGCGAATGATGCGCCGCGATGGCCGCCGCCATGACCGTGGTCGTGTCGCCCTGAACCAGCACCCAGTCCGGCCGCAGATCGTCCAGCACGGGCTCGATGGCCGCCAGCAGACGCGACGCCACCTGGGTGAGGGTCTGACCGGGCTGCATCAGGTCCAGGTCGATGTCGGGGACGATGTCGAACACGCCCAGCGCCTGGCGGAGCATCTCGCGATGCTGGCCGGTGGAGCAGACCCAGCTCTGGACCACGTCCGGACGCTCGCGCAGGCGGGCGATGACCGGCGCCATCTTGATGGCCTCGGGGCGGGTGCCGATGACGGTCAGGACACGGAGCATATCACCTCACTGCGGACAGACCATGGACCACAGACGATAGACGATGAGCGGCGAAGGAATCTGCCCGCACCGAGTTACCCACCCAGCACCTCCGCGTACACGCCATCCCACTCTTTGTACCGGATCTCCCAGTTGTAGGCGGTCTGGGCCAGGCAGTGGCCGTTGTCGCGGAGGCGCCGGCGCAACTCGGGCTCACGCAGCAGGCGCAGCACGGCCGCGGCGAAACCCGGAGCGTCGTCGGCCACCAGCGCGTCGACGCCGTCGGTCACGGCGATCCCCTCGGCGCCCAGGGCGGTGGTCACTACCGGCGTGCCCCAGGACCAGGCGTCCATGATCTTGACGCGCATCCCGGCCCCGGCGTGCAGCGGCACCAGAAAGGCCGCCGTGTCCGCCAGATAGGATGTGGGATCCTCGACATAGCCCGTCACCTCGATGCGGGGATCCGCCGCCAGCGCCTCTACCTCGGCAGGGGGGCGGCGTCCGATGATCACCAGCCGGGCCTCGGGTTCCTCACGGGCCACGATGGGCCAGACCTCGCGCGCGAACCAGAGCATCCCCTGCACGTTGGGGGGCCAGAACATGGTGCCCAGATGCAGCACCGTGCGCGGGCGGTCGCTCGCCGGCACCAGCGTCTTGTCCCCCGGCGCGGCGCAGATGGGGATCGTCGCCAGGCCGGGACGGTCCTCCGCCGGGGCACCGACCGCGGCACGGTCATAATCCGAGACGAAAACCGCGCTATCGAACTGCGACCAGAGGCGCCGCTCATAGCGCTCCAGCGCCCGCCTCTCGCGGGAGTAGAACAGGCGCCAGATCGCCCGCGTCTCATCCTGAGCCATCTGGGCATAGATACGGAAGAGCGCGTTGTGCACATCGTAGACCGCGCAGGGACGGCGATCCGCAGGTGCGACGTCACGGGCGTAAAGACCATACTGCGCCATGGAGGTCTGGTCCGCGTGTACGACGTCGAAAGACTGCTCGGTGACCAGACGCCGCAGTAGCGAGTGCATCTCTGCGATCTCGTCGCGGACGATGATCAGCGGCTGGCCCGTCACGAGCGCCTTGACCGCCGCCCGCAGATTGAGCGCCAGCGAGCGCACCATAGGCACGGTATGCACCGCCTCGCAGAACTGCGCCAGGTGAGCGATGGCCTCGGGCGGATCCTCGGCGCGCACAAAGGACACCAGCGTCACCTGATGCGCGCGCGCCAGGTGGCGCAGGACATAGTAGGCGCGCATCTTGGCGCCGGCATCCAGCGGCCAGGGCAGGACCTGGGTCAGGAAGAGAATGCGGGACAAGGCGACTCCTCTCTTCGGATGACCATGGACCATGGACCGGGGACCAGGGACCATAGACCACGGACCATAGACCATGCTGAGACCTGTATGCCGTCGTCCATCGTCCATCGTCTATGGTCTATGGTCGATCGTTCATCGTCTCGCCAGGCTATAATAGAGCGCGACCAACCCCGCACGCTCCTCGCGCCTGCGCTCATCATACCACGCCCGGCCCGCGGCGCCCATACGGCGCGCGCGCTCGGGGTCCGAGAGCGCCTCGCGCAACGCGGCGGCCAGCGAAACGGCGTCGCCCTCGGGGACCACCCAGCCGGTCTCGCCCGGGACGACGTACTCGGCCAGCGCGCCGCTGTCGCTGACGATCACGGGCATCCCAAAGGAGTAGGCCACAGCGACCAACGCCGACTGCGTGGCGCCGATGTAGGGCAGCACCAGCACGCGGCAGCGCCGAAAGAGGTCGATGGCCTCATCGTCCAGCACCAGGCGGTCGCGGCGGTCGACGCTGGCATCGTCGGAGGGCCATACCACCCCGCCTTCGGCCTGTCCGGCGATCACCAGCCGCCACGCAGCCGGGCGGTCCGCCAGAGACGCCCAGGCCTGCGCCAGCACGTCGATCCCCTTGTAGCGCCCCACCCGCCCGAAAAAAAGAACCGCCGGCTCGCGCTGTGCGTCTGTGGCCACCGGCACTGACGCCGGAGCAGTTGAATGCTCATGATCCAGAAAGCCGTGCAACAGGGGCAGATAGACCGCGCGCGCCTCCGGCAGTCCCATGGCCAGCAAACGTTGCCGGTAGCGCTCGCCATGCACCAGCACCGCGTCGGCGCTCGCGATCACCGCCCGGTTCCAGACGTGCAGCAGCCGGCCGTACCCCTCGCCCGGGTGGGGGTCCAGATCGTGCAGCGTGTGCACGACCGGAATGCCCCTTGACCTGAGCCGGCGCATGATCCAGGGCGCGTAGAGCTGCGGGCCGGTAATGTGCACCACGTCCGGGTGCAGCGCCTCGATCGCCTCCAGCACCCGCCCGATCCCGGCGCGCAGCCCGGGCCCCACCTCCAGCGTGCGCCCCTCCCCCGGCCAGACGGCGTGCACCTGCACGCGGGGATCGTACAGCCCGCGGGGGAAGCGGTCGACGGTGACCAGATGCGCCTCAGCGCCGCCGTCCGCGAGTACTCCGTTCGCCAGGTCGGCGGTGTAGAGGTGCATGGCGTAGGTGCGGGAGAGGAGGAGGTAAAGGACGGTGGTCACTTCTCGAGCACCATCACAGTCTCCCAGTAGTAGCGCCCCAACGATGGAAGCACGCGCACCAGCCAGCGGTCAAAGGACCGCAGAGGCGCATACGCCCACCGCAGACCTATTCGATGCCTGGACAGAGCCTCGAGCACAACGGGCGCCACTGACGAAAAGCAGAACTCGTGATGCTCCGCGCTCCGAAAGTGCGAGCTAACGCGCTTCACATCTGACATACGCAGCGCACGTTCGGTCGGGCTGCGGAGCTGTGGGGTGAGCTTGCGATACGCCTCGAGCGCGATGTTGTGTCCCAGAGGCTCCAGAAACACCGCCCGTCCACCTGGCCGAAGCACGCGCGCAATCTCTGGCATGGCCAGGTCCGGATCGAGGTGATGCAGTATCTGCTTGCCCATAACCACATCAACGGATCCATCAGAGAACGGAAGATACTCTGCTGCACACTGAACGAACATGATGTTACCCGGCTCACAACGGGTCTTGGCCTCAGTAAGCCGACGGATAGAAATGTCAAAGGCCACTGGCTGTGCGCCACGGTCGCAGAGCCACTCGGTCATCGCGCCCGAGCCACAGCCATAGTCCAAGACTCTGGCGCCGCGCAGGTCCCCACCAGCCGCCTGATAGAAGGCCTCTGCCTCGGAGAAAAGGTCAGACTGATATGTGGCGACGATCAGGCTGCTCGCATCCCTGCGCGTGTCATAGTGTTCATGGTACTCGCGCTCCTGATCGATGCGGCTATGATCATGTGCCATCTTTATGACTCCGGTCCAAGAATCGGCCCCTTTTTACACATGATGGGGAGCTCGACCAGCAGCCGGCCGTAGAGACGAGCGCGCCTGGGCTGCCATGAGAGCGCCGCCCAGGCGAAACGTGGGAGATAGGCCAGCGTCACCAGAACGCGAAAGGCCAGCGCGCCGAGCGCGCCATAGTGCTTGTGCTGAAAGCGCACTTTGCTGCGATACAGCTCCAGATACATGGCATCGGCGATCTGGTTCGCGCTCTGGCCCCCCAGGTGGACCACGCGGGCGGCCGGCACCCACCAGGTGGTCCAGCCGGCGCGCTCCAGCCGCAGAAAGAGGTCCATCTCCTCCGAGTACATGAAATAGCGCTCATCAAAGAGCCCAATTTCGTCCAGCGCGGCGCGGCGCAGCAGCACGCAGGCCCCCTTGAGAACCTCCACTCGACGCTCACGGTCATCAGCAGAGTCCTCAAAAGGATAGTGCGCCAGCGGGATCAGCCGGTCGAGGAAGCAGAGGCGCCAGAATTCGCGCCAGGGCGTCAGCACCGGGTGGCAGGAGGGCTGCGTGGAGCCGTCGGCGTTCAGCAGGCGCGGGCCCACCGCTCCGCGCCGGGCGTCGCCCGCCAGCGCATCCATAAGGATCCGCACCGCATCGGGCAGCAGCACGGCATCGCTGTTCAACAGCAGCACGTACTCCCCCGACGCCTGCGCAATCGCCTGGTTGTTGGCACGGGCGAAACCGACGTTCTCGGTGTTCTCGATCAGGCGCACCTCGGGGAACCGCTCGCGGACCATCGCAGCGCTGCCGTCGCTGGAGGCGTTGTCCACCACGAAGACCTCGAAATCGAGATCCTGCACCGTTTCATAGACCGAGCGCAGACAGTCGGCCAGGAGGTCGCGGGTGTTCCAGTTGACAACAATAATCGACAAAGTCAGCTCTGCGTCTCGTTTGAACGTTTGAACGTGGCCATCAGAATGGCTTAACGTTTGAACGTTTGAACGTTTGAACGTTCCAACGATTCTCGAGGCATCGTCCACACGGTTCATGTTGACGTAGCCTTTGACGGCACGGATAGCACGGTCACGCCGCCGAGAAAGAGCCAGACGAGGATGCTGGCCTGAAAGCCCGAAAAGCCAATGTTGTAGACAGAGGGCAGCATCCAGTCCGCCAGAAGCATGATCACCAGGGAGCTGAGCCAGACGGCGAGCATCCCGCGCGCATAGCCGATCTCGAAAGCTCCGGTTTGTGCGCGGGCGACCGAGGCGGCCTGGCGCCAGAGGGTCGCCGTCAGCCAGAGGAACAAGCCCAGGCCCAGCAAGCCCGTGTGGGCGTACAGGTCCACGTAGTTGTTGTGCGAGTTGATCTGCGGGTGGAACCAGAGCGCGTTGCCATAGGGCAGCGGATCGACCGCCGTGTAGGGACGGTACGCAGCCGGTCCCAGGCCAGTGATCGGATTGCGTGCCGTCACACTGAGCACCCGTTCGATAAGCACCAGCCGCGAGCCGCCGCTCTCATGCCAGCGCGCATCCCCCCCAGCGAAGGCATACAGCGACGGAAAGAGCGTGCCCGCCAGCAGCAGGAACAGCACCGCCGTCAGCGCCAGCCAGCGCAGGCGCGGGAACCGCTGCCACACCAGCAGCGCCAGCACGGTCCATACGCCGGCCCACTCAGAGATGGACAGGCGTCCCTCAAAGGTGCTCTCGTAGATCATGACGCCCAGCAGCGCCAGCAGGTATAGCCGCCGCCCGCGGCTCAGTTCATGATTGAACAGCAGTTGCCCGCCCGCCAGGCCAGTGAGCAGGGCGAGGAACGGCGCGCGGATGTAGACGATGGTGGTCAAGCGCTGCGCGAACCCGCTCACGCCGGGGATCAGGCGCAGGATCGCCAGGCCGCCGCCCACCCAGAGCAGCGCCCAGGTCATGCGCCGCAGGTCGCGCGGGCCCCGCAGGAGCATGCCAGGGAGCCAGTAGGCCAGCCCGGCAAGGGCAAAGATCGCCCACTGGGCGAGTTGCACGATGATAAAGGTGGACTTTGCCGGGACGGCGGGGTCCCAGGTGGCGCGGCCGATGCCCAGCGAGAGCAGGCCCGCGGCGAGGAACAGCAGCCAGGGGCGGTCGGCGGGGGAGGCGCGCCAGGCCAGCCGACGGCTCAGCAGGCCGTGGACCAGCCAGAGGAGTCCCAGCGCCGGCACCAGCAGCGTAGCGGGGTTCAGCGTGACCTCGGTGCCCGTGCCGAACTCCATGGGCAGCGCCACCGCCGCCAGCACCAGCAGCACCGTCCCGTACTCGGGGCGCTTGAGCAGCATAAAGGCGCCGCCAACGACGGCCAGCAGCAGCAGCGGGCGCATCCCGATGCCGTCGTACGCCAGGTACGCCAGGCCGAGGAGCAGGCCGGCGGGGATGAGGATCGGCGCGAGGTCGCGCAGGGAGCGGCCACGGAGGCTGGGGGCAAAGCGCGCGGTGAGGCTAGACATGAGTCTGCATCTCCTTCAGCCCCTGCCGGTAGCCCTTGCGGATATGCGCACTGATCTGCCAGTTGTAGAGATGCGGAAGCAGGCGGGAGCCCGGAGCCCCCTGCTCCAGCCAAGCCGTCGCCCACCGTGCCATGCTCTGGATCGGTCGCGATGAGAGCAATGAACGCAGGAGCTTGCGCATGACCATGCCGGGCCGATCGCGCCCCCAGTCGATCGGCCCCTTGTCAGCAAACATGGGTATGCGCCCCATTAGCTCCGGGTGCTCCTTAAAGAGGTACTGAACTGCCCGACCGACTGCTTCTGCACGCTGACAACGGGAGGCCAGATCACGCGAAGACGCATCGTGATGCACAGCCACCGCATCCTCCGCACGCCACACGGTGTAACCCTGCTTGACGGCACGGTGCGCAAAGTCAATGCCCCCCCAGGTGTTCCGCCCGGGACTTCCGAGGCTGCGCATGCCCCCCGCCTGCTCGTACCCTTCGCGAGATATGGAGAGGACCCCACTGGCAGACTCGATCTCCGACACGGGGACAAGCCCGTCACCCTTGCCGGCGGCATCCTGCCCTGGGTCAACCAGCTTTCCCACAACCACAGCGTGCGCATGCGATGCATGTGCCTTGACATGAGCCTCTATGTAGCCCGCTACCACCTCGACATCGTCGTCCAGAAAGACAAGCAGACCGCCACGACTCCTTGCCACCCCCACCTGACGCGCCGGGATCTCGCCCTGGTTTTCCTGCCTCAGGTAGCAAAGTGCAAAGCCATAGGCAGGCCACACCATCTCGCCGGTGCCGTCCGTCGAGCCATCGTCGACGACGACCACCTCCATGCGCCCCGCCGGATAGGTTTGGCGTGCCAGGCTGGCCAGCGTTCGCAGGAGAGACTCTTTGCGGTTGTAGGTGGGGATGATGACGGAGACGAGCGGGGCGGTCTCAGGCATGATCGCCTCCCACTAGCCCGTGGCCCAGGATCGCTTCCATGCTTTCCGTATGCAGAGCCGGGCTAAAGTGCTCTCTTACATAGCGCTGTCCCGCCCGTCCCATGCATTCGCGGGCTACCGAGTTAGCAAGCAGGTCGGCTATTGCCATTGCCAGCCCATCGACGCTCTGAGGCTCTATGCTGACGCCGGTGACCCCACCTACCAGCCACTCATAGATACCACCGACTCCAAACGCCACGACGGGACGGCCTTGCGTCAGCGCCTCCACACCCACTTTGCCGAATGGCTCAGGGAAGAGCGATGGAACAACAGTTATCGCACTGACTCTGTACAGAGCCGTCAGTTGACTGGGCGACTGCCATCCGACGAACTCGACGCGATTGCTCAGCCCCAGCTTGGCCACCATCTCCTCGTAAGCCGGCCTCATCGTCCCATCACCGGCGACCACCAGGTGCGCTGGCTCGGGCAAACGGGCCATAGCATGGAGCAGGTGCGGCAGCCCCTTTTCAATCTCTAGCCTGCCCGCAAAGAGCAGCAGACTGGGATCGCTGGGTGGTGCATAATTGGGGATGTCCTCGGAACGGACGAAGTGCGGGGCAACGACCGCGATCGACTCCCGTCGAAAACCATTCTGCGCCAGAAGCCCTCGCATGTACTCGGACCCCACGACGTAGCGTCCCACCTGCAGATAGGCGTCCTTGAGCGCCCCCGTGTGGCGCATCAGCCTTAGCATCGTACGCGGGTCGCGCGCCGACGAACACCTGCGCAGATAGTTCGTCGGAAAGCAGCGCCAACTGAAGGCCTGATCGCAGACCTGGTCGCCTCGCCGGTAGTACTTGGCCAACCCGGGACAGACCGCCACAAAGCCATGCACATAGGCAACGGCGGGTAGCAGCCGGGAGGCTGCCTTCACCAGCTCGGGCGACGACACATGATGGATCATGGCGACGTCAGGTCGGTCGTCGGCGACAAGCCGGGTCAGCGTGTCAATGGCCGCACCGTCTCCTGACGGCAGGACGTGCGCGGACATCGTAGCGTCGCCGCCGCCGGACGCTTCCCGGCAGACAACCGTGCTCACATGTCTGCGTGTCGCCAGCAGCGCGCTCAGTTCCAGGATGTACTGTCCCACCCCACCCTGCGGCGTGAAGCGGTCGTCGATGTGCAGGATTTTCACGAGCAGACGCCTTTCCACCGCAGCCGGCAATCGAACGCCTCGCGACATCTTTCCGCAACTGTGTGTAGATTGCGCCACAGATGGCATGCGCCGGGCGCATCTTGGCGGAAACGGGCAGTACGTAGCAACCGAGGCCGATCATGACCAGCAGAGTAGCCGCGACAACCTTCACCACACATCATTGAGCGCCTTCGGCCCTCGGGGGAGCCTTAGCCAGAAATTCAGCGTCGATCACGTCCAGCACGCGCGGATCTACAGCAATGTCGAACTTGCGAGCGAACAGGTCCGGGCTCGCGGCGAGAGAAGGGACGTCCTCAGTCCCAAATACTGCCGGCCAGGGTCCTTCAAGCCGATTCCAGTCGATGTAGCGGAGATCGTCGTTCACCACCGTATCACGAAGCGGCGAGTTCATCAGCACGGTCTGGAAAAACAACTCGTCGGGCACGTCTACGAAACGGAAATACAGCATGAATAAGGGATGCCTCTTGCGAAACTGGACAATGAACTCCACTGCCTGACGCGATAGTATCCAGTAGCCACTCCCTCCGTACGGACGGTAGCCCCTGGGAAATCGACGCCGGTAGGTCGTACGACTCGCGGGTCGAGGGACTTCCAGATGTCTCCCGCGGATGAAAAAGTGCCATCTCTCGTAGCGAGGAGGCATCCGGGCACCCCCTACCGGGTAATAGTCGACAAACGATCTTCCGTTGTGCTCTGAGGGCTGTTGGTGTATCTGCCAAAGCGGCTTGATCGGATAGTCCTGCCCCGTGAGAAGAATGACGTGCTCAAAGCGGATCCTGTTTCGGAGCAGGTAAGCGAGGCCGTTCAGAGAGACGGTGACATGATCGATGCTTCTGTAACGAAAGGTAAGGGACTTAAGAACGGCCACATTCCTGCGTGATGCAAGGTCAGTCAGAGCGCAGCCGAACTCGGGCAGCGATCGCGCATCTATGTGCAGTACAAAGTAGGCATCGAAGCAGTCGAGACGGTCAACCAGCCTGACGAGTTGGTCCGGCTGCTTATAAGCCGAGATTATGTACGCAATTGCCAACGGAATCCCCCTTGTGACCAAAGGAACTGCCTACGGCACGATCTCCTTCAGCCAGGCCTCGTATTCGTCCACCATGCGCTTGAGTGTGAACCGTTCCAACACCGTCTGGCGTCCGACGACAGCAAGCCGCCTGAGCAGAACCGGATCCCCCAGCAGGCGTCGGATGCGATCGGCCAGCGCTACACTGTCGCCCGCGGGATACGTCAGCGCATTGACGCCATCCTCCAGCATCTCCGCCTGCCCTCCCACCGGAGTGGCGATGACCGCCAGGCCGGCGGCCATGGCCTCCATCACGGTGCGGGCGATCGGCTCCTCCCAGAGCGAGGTGAATGGAAAGACATCGTGCTCCGCGAGCGCCGCCGGCACTTGCTCGCGTGGCACACGGCCGGGGAGCGCGATGGCATTCTGCAGGCCCAATTCGGCGATGCGGGCCTGGAGAGACGCAACATAGTCCGGGTGCCCGCCTCCCAGGATCGTCAGCGTGACGCGGTCGATCAGTCCCCACTGCTTGAGCAGGCCCAGTGCCTCGACGGCGGTGTGCACCCCCTTATGCTGCACCACCCCACCCGTGTAGATCAGCCGCAGCCTGCCCGAGTCGATGGGCCGCTCTCGTTGAAGCGACTCGTACGGTGCCGGATCGATGCCGTTGTAGATCACGCGGGACGTGGCCGGTAGCACACCCCCGTCCATCAGCTTGTCGCGCACATAGTGGCTCACGCAGGCGGCCTGTTCCAGGCGGGGAGCCCGCGCCGCGCGCTCCCGCGCGAGTTGCCGGAGCGCGATGCGACGCGGCAGCGCCAGGAGCGCCCGGGTCAGGGGGCGCCGTGCCGGCTGCGACCAGTAGGCCTCATGAGCGTTGGGCGGCAGGAACCAGTAGCCGGCGATGGCGTAGGCCACCCGGCCGGGAAGCCACTGCTCGGCCCAATAGGCGAGATCGGTGGAGAGGTTCCACATCCCCCAGATAAAGATCACATCCGGACGGTAGGCGTCGATCGCCCTCCGCAGCGCTTTTCGATTGGCGCGCTCCTGCGCCGGGCGCTGCAGGAAAAACGCCGCCGGCCGGTAGTGCGCGATATCGGCCTCCAGGTACAGCACGCGCTCCACGCCAGGCTCGGCCGGCTCGTCCGCCGCGACGCCATACCGGCTGCAGAGCACGTGCGTCTCGTGGCCACGCGAGCGCAAACCGAGCACAGCCTCTTCGCAGAGTTGCTCCATGCCCCCCAGTTCGTGGGGTGGGTAGAGATTGGAAAGGAAGAGAATGCGCATGCTCAGCCCCGCTCTCCATCGTAAACAGCGGTCGCCCTTGGCTTGCGCAGCGCGCGGGTCAGCCGCTGCCCCGCCATCAGCTTGGCCAGGCGCCGCGCAACACCATGCTGCAGCAACAGATGCGGGTCGTGCCTGATGCCTCGCATCAGGTAACTCCGCGCCAGCCCCCAGCGGCCCGCCTGGTCCGCCAGCATGGCGAAGGCGAGATACGCCTGGCCAAATGCGCCTGTGCGCACGCGACGCAGGTCCTCCCCCCCTTCAGCGAACAGGTGCTCGAGCCCTGACAGGACCAACGGCGCATTGCGCTCCAGATCGAGCGTCTCCGCCTGGCCCCGGTAGCCCCGGGGCTGGTCCCAGCAGGCCAGCTCATAGTGCGTCTCGGCCTGGACCAGAATCTTGGGCCAGATGGCGGCGGCCTGCCTGAGCAACAGCATCGCACCAGGGCCATCAGCGACCTCAAGGCGATCGGATGCAGCCCTGCGATACGCCGACGAATATGCCCGCCTACGATCTACCGGCCACTGCACAGGTTCGCCATCCTGCTCACCGAAATGCTTAGCGATCGCCCTGAGACGGTCGGAGAGCATATGATCTGTGTCGGCCGACATACCGCGGTCGTGCATGCGGTAGTGGGCAAGAGGGTCACTGATGCCCCAGAAGACATGTTCCTTCGCAATCCGCAGCCACAGGTCCCAATCGTCGTGCCCACGAAAGGTCTCGTCCAGCGGGCCAACCCGATCGAGGCACCGCCTGCGGACGGTGACGACCAGCGGCGGGAACCAGCCCCCCTCAACCAGCGCATCGTACATGCAATCCGGTGACACGACCCGCATACCTACCTGTGGGAGCAGTCGGCCCTGGACATCCATGATACTGAACCCGGTGTACAAAGCGTCCACCTCGGGATACCGCTCGAACCTGGACTTGGCCGTGGCAAGATACTCGGGCAGCCATGCATCGTCGTCATCCAAAAAGGCGATCATCTCACCTCGGGCTGCATTGATGCCCGTGTTGCGCGCCGCGCCCTGCCCGGCGTTCTCCTGCCCGATGTAGCGAACGCGGTCGCCATACTGCATCACGACCTCGGGCGTTTCGTCCGAGCTGCCATCGTCCACGACAATGAGCTCAAAGTCCTGGCAGGTCTGAGCCAACGCCGATTCTATCGCCTGCCCGATGTAGGCCGCGTGGTTGTACGCCGGCATAATGACGCTGAACCGCGGCTCAGACATGAGCGCAAGCTCCTGCCGGCGTTGCGCCCGGTGGAACCGGCCACAGATGACGCCCCCCGGTGAGAGCGATCTTGCCGAGGCCCAGGTTCGACAGCGTTCGCGGGCTCGATCGGAAAGCTGCCAGGCTGTAGCGCCGGGCCATGCCTGTGTCACGGTTCATGGCCGACCGGTGGGCGAGTTCGGCATAAATGCGCCCCAGCAAGCCGGATCGTGCGGCCTCAAACGTGGCTGCCTCTGCAGGCGCGCCAGCGATGATTCTATCCACCATTCGACGCACGGCGGGGCCGCCATCGCGGCCCTCGTCAAGCAGCGCGTACGCACTGACGGTGTTGACCACGATCTGGTGCACCTGCTCGCCACCAAGAGCGTACGCTGAGCAGCTCTCCACTGCTCGCGCCCAACACGTGCTTCCCCGCTCCATGCGCCCCAGACACAGGTTCGCCATGGCTTCGCGCAGCCGGACCCGGCTCCTGGCTTCCCCGCCCAGCGCAACCAGCTCTGCGTCAGCCGAACGGTTGTTCGCCAGTGCCTTTTCCACGATAGCGACGTGCTCGGAGAATAGCGTATCCACCTCTTCTGGGCGTGGGGCCGCCGTGCGCGTTCCGAGAGGATTGATGCGGTAATCGATCAGTGGCTCCGGTAGCTGTTGGATCGGGTACCGGCTGGCGATGCGCAGCCACAGATCCCACTCCTCACCGAAGCGTATACTCTCGTCAAAGCCGTCCACTGCATCCAGGCAGGACCGTCGGACGACCGCTGCGCTCCCTCCGCCGGCTACGCAGTTGCCCATAAGAAGCTCAGCCCAGGAAATGTCTCGTCCGCTTCGGTCATGACCATGCGGCGCCATCCTGAGGTGCAGGCCTTCCGCATTCATCCATCTCGCCTGCGCGCTCAATAACCCGAGTGACGGATGAGCGTCGAGCACCGGGACCTGCTTTGCCAGCTTGTGAGGGTGCCACAGATCGTCAGAGTCGAGGAAGGCCACATACTCTCCGCTCGCAATCGCGATACCGTGGTTACGCGCCGCCGACTCGCCCTGATTCGGCTGCTCCACGATGGTAATCGCACGCCCATACCGCGCATCCAGCACAGCCAAGGTATCATCTGTAGACCCGTCGTCGACGACAATCAACTCACGATCCTGGTAGGTCTGACGGAGCACGCTGTCGATCGCCTGTTGAACAAGCGATATTCGGTTGTAAGTTGGTATCACGACACTTACTCGCGGCATAGCACCTCTGGTTCTGCCCAGATCTCAGCGAGCTCGGCGTCTGGCGACGACGAGCGCAAAGCCGACGAGGGTTAGCGCTGCAAGCGTGGACAGCAATAGCGGCTGCACACCCCGTGAGCGCGGCACTTCGGGAACGAGGGCATCAGTCGAGAGCGGCCGGGCCTCCGGCTCGGTCTCCGTATCTGAAGGTCGATCTGCGGGCTGCCCCGCCGCCGGGCGAATTTCTGCCGCCAAAGCATCGGGTACAGGGCGCGGCGACTGCGCGATGTGCGGCGCGTTGACCTGTTTCGTGGAGTACCAGACCGGCGACTCTTCCTGCACAAAATCGTCGTAGGTGACATGCAGACGGTTGCCCTGGCACACCTCGAGTTGCTGGTGGTGTGGGTCCATGCTGTGACCATCGATCAGTTCGTATTGCCCCCACACGCGTCCGTCCCAGACGGCGGAATACACGGCGTTCTTGACGCCGACCACGACGTACAGCGTTCCAGCGCTGTCCTTGGCCAGGGTGTTGGCACCACCAAAACCTGCCCCCAGCGACATGATTTCCACCGGATCTGACCAGGTCTCGCCACCGTCGCGGGACCATGTATGCATCCTCCGCGGATCATGCCAGGTGAGGTGAATCTCGTCTTCACCGAAGGCGAAGGGAGCCATAACCGCCATGTTGGGTGTAGCCTCGGTTTGGCTCAGAAACCGCTGGTAGCTCTGCCAGGTGTTACCACCGTCCATGGAGCGTACGTAGCCCAGCTCTGAGTCCACGCCGTACTCCTGGGATCGACGCGTAATCCCGACGTGAAGGCGCCCAGCCTCGTCCATTGCCGTATCAGCACTGAGGTAGCATGGCACCTGAGACGCAACCTCATAGATCAGCCTGGGCTGCTCCCAGGTCACCGCAGAGTCCACCGACCGCATGATGTAGACGGAGTTATGCAAGCCACCCTGATCCGACACCGTGTAAACCA
>ENA-OSEO01002379-OSEO01002379.1-sediment-metagenome-genome-assembly--contig:-NODE-2379-length-27021-cov-15.630085_pt1 | contig 27021 bp, 26 predicted proteins | sample MGYA00237883_ERZ534232 | MGnify/ENA metagenome assembly ERZ534232
GGGCTCCGGTGCCCCGACCGAGCGTGCCGCCTTATCGCGTGTGTGCCGCTCGAAACCATCGCCGGCCGCCTGCGAGTCCGCCCGGCCCCCCGGCTCCGCGGAGCCGCCGGCCGCCATAGGTCCAACGGCCTTCACCACCCGCAGGCGCAGGAGAGGCGGGGCATCCCTGAACCGGGTGACCTGCTCCGCCACGGGGGCCTCTGCAAGCTCGAGGGAACGTTCGTAGGCCGCCCTGGGCGGGGCCGCGGCATCGTCGGGCGGCGACAGGAGCGTCTCCTGGCGGCCGTCGAAAAGCTGATAGGCCAAGACCACAACCACCGCCGTCGCGAGGACACCCGCGACCTCCAAGGGCCTCTTCGAGCGCAGCAGTTCCCAAACGCCTTCGAGCCGGCGCTTCCAACGGCCCCCTGCTTCCAGACGATCGCTCACCCCTTGGAGAAAACCGGGAGGCGCCGGATGCCGCGGCAAATCGTGCATCGCCTGAAGGCAGAGCTCGAGATCCCGGAGGGCCTCGCGGCAGGCCGGGCACCCCTCGAGATGCTCCCTGACGGCCGCCTCGCCCTCGGCATCCAGTTCATGATCCACATAGAGAGACAGCTGTTCCTGGATCTCCCGGCAGGTCATCCCGTTGCCTCCCCTTTGAGGTTTTCACGAAGCCGGGCCCGTGCCCGTGCGAGCCCCGATTTGACCGTCCCGAGTTCCAACCCGGTGGCCTGCGCCAACTCCTCATAGCTCAGGCCCTCGATGTCCCGCAGCACGATGAGGGTGCGGGGCACGTCAGGCAGCGCGGCAATGGCGCGCTGCAGACGTCGCTCGCCCTCCTTTCGGCTCAACTGCTCCAACGGGGAGAGCGAAGGGTCCTGCAACTCGGCTATGCATCCCCCAGGGTCTTCGTCGGCAGGGGCATGCAGGGGGATGGTTTTGCGCTTGACGCGATATGCGGCTGACTGCAGACGGTTTCGGCAGGTATTGACGGCGATGGCATAGAGCCAGGTCCCGAAGGCCGCCTCGAAACGGAAGGTCTTCAGAGATCGATAGGCCTTGATGAACGTCTCCTGGGCGCAGTCACGGGCCTCCTCGCCGTCCCCCATGACACGGAAGCAGGCGTTGTAGATGCGGTCCTGGTAGCGGATCACGAGGGCCTCGAAGGCCTTTCGGTCTCCGCGCTGGGCTGCCCGCACCTGCACATCGTCCTGGTCCCGACCGTCCACGCCCCCTTCCACCCTCCCCATCTCTTGGACCATCCTGGAGCCAAAAAGTTCCCGGTGCACGGGAAACCATCCGGTTTACCGGTCAATCCCACCCTGAAAACCAGGCCTGTTCGAAAAAAATCAGCCCCTCTCTCAAGCCGGGCCGATCCACTTCAGCACAAAACCGAGCCGGCCCGTTTTTACCGCCGCCACTGCTCCAGGAGCGGCAGGAGATCCCCGACGGTTTCGAGAATATGATCGGCCTCTTCGGCGACGAGCGTGTCCCGATCCTCCACGCCGGACAAAACGCCGACCGTCAGGCTGCCGGCGGCCTTGCCGGCTTGGATATCCACCCGGGAATCCCCGATGTAGACCATCCTGCTCGTTTCGATCTGGAGTCGCTCCGCACAGAGAATCAAGGGGTCGGGCGCTGGCTTTTGCCGCTCCACGTCATCGGTCGTGATCATCACCTCCAACAGTCTCTCGGCACCGGCCATCCGCAGCGGGTGGAGTTTGTCGGAGAGGAAGATCCGCTGGGTGGCCGTCACCAACCCGATCCGGTAGCCCATGCGCGCCACCTCGCGCAGGATCTCGGCGGCCCCCGGGAACATGCGCGTCTCGCGCCGGAAGGTTTCCCGGTAAATCGCCAGAATCGCCTTCCGCGCCGTTTCGATGGTCGATTCCTTCTGAGCCCCGATGTCCAGCGGGAGGACCTTTTCCCAGTCAAACCCGCCGTAGCGGATGGCATCCAGCAGGGCCTCCCTCGGGACAGGCGGCAGTCCGACTGCAGGAAACGCCTGATTGACGATCGTGATGTAGGTCCCGATGGAATCGATCAGCGTCCCATCGAGATCGAAGGACACCGCCTCCACCCTTCCCTTGAAGCGCTCTTTCTCCACCCGCCGGCCCTCCCTCGACACCCTTCCACGATTCAAACAGCTGAGCCCCGTGCATCGTCATCCCGCGGCGCGCGGACAACTACCTCGACCCGGTCTCCGTCGTCCAGGTGCAGCGCGTCCTTGATGCCCACCGGCGCCATGATCTCGAAAACCCGCGAGCCGTGGACGTTCACGCGCTCCTCCGGGATGATCAAGGCCGCCTCGATCCCCCCGATGTGCGCCGGCAGCACCCGCCCGACACAGAACTGCGGATCCGGCGGCTCGAGAACGATCGCCTCGGCATCCATGATCGCCGCCAGAAGCGCCTCGCTCTCCTGGTCCGATTCGATATTCAGGGTGCCGGGATACGGCCGGAAGCCGAGCTTGGCCTCACACTGCTCCTGCACCCAGTCGAGCCGGGTGAAAAAGGCCGCCTGGCCGACTCCGCTCACGATCCTGCCGGTCAGTGTCCATATTGCTGCCATGATCGCCCCTTCGACATGGGAATGACGGAACAGACTACTCGAACCACTTCTGCTTCTGGAAATCATCCGGAGATGCCGGCATCGGACCTTTCACCACCGCCCGCAGGACGGAGGCGAGCCGTTCCGCCTCGGGGCCGGACAAGCCCTCCAGGGAACGGACGGCGCGGCCGATCGTCTGGTCGATGGACGGCTGGAGCAGGTGCCGTTCCTCGGCCGGCAGCAGTTCGTAGGCCTTGACCAGGTGGCCGATCCAGTTCTCCAGGGACTTCGGGTCGAGGCCCTGCCGCCGGTAGACATACCCTTCGAGCGCGCCGGCGGAGGACGCAAATTCATAAATCTGAACATAGAGATCCATTCTTCCTCCTTTTTCAGTCTACGACCGCAGGCTGCCGGACAGGCTATCGCCACGAAAAAGGGCTGAGCCACTCCGCTTCCAGCCACCATGAGCCGGCCGCGCTGACCGCGCGGCACCCGCCCGACGCAAAACAAATGCCCCTCCGGATATCGGAAGGGGCCGTTTCAGGCCCTTTATCCGTCGACCATTCGTCCTGCACCCCGATATCTCCAGGCCGTCGGGTTCTACGCCTCTATCCGTTTGATAACAGAAATCGGTGCCGCGGGCAAGCAGCGCCCTCCAGCCGCTCCCACTTCCCTCGATACCCTATCATCCAGAGGCACCCTTCCGAGGCCTGCAATCGATTCAAGCACCTGCAGCGCTCCGGAGGAGCGTTGGACGTCGGGAACGGGTTCTCGGTCGGGAGCTCTTCGTGACGGTGAGCCGGATCGTCGCCATGCATCCGGCGAGCGGGTTTGCCCTCGATGGAAAGGCATTGACAAAACGCCCCGGAATCGAAAACACTGTTGTGCGGAAGGAGTCGGATATGGACATCGAACCGGGGCTCGTCGCCACGCTGCGGCAAGGCGTCGAGATCATCAAAGCCATTGTCTACAAAAACCTGAGAAACCGGCAGATCGAGCGGCACCCGCTGCAGTCCGTGGATTTCACGGTCAAACTGTGCGGTGCCATGGTCAACGAGCTTTTCGGAACGCCCAACCCCGACCCATCGTTCACGGCCTTCAGAGAAGAGCAAGAGCCGCGCATTACGGCCGAACTGCACCTCTTTGCCGCAACCATGCCCGAGATGCGCATCCCGCTTACCGACGCCCTGCGGATCCAATTCCTTTGCGACAACCACGAGGGCGTCGACAGCGGAGAGGTCCTGGCCCGGGCCGATGCCTTGAACCTCCTGCTGAGGGAACGGGAGCTTCCCTTGCCAGGCTCCTTCATGCAGCTTGCCCGCAGGCTCGGAGTCGCCTATGAGATCCTGGCGCCCGAATCGCTCGAGGAAGAGGCCATGGATGCGCCTCCTTCACCCAGGAGGCATTGAAAGGCCCGTCCCACGCACAAAATCCGACGCGTTTCAAACCGTCGGCCGCCACCCGTAAAAGGAGGGATGATGGATTTTCCCGAGCACCCGTTCTGGGATTTTTCGATCCAGGTGCATGGCCATGCCGGCGTTCACGAGGCCTGTCTGGCCATGCAGGTCGATCATGCCCTCGACGTCAACATCCTCTTTTACTGCTGCTGGAGAGGCGCCGCAGGCGGCGGCCCCGCCCGCAGGGAGGATCTGCTGCGGATCATGGAGGGCTCGAGCGGCTGGCAGAACGAGATCGTCCGCCCCATATGGACCGCCCGCCGGAAACTCAAACCCCGCTTCGGCGACTTCCCGGTGGAGTTCACGGAGCCCCTGCGCCGGGCGCTGATCGCCGCCGAACTGGACGCGGAGCACATGGAGCAGCTGCAGATCGCCGCCCTGGCGCCTTTTGAAAGCGATGCCGCAGCGGCTGACAGGGTGCGTGAAGCCGATGCCCTCGAAAACCTGACCCGGTACCTTTTTCTGCATTTCGAGGCATCCTGCCGGGCAGGCGGCAGCGCCCCGCCCACCGTCCTCCCGGCCGGACTGAAAGCGCCCATCGGGGTTTTGCTTCGCGCCTGTTTTCCGGACTCGGACGCCGATGTGCTCGCCAGCCTGATCGACACATCCTTTTCAAGACCGGCCCCCGTTTGAGGGAAGACCCCTCGCCGGAAGCGGGCTCGAAATTTGCCGCCGGGGCCTGCACCCATCGGAACGGAGATGCCCTATGTCCTGCTATTTCAGGTACATGAAGGATGTCCTCGAAGAGGCCGGTGTCGTCATCACGGCCGAAAACAAGCAGAGCGTCGACCGGATCGTCCATTCCCTGGTGGACGTCCCCTACAAAGATTGTTCCCCGGCCTGGAAGGCTGTCAAGGAGCAGATCAGAAACGACCCGGGGGCCCGGGAACGCTTCATCCAAAGACTGAAAGGGGCTATGGCGGGGCACTGAAGACCGTCCGCCCCGCCACGCACAAAACCCGCCCGCCGCAAGCCCTTGAAGGGCGTCCGGCATCCATTGGGAGGTCATGCCTTTGCCTTTATCGATCGTGGATCTCTATCGCAAGGTGCTTCCTCGAACCAACTGCCGCGACTGCGGTTTCCCGACCTGTTTCGCCTTTGCCAGCATGGTCGTATCCGAGAAGCTCCCGATCGCCAACTGCCCGCATCTCGCGCCCGACCTGGTCGAGAGGGTCCAGGCCGAACTGGACGAACAGTACGCCCAGGGCAAGTGGACCAAGAAGGATCTGGCCGCCGATGCCTTGAAGTGGGCGCGCGAGCGGGCCTCTTCCATGACCCTCGAGGACGTGTCGGAGCGGATCGGGGGGAAAATCGCGGAGGAAAACGGGGGCCAGTACATGGAAATCCCCTATTTCACCGATGTCATCCATGTCTCGGAGCGGGGCATCTCCAGGATGGACGGCACGCCGCTCGGGCGCTGGGAGCAGGTCTTCCTTTACAACCACATGGCCCAGGGCGGGCGGACCCTACCCAAGGGGATATGGAAGGCCCTCGAAGAGATCCCCAACACGGTCTCCAAGATCGTATCGATGCGGGAGCAGGTGGAGATGCCGCTGGTCGAGCACTTCCGGGGCCGCAGGGAGGACCTGCGGCGGGCGGCGCACGAAGCGGGCGGAAAAGATCTCGGGGATTCGGCGCAAGATGCCGATCTGGCGGTGCTCTTCACGCCTTTGCCGCGCATCCCCGTGCTGCTGCTCTTCTGGGACGAGCTGCCGGGGGAGCCGTTCGGGGCGAAGGCGAAGCTCCTCTTCGACGTCACCGTCACCGAACACCTCGACATCGAGTCCATCATCTTCCTGAGCGAGCGCCTCCGCCAGATCCTCTGCGAGGCGGCGGGCTGAAGCGGACGCCGGTGCGGAGGAGCGGCCCTTCGACCGAAAGGACCGTTCAGCATAAAAAGCCGGCACCCCAAGCGCTCCTGATGGGGTCCGCATACAGTCTCGGCCGGTCTGCCTGCGCGGCGGCGGCTGCAGCGGCCGGGTCCGTCCGCCGGGCTACATCGCTCTGCGAAAGCCGTTTCCCCGTTTGCTGTCCTCGACCGGTGTCATGACAGGGATCCGGATCGTGAAGCGGGTCCCTTCGTCGACCCGGCTTTGCACGGTGATCTCCCCGCCCATTTTGCGGATGATCCCATAGCAGATGGACAAACCGAGGCCTGTGCCTTTACCGACCTGTTTGGTGGTGAAAAAGGGGTCGAAGATCTTGTTGAGATTCGCGGCCGGTATTCCGGAGCCGGTATCGGCGATCTCGAAGACGATGTCTTTCCCATCGCTTCGCCCGGTGATATCGATCCGTCCGCCGGTCTTTTCCATCGCATCCAGGGCGTTGTTGATCAGGTTCAGAAAGACCTGCTGGATCTCCGTCGAAGAGGCCTGGATGCGGGGCAGGGTTTCTTCGATCTCGGTGTGGATCGTGGCGTTGCTATACCGCGCACGCTGGGCCGAGATCTCCACGATCTCCTCGACGATCTCTCCCAAATCGACCTCGCGGACCGTGGAGTCGGTGCGGCGCGCAAAACTGAGCAGTTTGTGGGTGATCTCCTTGCAGCGCTTGCCCTGCGTGCGGATCTGCTTCAGGGCGCGCTGGATTTCCGTCAGATTTTCGAGGTCGGGGGGGACATCCTCCAACAGATCCTCGATCCAGCCCGCCTCTTCAGCCATAATCGCCACCGGGTTGTTGATCTCGTGGGCGATGCCGGCTGCGAGTTCTCCCACGGAGGCCAGTTTACCCGCCTCTACGATCTGGTCGTTCATCATTTCCTTTTCGCGATCCGCCTCTTCCAGACGCCGGGCCATGGTCTTCACCCGAACAACCGCAAGCGTGATCGAGGCAAGGGCCCCGAGCAGGATGATGATCGCCGTAACATTGAGGGTGCGCCGGATATCGGCGAAGGCCTCCGATGTCCGCTGCTGATAGACCAGGAGCCAATCGCCGCCCTTCAAAAAGGCGCTCGCGTAAAGGTTCTCCTGCCCATAGTCGTCCTTCATCTCCAGGATCTGAACCTCGTCCTCCCGCACCTCGGCCGAGAGCATCTTCTTGTAAGGGACGCTCGCCGCCGCCACCTCGAAAAGGGGCTTGGTCTGAAACTGCCCTTCCCGGTTCAGGATGAATGCGAAACCGGTCTCGCCGATCCGGATGTTTTCCACCAGGGTGTTGAAGGCGCCGAAATCGATCGTCGCACGGAGGACCCAGTCCTTCTCTTGCCAGGTTTTCTTGACCGCCACGATGAAATGCGGAAGCCCCCTCAGGCCGAGAAAGACATCGCTGATGACATAATCGTTCTGCATGGCCTGTCTAAACCACTCGGCGTCCGCATAATGGGCCCCACCCAGGCGATAAGGGCCGGCGTAGGCCACCTGCATCCCGCGATCGTCCACCAGACCCAGGTCGACGTAGATCGGCCCGATATCCCTCTGCAGGGCCGCCAGGGTCTCCTCCATGAAACCCCGCTGGTTCGACGCTTCGAGCATGCACCGGTGGGAGAGGAACCGGATATTGCCCAGCCGCTCGTTCAGGAACGTATCGATCCGCTCCTTGTGTTTCTTCATCAGGGTGGTCAGATGGGCCCGCACCTTCTCCTGGTACGACGTCCTGAACTGGTAGAAGATGACACCGGCGGCGAGAACCATTGGAATGACCGATACGAGCACCGTCGTCAAGATGCGGTTGATCACCAGGGAGTGGTAATCGAGTTTGCCGCTTTCGCTGAACATCTTCATGGGATTTTCACCTCTCGTGTGCGGGGCCGGCCGAGCACGGCCTCGACCTCGCTCCTGCCCGGGCGCCCGGGGATACCCCGCTTCAGGCCGGCTCCATCTGGGCCATGGCCTGCTGCTCCAGGGCACGGATGCGGTCGCGAAACCCCGCCGCCTCTTCGAACGCGAGGTCCTGCGCCGCAGCCATCATTTTGTCCGTCAAGTCCTCGATCTCCCGTTCGATCTCGTCCGGTGACCGGAAGGTGCCGGCTGCCTCCGCAACGGCGGGGACCGTGAAGTAATCGGCTTCGACCTCGCTCCACAGGCCGTGGTCGATGTTCTTCCGGATCGTCGCCGGCGTGATGTGATGCTCCCGGTTGTAGGCCTCCTGGATCTCGCGCCGGCGTGTGCTCTCCTCTATGGCCCGGGCCATGGACTCCGTGACGGTGTCCGCATAGAGGATGACCTTGCCGTTGACATTGCGGGCGGCCCGTCCACAGGTCTGGATCAGGGAACGCTCGGAGCGGAGGAACCCCTCCTTGTCGGCATCCAGGATCGCCACCAGGGACACCTCCGGCAGATCGAGCCCCTCCCTGAGCAAATTGATCCCGACCAGCACATCGAACGCCCCCAGCCGAAGGTCCCGGATGATATCCATCCGCTCGATGGTCTTGATGTCCGAATGCATGTAGCGCACCCGCACACCGAGGTCCGCCAGGTAGTCCGTCAGGTCCTCGGCCATCTTCTTGGTGAGGGTCGTCACCAGCACGCGCTCGCCCCGATCGACCCGCTCCCGGATGCGCGCCAGCAGGTCGTCCACCTGCTCGGCAGCCGGGCGCACCTCGATCACGGGGTCCATCAGCCCGGTCGGCCGGATGATCTGCTCCGCCACCCGCTCCGCCTTCGCCAACTCATAAGGACCGGGCGTCGCCGAGACATAGATGGCCTGGTTGATCTTGCGCTCGAACTCCTGGAACCGGAGCGGCCGGTTGTCCAGCGCCGACGGCAGCCTGAACCCGTACTCCACCAGGGTCTCTTTTCGAGAGCGGTCTCCGTTGTACATGCCCCTCAGCTGAGGAACGGTAATGTGGCTCTCATCGATGACCACCAGGAAATCCTTCGGAAAATAGTCGAGCAGCGTAGGAGGGGGTTCGCCGGCCGTGCGGCCCGTCAGGTGGCGGGAGTAGTTTTCGATCCCGTGGCAGTATCCCATCTCGATCATCATCTCGAGATCGAACCGGGTCCGCTCCTCGATCCGCTGGGCCTCGAGGAGCTTGCCCTGCTCCCGGAACGCATCCACCCGCTCCCCCAGTTCCATCTTGATCGCCTCGATCGCCTTCTCGCGGATCTCGACGCTGGTGACGTAATGACTGGCTGGATAAATCGTCACCCGGTTCATGTGGCCGAGGGTCTTTCCCGTCAACGGGTCGATCTCCTGGATCGCCTCCACTTCGTCGCCGAAGAAGCAGATCCGAACGGCCCGCTCCTCCTCGTGCACCGGGTAGATGTCCAGCACATCGCCCCTCGCCCGGAAGCGCCCCCGGTAAAAATCCAGATCGCCCCTTTCGTACTGGATCTCCACCAGCTTCCTGACCGCCGCTTCCCGGGAGAGCTCCACGCCCCGCTCCACATAGAGCAGCATGTCCTGGTAAGCCTCGGGCGATCCGAGGCCGTAGATGCAGGAGACGCTGGCTACGATGATGACATCGTCCCGATCGAGGAGCGAGCGGGTGGCGGCGTGGCGCATCTTGTCGATCTGGTCGTTGATGTGCGAATCTTTCTGGATGTAGGTGTCGGACTGGGGGATGTAGGCCTCGGGCTGGTAATAATCGTAATAACTGACGAAATACTCCACGGCGTTGTGGGGGAAGAGGTGTTTGAGCTCCCCGTAGAGCTGGCCCGCGAGCGTCTTGTTCGGTGCGATGACGAGCGTCGTCTTCTGCACGCGGTTGATCACCTGCGCGATGCTGAACGTCTTCCCGGAGCCCGTCACCCCGAGGAGGACCTGGTGGGTCAACCCCTCTTCCAGCCCGCCCGCGAGCGCATCGATCGCCTGAGGCTGATCGCCGCAAGGGGAGAGATCCGTAACGATCTCAAACATCCAGCCTCCAGGTCGTCCCGCCTGGCCCGTCTTCGAGGACGACCCCCATCTCTTTGAGCCGGTCGCGGATCCTGTCGGCCTTCGCCCAATCCTTGGCCGCCCGCGCCTGCACGCGCTCCTCGACCAGGGCATCGATTTCGGACCGGTCGGCAGACAACTCCCTGCCGGCCATCTCGTCGAAAAAGACATCCGGCGGCGTCTCCAGCAGCCCGAGCACGGAGGCGGCCGCAAGCAGTTCGACGCGGCCCGTCTTCAGCTGTTCCACGCGGTTTTCCGCCGGCCCGGCGTCCAGGATGCGGTTCAGGTCCCGGACCTTTTCGAAGAGGATTCCGATCGCTCCGGCGGTGTTCAAGTCATCGTCCATAGCGTGCAAGAACGCGCCCAGGAAGGTCGTATCGTCCTGCTGCCCCTCTGCCAGGGTCCCGAAATCGGGGAGGCCCTCCGGAGGACCCGCCTCCTCCTCCAGGCGCTTCAGCGTCCGGTAGATGCGGACCAGGCCGGACTGCTGGCCGAGGACCGCGCCTTTGCTGAAATCGAGGGGGCTCCGGTAATGCTTGGACAGCAGGAACAACCTCAACACCTGCGGGTGGTACTGCTCGACCGCATCGCGGATGGTCAGGAAGTTGCCCAGGGACTTCGACATCTTTTCCCCTTCGACCGTCACGAAACCGTTGTGCACCCAGAAGCGGGCGAACTCGCCTCCGTTGGCGCCGATGGACTGGGCCCGCTCGTTTTCGTGGTGGGGGAACAGCAAATCGCGCCCCCCGCCGTGAATGTCGAAAGACGGCCCCAGGTACCGGTTGCTCATGACCGAGCACTCGAGGTGCCAACCCGGCCGCCCCGGCCCCCATGGGCTGGGCCACTGCGGCTCCCCCGGTTTGGCGCTCTTCCAGAGGGCGAAATCCATGGGGTGCCGCTTCTTCTCGTCCACGGCGATCCGGCTGCCCGCCTTCATGTCCTCCAACTTCCGGCCTGAGAGCGCACCGTACCCCTGAAACGCCTCGACCGAGTAGAACACATCACCGTCGACTGCATAAGCCAGCCCCTTTTCCAGAAGGGCCTCGATCATCGCGATCATCCCTTCGACATGTTCGGTGGCCCGCGGTTCGATGTCGGCCTCGAGCACGCCGAGCCGCCCCATGTCTTCGTAAAATGCGTCGATGAAGCGCTGCGCCAGAACGCCCGGGTCCTCCCCAAGCTGGGCGGCCCGATCGATGATCTTGTCATCCACGTCGGTGAAGTTCCGGACATAGGTCACTTCGAGCCCTTTGGCCCGGAGATAGCGCACGAGCACATCGAAGACGATCGCGGAGCGCGCATGTCCGATGTGACAAAGATCGTAGACCGTAACCCCGCACACATACAGGCCGACCTTGCCGGGTTCGCGGGACGTGAAGGGTTCTTTTCTCCGCGTCGCGGTGTTGTAAAGCTGTAACGTCAACGATTTTCTCCTTTATGAAGGGCTTGCGCCGGCAGGCGGCTCTAGGGCGTTCCCGGCCCGGCCGGGCGCAGGCTCACGATCGCATAGGCGGCGATCCCTTCCCCCCGGCCGCAGAAGCCGAGGCCTTCGGTCGTCGTCGCCTTGATGTTGATGCATTCGGCAGGCGTTTGAAGGGTGCGGGCGATCCGCTCCCGCATCTCGGGAACAAAGGGTGCGAGCTTCGGCCGCTCGGCCACGACCGTGGCATCCAGGTTGTTGATGCACCAGCCCTGCTGCATCAGCATGTCATGGACCTCATCCAGCAGAATCAGGCTGGAGATCCCCTCGAGTGCCGGATCGCTGTCCGGGAAGTGGCGTCCGATATCCCCCAGGCCCAGGGCCCCGACGATGGCGTCCATCACGGCGTGGATCAGGACATCCGCATCCGAATGCCCTGCCAATCCCGCCGGGAAAGGGACATGGACCCCGCCCAGGATGAGAGCGCAGTCCGGCGCAAGGGCATGCACATCGTACCCGAACCCTACGCGCACGAGCGGCGTCTCCTGATTCACTGGACCCGTTTTCCCCCGGCCGGCCTCAATGACAACTGCTGCAGCTGCCTCCGGAACAGGAGGCGCATCCCGAAGACCCGGAGGACGGCGTAAACCCGCTGTCGCTCTTGAATCCGCACGCGGACATGAGGCGCGTCACATCGGTCCCTTTGCAATGGGGGCAGGCGATCCGGCTGTCGCCCGAAAAGACCAGGGCTTCGAACTCCCGGTCGCATGCTTTGCATCGATATTCATAGATAGGCATATGATTGATCCCTTTCAAAAATCATTCGTGCCCATCGCCAAACCCCCGATGGGCACCGGTACATGTGTAGTCAGATGTCCCGCCGGCTGTCCGGCGGCGGTCCGTTTCCTGCGCCCCCGGCCTCGTCAAGCCCTTCGATCACGGCTGCAGCCAGAAGCGGAAACATGATTTCATGATGGCCGACCAGGTTATAGCCCTTTCCGCCGCCCAGCGTCGGACGGTTGACGACATTGGTCACCGGTCGATAGTGGCGGATGAAATCCATATTCACCGTTGTAAAATGCTGAACGCGGTGCCCCAGATTCCTGACGAGGCTGAGCGCCTTCAAAAAGACCTCCGGAAGGATGACAGCCGAGCCGAGGTTGATATAGACTCCGCCTTCCAGCATCGAAACCGCGCGCGCAAAGACCCGGAAATCCCTGTGGGATGTCTTGCCGATGGCCGCTCCGTCCACGCTCGGGTGGAAGTGGATGATGTCGGTGCCCAGGGCCACGTGGACCGTGACCGGGATATCCAGGCGGCAGGCCTGTGCCAGCAGGCTCTGGTCGCAGTAGGGGAAACGTTCCCGCTCGAGCATGGCCCCGACGGCCCGCCCAAGCCCCAGATCATGGTCCGCACCCTCCCGGATGGCCCCGTTGAGATAGGCACCGGTCTCCTCCGCCATCCCGAAACGGCCGGAGCCGAGCTCGGCCGCGACATCTTCGGAGGTGGAACCCACCATCGCCAGTTCGCTGTCGTGGATGATTCCGGCCCCGTTCAATGCAAGGGCGCTGATCGCCCCTCGGCGCATCAGATCGATGATGACGGGGTTGAGCCCCACCTTGATGGCATGCGCCCCCATGGCGAGGATGACAGGCCGGTCTCGTCCGATCGCACCCACGATGCCGGCGGCGATCTCCAGCAGATCCTTCGCCGCCAGGATGCGCGGCAGGGAGGCCAGCCATTCCTTGACCGAACCGCCGGCCCGCCACGGCCGGGCGAAGTCGTCCCGGCACACGATGCTCTTGCGCTCCGACAGGGGATAAGAGCGGACGCCGTCCAGCTCGATAGGTTCAAAAAGCGTCATGACAATGGTCAACTCTCGTTCAAGTGTCTCTGGAAGAGGATATAATCAACCAGATGGCACAGCATATGTCCAGCCAAAATATGGGCTTCCTGAACCCTGGCGGTGGTCTTGCTCTTGACCACCATGGCCAGGTCCGCCATCCGGCGGACCTCCCCCCCGTCTCCGCCGAGGAGCGCGGCCGTATAGAGCCCGGCCTTGCGCGCCGCCTCGACCGCCTTCACGATGTTCTTCGAACGGCCGCTCGTCGTCAGCACCAGGAGGACATCCCCCGCTGCACCCAGCGCTGCGACCTGCTTTGAAAAAACCTGATCGAAGTCGTAGTCGTTGGCGATGCTGGTCAGAACCGATGTATCCGTCGTCAGCGCAAGCGCGGGCAGGGGAGGACGTTCCAGCTGAAAGCGGTTGACGAACTCCGCGGCCAGATGCTGGGCATCTGCGGCGCTGCCGCCGTTTCCGCAAAGCAGCAGCTTGCGGTCCCGGGTGAAGGCCGAGGCGATCTGCTCGGCGAGCGCCGCGATCTGCGCACCCTGTTCGCGGATGAAGGCCTCCTTGACCTCGATGCTCTCCATCAGGATGTCCTTGATGATACGCTCCAAGGATGTCCCCTTTCCTCGATTCGATTCAGTTCACAGGAGCCGGAAAACGCCTTGCCCGTCTTCGCATCGGCACTTCCGCGGGAATCCGTTTCCAAGGCCGTAAAACGGTTGATTTGACCGATAATGTATGACCTGCCGCCCGCGATGTCAACCGGAGCGAAGCCGATGGCCGGCCCCTTGCTCATGGAATCGAAAGACAGGGATAGTCGACAATGACTTGTTCGGGGGGTCCGCCGGCAGGGCGCCGCGCACTCCGTTGCATCCCCGGACCCGCTCCATGCAGCCTCCACCCGGAGTGGATGCGATTTTTTCCTTGTTTTTAGGGGTTCTCACGGCACTTTTTGATTATTTTTTATTGAAAAGGTGTATTTCATGTGCTAGAAAGGCCAAAATTAGCATTGTTACTGACGATTTTTGCAGAAACATGAGGTTGGGGTGGGTTTAAGCGGTATCCGTCACTTTATGGACCGTTTATCATTCTGGGGATGAAAGGGGGGAAAGAGAAAGGAAGAAGCTATACTGAGGAAGAATGATCTTTCGAAACCTGATCAGCGACACAGAAGGGGGGACACCATGACAAAGGCCGAGTTAGTGGCAGAAATCGCCAAGAATTCCCAGCTATCGAAGTCAGACGCTGAAAAAGCACTCAACTCATTCATCGATGTCGCCAAGAAGACCCTCAAAAAAGACAAGAAACTGGCTCTCGCTGGGTTTGGTTCCTTTGTGGTCGCCAAGAGAAAAGCACGGAAAGGCAGAAATCCCCAGACAGGAAAAACCATCAATATCAAGGCAAAGAATGTGGTTAAATTCCGACCCGGAAAGGCCCTCAAAGAAAGCGTTTAAACATATCGACATATCTCGAAAAAAAGCGGGTTCTCAGACCCGCTTTTTTTGGGTGGTCACTTTTCGATAAAGACCCGCGCCCTCTTCTCCCTCACTGCATCCCGCGTGCTATCCGGTGGATGGTTTGGGCGACGATCGTCATCTCCCCCGTCTGAATCGTCCGCACATCCAGCATGACCCGCTCGTGCTCCACCCTTGCGATCACCGGAGGGTCGGAGGCGCGAAGGGCCTTTTCCAGAGACTGCGCCGTCATCTTTCCTGGATCGAGGCAGACCAGACAAGTCGGCAATTCGAGGAGGGGCAACGCCCCCCCGCCCACCTTGGACGACCCGTCGCACAGGCTCACTCCGAATGCAGCCCCCTCCCCGAGACCGATCATGTCCATCAGGCTTCGAGCCTTCCAGCGCAGCTCTTCCAGCGGCTGCAGGATCATCCGGAGCGTCGGGATCTCCTGGATGGCCTCTTTGGGATCGCGGTACAGCCTGAGCGTCTCCTCCAGGGCCAGAAGGGTCAGTTTGTCGATCCTCAGCGCCCGGTTGAGCTGATTACCCCGAATCGCCGCCACCAGGTCGCGCCGCCCCAGGATGATCCCGGCCTGAGGCCCCCCGAGCAGCTTGTCCCCGCTGAACGTGACCAGATCCGCACCCTGGGCGAGCACCTCCTGGACGGTGGGCTCCCGCGAGAGCCCGAATGCGTCGAGGTCGACGAAACAGCCGCTCCCGAGGTCCTCCATCACCGGCAGCCCGTAACGGCGTCCCAGTTCAGCGAGTTCAGCCAGGGGGACCTCTTTGGTGAAGCCGACCACCTGGAAATTGCTCGTGTGCACCTTGAGCAGCAGCGCGGTCTCGGGGCGGATCGCCTCTTCATAATCCTTCAGATGGGTCTTGTTGGTGGTTCCCACTTCGATCATCGTAGCGCCGCTCTTGCGCATGACGTCGGGGATCCGGAACGACCCGCCGATCTCGACGAGCTGCCCGCGGGAGACGATCACTTCACGGCCCTTGGCCAGCGTCTCGAGGGCGATGAGCACCGCCGCGGCGTTGTTGTTCACGACCATGGCCGCTTCCGCCGAGGTCAACTCCCTGAGGATCCCCTCTACATGCACATAGCGGCTGCCGCGCCGGCCTTCCTTCAAATCGTATTCGAGATTGCTGTACCCTCCGGCGAGGGAACGGAAGCGATCGATCACCCGTTCGGCCAGGATGGACCGCCCGAGGTTCGTGTGGGCCACCACGCCCGTTGCATTGATGACAGGCCGGAGGCTGGGCCGGGCAAGGTCCTCGACCCGTCCCCGGACCTTCGTCAGAACGGCCGCGAGGTCGAGATCCTTCGCCTCCTCGATCCCCCCCTCGAGTATCCGGGCACGGAGATCTTCCAGAACTTGATGGATAGCCTTCAAAATCAGCGCCCGGGGGTGGATCCGCGCCAGGTCCTGTATCTCCTCGCTTCCGAGGAGCCGATCGACGCCGGGGATCTTCCGCAAGAAAAGCTGTCTGTCTTCGTTGCCCACTCAAACACTCCTTTCGTGGATCGTGTCGATGAAAACTATAAAAGACCTCCTCCGATCCGTCAATGTCCATTCCTCCGTCCAAGGCCTCTGGCGGAGCCGGAGTCCGGAAGGCGGATATCCACCGGAAAGAGAGGGGGCAACCCCTGGAGGCCCGGATCAAACTTTGCGCTTGCCTCGGCCCCAGCATCTGTGATAGAAGGATGGTCGATGGTGAGTGTAGCTCAGCTGGCAGAGCACTGGGTTGTGGCCCCAGCGGTCGAGGGTTCAAATCCCTTCACTCACCCCATCATATTCTCAGATCACCAAGAGGGGGAATACGTTCCCCCTCTTTCGTCTCCCATCCGTGCTTCCTCAGCCGCAGCATCGGCCCGCGTGATCCGTCGAAGAAAGGAACTACGATGCCCTTTCCGAAGACCAAGATCGTCTGCACCATCGGTCCGGCCAGCGAATCGCCCGAGACCCTGAGAGCCCTTATCCTGAACGGCATGAGCGTCGCCAGGCTGAATTTCTCGCATGGAACCCACAGGGACCATGCCGCCAAGATCAAGGCCCTCCGCGCTTTATCCGCCGAGCTAAAGAGGCCCGTCGGAATCCTGCAGGACCTCGGCGGGCCGAAGATCCGCGTCGGGAGGATCCCGGACCCCGGCATCACCCTGAAGGCCGGCCAGCGCTTCATCCTCACCTCCGAAAAGATCGACGGAACCGTTGTCCAGGTGTCCATCTCCTACCCCACCCTGCCCGACGAAGTGAAGCCCGGGGACCGGATTCTCCTGGCCGACGGCTTTCTCGAACTCAAGGTTCTGGAGGTCATTCCCCCCCGAATCATCTGCGAGGTCATCACCGGAGGCATCCTGACCTCGCACAAGGGCGTCAACCTCCCCTCACGAACCATCAGCACGCCATCCATCACCGCAAAGGACAAGCATGACCTCCGCTTCGGGCTGGAGCAGGAGGTCGACTGTGTCGCCCTTTCCTTCGTCCGGAGCCGGCAGGAGATCGACCAGATCAGGGAGATGATCGCCCAGGCCGGCAAGGATACGCCTGTAATCGCCAAGATCGAAAAGCACGAGGCCGTTCAGCACATCGACGAAATCCTGCGGGCGGCCGACGGGGTCATGGTGGCTCGCGGGGATTTGGGGGTGGAAATCCCGCTCTATGAAGTCCCCATGATCCAGAAAGAGATCATCGAAAAGGCCAACCGTCTGGGAAAACCGGTCATCACGGCCACCCAGATGCTGCGGTCCATGGTCGACTCGCCCCGTCCAACTCGGGCCGAAGCGACGGATGTGGCCAATGCGGTGCTGGACGGGACGGATGCAGTCATGCTCTCGGAGGAAACGGCCAGCGGACGATATCCTGTGGAAGCGGTCCGGTTCATGGCGCAGATCCTTCAACAGACCGAAATCCACTTTCCCCATGCCAGGTACCTGGAGCGCCCGGTGGGTGGCGACATCCCGGAAGCGGTGGCCCATGCCTCCTGCACCCTGGCCGAACGTCTGCATGCCGCCGCCATCATCGCACCTACCCGGTCCGGTCAGACCGCACGCCTCATCTCGAGCTTCCGCCCCGGAAACCACCTGATCGCGGTCTCCCCCTCCGAGGAGACCGTCAGGAGACTCACCCTCTGCTGGGGGTGCCTTCCGATCCTGGTCGCAAGGCCTTCCGACACCGACGACATGTTCGACAAGGCCGCCGCTGCGGCGCTCGATTCAGGCAACGTCAGGGAAAAGGACTTGGTGGTCATCACGGCCGGTCATCCGGTATGGGTGCCCGGTTCGACCAATATGGTCAAAGTCCGATACCTTTAGCCGTCTCTTGCGGACCCCGCCGCGGAGTTCGGCCTTCACTGCCCGGCAAACGGGCATCTCTCTCCGGGCCGGAGAGAGACGCACGGCCTCGAGTTCAAGCCTGCCAGCCTTCGGACCCGGACCAATGACGGCTCCCGCCCTTGCGGCATCCACTCGACGGAGCAACGTCCAGATTTATCCGCCCTCCGCATTTTTCTCCATGATGTACCGCCTTCATCGAATTTTAACCCTCGGCTAACACGGGTCGAACACCGCCCGCGCATTGTCTTTCACATCATCACTCTTTCCTGGCCAGGTTCACCCAAATCAACACACCTCGCCCTGGAAGGACAGGGCCTGGGGCTCCCCCCAGGCCAACCTTATTTCTGCGACCGGTTGAAGGCAGCGAAACTGAAAGGGGGTGCGAAAGATACGGAACAGGCCGTCCACGAAATCCTAACCCGATGCTAACGAAATTCTAACATGTCTGGCTTTGAATAGGGGGTGATTGTCCGATGCGGACAGGCTCCCGGCACAAAGCGTTTCGAAAACCAACAGATGCTCCCCGGCGGCGGTTCAGGAAACGGCGGCCTTCGAGCCGAACGAATATCCAATGTGCCGGCCGACGCCCCTCGAGGCGGAGGGCGGCAGCGGATGCCCGGGCCGGCCCCCTGATCCCGGAAGCGGCAAAGAGGCCGCGCCGTCGATGAGCACACAGGAACGATATCCCATTTCAGGAGGACTATCCATGCGACAGAAAATCGCGATCATTTTGAGTTCCATGGCAGTTTTTTGCCTCATAGCGGGATCCGCATGGGCCGGCAGCATCACCATCAAGGGATCCACCACCGTCCTGCCCATCGCCCAGAAGGTGTCCGAGGCCTACATGCAGCAGTTCCCGGACGTGAAAATCTCCCTGTCAGGGGGCGGATCCGGCAACGGGATCAAGGCCCTGATCGACGGGTCCACCGACATCGCCAACAGCTCCCGGTTCATCAAGGACAAGGAAGTCAAGCTCGCCGTGGAAAAGGGCCGCTACCCGGTCCCGTTCGCGGTGGCCTATGACTGCATCGTCCCCGTGGTGCACCCCGGCAACCCCATCGCCAACGTCACCCTGATGCAGCTCAAGGACATCTATATGGGCAAGATCAAGAACTGGCGCGAAATCGGCGGCCCTGACCGGCCGATCGTCGTCATCTCCCGCGACACCTCGTCGGGCACCTACGAGGTCTGGGAGGAAAAGGTCATGCAAAAGGAGCGGGTCTTTCCCGCCGCCCTGCTGCAGGCCTCGAACGGCGCCATCGTCCAGGCGGTCTCCAAAAACCCGAACGCCATCGGCTACATCGGCATCGGGTACATCGACGGAAGCGTCAAGGCCTTGATGGTCGACCGCGTCGCCGGCACACCCGAAAGCACCCTGAACGGGACCTATCCGATCAGCCGCGCCCTCTACATGTTCACCCAGGGATGGCCTGTGGGCGATACCCTCGACTTCATCAATTTCGTCCTGCATCCCGAAAAGGGACAGAAATATGTCAAGGATGCCGGGTTCGTTCCGCTTTATTGACCGGCTCGGACGCACGATTATCTGACACGGCGGCAGGACGCACTATAGAACCGTGCGTCCTGTGCCGTTTGACTGCGGGGGAGGCGGCGCCTCCGATGAAAAGAACCCTGCCGCCTCGACCTGCGGCGTGTACATATCTCCTATGACGAAAAAGCTCAAAGCCCAACACACCGGCCCTGCCAGGCAGCGCAAAGAACGTGCGATCCGTGTCTTCTTCTTTCTGACCGCGCTCGCCTCCATCGCCACGCTGTCCTTCATCATGCTGTTTCTCTTCGCCGAGGGCGTACCGCTTTTCCGTGATGTACCGGTGTCCGATTTTCTTTTCGGGCGGTACTGGTACCCGACATCGGACCCGCCGGATTTCGGAATCTTTCCCCTCATCCTCGCGTCCCTTTCGGTGACCCTGGTCGCCTCGGTCATCTCCATTCCCCTAGGTGTCATGACGGCGCTCTATCTGGCCGAATCGGCCTCTCACCGTCTGAGACAGTGGGTCAAGCCCATCGTCGAACTGCTCGCGGCGCTCCCCTCCGTCGTCATCGGTTTTTTCGGGATGGTGATCGTCGCCCCATTCCTGCAGAACACTTTCAATCTCCCGACAGGCCTCAACCTGTTCAATGCCTCCCTGATGCTGGCCTTCATGTCGGTGCCGACCATCTGCAGCATCTCGGAGGACGCCATCTTCAGCGTGCCCCGTGAACTCAAGGAGGCCTCCCTGGCCTTGGGGGCCACCCGCTGGGAAACCATCGCCCGGGTGATCATCCCCGCCTCCCTCTCAGGGATATCCACGGCGGTGATCCTCGGAATGTCGCGGGCGATCGGGGAAACCATGGTGGTCCTGATGGTTGCCGGCGGGGCGGCCATGATCCCGACCTCGCTCTTCGACCCCGTGCGGCCCATGCCCGCCAGCATCGCGGCCGAGATGGCCGAGGCCCCGTTCCGGGGCGACCATTACTATGCCCTGTTTGCGACCGGCGTCGTCCTTTTCCTGTTCACGCTCCTTTTCAACCTGATCGCCGACCATGTCGCCCATCGCTACAAACAGACCGGAGCCGCGACACTTTGATGGATAAACATCCCAGAACGACCTTGGACCCCGGGGCCAACAACCGCCTGTCCCTGAAGAGACGATTCGTCCAGAGCGCCATGTTCTGGCTCTTTCGCGGCGCCGCCTTGATCAACGGCCTCGCGCTGCTCGTGGTGGTCTTCTTCCTGGTCAAAAACGGCTGGAAGGCCATCAACTGGACCTTTCTCACGCAGCCGCCGATCGATTCGATGACGCGGGGCGGCATCCTCCCCTGCATCGTCGGCACCCTCTGCCTCAGCATCGGCGCCATCGTGATCGCCCTTCCAATCGGCGTCGCCTCGGCCATCTACCTGCATGAATACGCCAAACCCGGACGGGCGATGCGGATCATCCGCCTGGGAATCAACAACCTGGCCGGGGTTCCGTCAGTCGTCTTCGGGCTCTTCGGACTCGCCTTTTTCGTCGTCTATCTCAAGATGGGCGTCAGCATCCTGGCCGGCTCTCTGACCCTGGCGGCCCTGACCCTGCCGGTCATCATCGGATCGGCGGAAGAAGCCCTCAAGGCCGTTCCCCAGACCTACCGGGAGGCGTCCCTGGGGCTCGGCGCCACCAAGTGGCAGACCATATCGAAGGTCGTGCTGCCGGCGGCCCTTCCGGGCATATTGACCGGGGCCATCCTGGGCCTCAGCCGGGCTGCGGGTGAAACCGCCCCGATCATGTTCACCGCGGCGGTCTTTTTCACTCCGTCGATGCCTTCCTCGATCTTCGACGAGATCATGGCCCTGCCCTACCACATCTACGTCCTGGCCACCGCGGGGACAGACATCGAGCAGACCCGCCCGCTTCAGTATGGGACGGCACTCGTCCTGATCATCCTCGTCCTGGGCCTGAACCTGGTGGCGATCATCTACCGCGCAAGACTCCAAAAGAAGAGGTGACCCGAATGTCCACGATCCCCGCCGCGAACGAGAACACCGACGCCGATCCGGATGCCGGCATCGAGGAAGAGGTCAAGATGCAGGTTCGCGGCCTCGATTTTTACTACGGCCCGTTCCACGCCCTGCAACACATCGACATGGACTTTTTCAGCAATCAGGTGGCCGCCCTGATCGGTCCCTCGGGGTGCGGGAAAAGCACCCTTCTGCGATGCCTGAACCGCATGAACGACCTGATTCCCTCTTCGAGGGTCGAAGGGGAGATTCTGCTCGACCGTCAGGACATCTACCACCCGGATCTCGATGTGGTCAGCCTCCGCCGGCGCATCGGGATGGTGTTCCAGAAGCCGAACCCCTTCCCGAAAACGATCTTCGAAAACGTGGCCTACGGCCTCCGGGTCAAAGGCGTCAAAAACCGCATAATGATCTCGGAGGCGGTGGAGAAAAGCCTCAAAGGGGCCGCGCTCTGGGACGAGGTCAAGGACCGCCTGAACGAATCCGCCCTGGGGCTTTCGGGCGGGCAACAGCAGCGCCTCTGCATCGCGCGCGCCATGGCCGTCGAACCCGAGGTCCTCCTCATGGACGAACCGGCATCGGCCCTGGACCCGATTGCGACCCAGAAGATCGAGGAACTGGTCCACGAACTGAAGCGGGACTACACGATCATCATCGTCACCCACAACATGCAGCAGGCCGCGAGGATCTCGGACCGCACCGCCTTCTTCTACATGGGCCGTCTGATCGAGTCCGGCAAAACCAAAAACATCTTCACCCGTCCCAGACTGAAACAGACCTCCGATTACATCACGGGCCGTTTCGGTTGACAGGGCGTCGAGAAACTTACCGCTCACAGGCCGAGGAAAATGTTTGGATTCGAACCCCGCAGCATCCACCGAAACCCTGCTTGCTCGACTGCACGGCAGCTGAGGGATGAGCGAGACGCACCGGGAGGGCGTTTTTCGGCGGCCATTCAACCCGATCGAAAGGAAGGGCGATGAGGCACTTTCAGCGTGAACTGGCACATCTGAAAAAGCGGATCCTCACCCTGGGGGCCCTCGTGGAGGACCGGGTCCGCATGGCCATCCAGGCCATCGAAACCCGGGACGGGGAGTTGGCGCGAGAGATCATCAAAGCAGACCGGGAAGTGGACGAAATCGAGGTCGAAGTGGAGGAGGAATGCCTCAAGATCCTCGCCCTGCACCAGCCGGTCGCAGTGGATCTGCGCTTCATCACGGCGGTCATCAAGATCAACAACGATCTCGAGAGGATCGGCGACGAGGCGGTCAACATCGCGGAACGGGTGGTCAATATCGCGAAGCGCCCGCCCCTGAACGTGCCCTTCGACTACAGCCGGATGACCGAAAAGGCGGAGAGTATGGTCAAGAGCAGCCTGGACGCACTGGTCAACATGGACGTTGATCTGGCTTACAAGGTGTGCCTCATGGACGATGAGGTGGATGAAATGAACCGGCGGATCTATGACAAGGTCAAGGACACGATCATGCTTCACCCCGACCGTGTCGCCTACCTGATCAACATGCTTCTGGTGGCGCGTCATCTCGAGCGGATCGCGGACCATGCCACGAACATCGCTGAAGAGGTCATCTACATGATCGAGGGGGAGATCTCCCGCCACCAGAGAAACAACTTCCAGCCGGGTGACAACCCCTGCTGATCCCTGGAAAGCCCCTTCCAGGCGGGCCATCCCGGCGGATTCTTCCAAAGCTCTTCCGTGGAGAAGGAGGTCAGCGCGAAGGCCCCGGTTCATCCGGTTTTGCCGAAACAGCGACCCGGAAAGGCAAAGGACAGGCCGCATCCGCAGCAGCCCTCAGACGCGCCTCTTCGGCCCTTAGGATATCCAGAAGCATCAGGGCCTCCAGGGGTTCCAAATCCACCCCCCGGCCCCTGCGATCCCGGATCCGAAGTGCTTCATCGTCCACATGGATCGTCAAGGTCTCCTGCATGGTCGATGACACGGAGGTGCAACCCCCATCAGACGTCGAGCGGTTCATACGATCACCCCTCGAATCCCTGCCGGACGCCCTCCAGCTCGCCCAGAAATTCCATGACAGCCCGATTGAAGGCGGCCGGCTGCTCCCGGTTGGAAAGATGGGCTGCGGACTTCAACACCACGAGCCGGGAATCTGGTATCCGCTCATGCAGGACCTTCGATTCGAAGACCGGCGTGCCGGGGTCGTCTTCGCCGACGACGATCAGCACCGGAAGAGCGATCCGACCCAACGCCTCGGTCAAATCGAGCCGCCGGATGGCATGACAGCAGCCCGCGTACCCTTCCGGCGGCGTATCCAGGATCATGCGGCGCACGGGCTCCACGAGCTCCGGGTGCTCCTCACGGAAGCGTGGGGTGAACCATCTTTCCAAAGTCGGCTCCACGTGTTGAGCCATGCCTTCCCGAAGCGTGGCCTCGATGCGCTCCTCCCAGACGGGCGCGGCCTCGGGGGGAACCCGGCTCGTCGTGTCACAGAGGATCAGGCTTTTCAACGCCTCCGGATGCAGCAAAGCCAGCGTCTGGCCGATCATCCCCCCCATGGAGATCCCCATAAAGTGCGTTGGCCCCAAACCCAGGGCACCCAGCAGTTCAAAGATGTCGCTTGCCAGCATCTCCAAGCTGTAAGGGCCCGGCGGGGCATCAGTGCCGCCATGGCCCCGTGTATCGAAGCGCAGCACCCGATAGCGGCTCTTCAGCGCCTGGACCTGCGGCTCCCAGAGTTCAAGGCTGGTCCCCAAAGAATGGCTCATCGTCACCAAGGGCGCTTCGGGGGGCCCTTCGAGGCTGTATCGGATCGTTATATCGTTGGCTCTGATCTTCATCCCTGCCTTTAAACCTCCTCGCCCCGAGGCCCGCGCCCTGTCCGTTTTCGAAGCACGATGGCGCTCCGGGCCCCTATGGCACGTAAAGATCGCTCTTCTCCCAATCCCGCTGCTCCTCTTGGAAATCCTTGAGAAAGGATCTACCCCGCCTGTTTTTCAGGTCATAGATAGCGTGCCGGAGAATCGCAATCGGAACACCGCCCTTCAAATGCACCGTGATGTCGTAACGGCTGAAGCCGGCGATGATCCCCCGGATCACCTCGCCCTCGAGCAGGGTGAAAAACACCACTTCTCTCTCCATCATCAGGGGAAACAGACTCTTGTTCTTGACGAAACGGCGGGCGCCCGCTGCCAGAATCGGATCGAGATTCATCGACCGAACCTCCTCATCGATCCGGATCATGCCCCTGACCCTGGAAGCGACCTCGAGGGGATAGAGCAACTTGATCTGAAGTTTGGACAGGTGCATCTCCCCCCCGCCGGGCTGGGAGGAGAGGATATCGTATTTCAGGTTCTTGTAGATTTTGCATACGATTACGCGATGCCCATGGATGTACAATTCCCAGGGTTTGCGGGATTGCGCGGCCGCATCGAAGATTGACCGCTCGTAGTTCTTCTCCAGATAAGGTTGGAGTCCTTTGAGATATCCCATCGCTGCCCGCACCTTCCAAACCGGACACACCCCAGAAGCGCCTCTAGCGTTTTCACGCCTTCGTGACCGGCCTCCGCTGTTCGAAAGAAAGATATGGCCGTTTGCAAAGCGGCCGCAGGCGCTCTCTGCTCATTCGTTTACATCATAGCATATTCCGCGAAAATTGGCAGGGCGTTTCCGGGTCCAACGACCGCAACGCGGTGCGCCGCCTTCAATCCGGCGAGGCCCTCCCGCTCATCAAAATCTCATGCTTTGATCATGCTTTCCAAATATCCCCGGGGGATAGTGCCCTATCCAAAGACAATCATCCGGGGGAGGAGGTGAAGGCTGAATCGGCTGCGGAGGAAGAAACAGGAGGAGAGGGTTGTGAACTTTATCATTAAAATCAAGGAGATGCATTGGACATGAGAAAACGATTCCTTTTATTGGCTGTCTGTACGTTCTTTTTGGCCTCGGTATTTTCCGGACCAGCGTATACGGCTGAAGTGGATATCCTGGTCAACAAACTCGTCGAGAAAGGGCTGCTGACACGCGACGAGGCGGGCCAACTGATCTCGGAGATGCAGGGCGAGGCGGAACGCCAGAAGGCCGAGATCCAGCAGGTGGCGCAGGAAGCCGCCAAGGAAGAAACCAAGGGGAAGCTCGTGGAACTGCCCAAGTGGGTGGAAAAAATCAACTTCAAGGGCGACCTGCGCCTCCGTTATCAGAGCGAGGACATGGACAACGACAACAGCCCCAGCCGCGACCGCTGGCGCTTCCGCTGGCGGGTAGGCCTCGAGGCGGAGGTGAACGAGCAGTGGACGGCCGGCTTCGGACTGGCCTCCGGCAGCGATGACCCGCGCTCCACCAACCAGACCTTCGAGGACACCTTCCAGACCCCGGATGCACGAATCGACTACGCCTTCGTCAAGTACGCCCCGGCCGAATGGGTCGATCTGCTGGGCGGCAAGTTCAAGAACCCGCTCTGGGGCGCCAAGGACCTCCTGTGGGACGGGGACATCAATCCGGACGGTTTTGCCGCTTCCCTCAAACACAGCATGCAGGACGGCCGTGTGAAGCTCTTCTTCGTCCCTGCCTGGTTCATCCTCGACGAATACAAGGCGGACACCAGCGACCCGTGGATGCTTGCCTTGCAGGCCGGCGCCCAGTACAGCTTCACCGAGGCAGCCTATGTAAAGCTCGCCCCCTCTTTCTATAAATTCGACGCCCTCAAGGGGAACAATTTCGTCCACAGCGCGAAGAGCAACTCGGTCGATAAAAACGGCAAATTGATCTACGATTACGATGCCTGGACCGTGGACGGTGAATTGGGTGTCCATTTCGGGGGACCGGTCCAAATGGCGGCCCTCTTCGGTCAGTATGTCCAATCGGACGCCGACAAGGATGACACCGGTTATCTGTTCGGCGCCAAGATGGGCGCAAAAAAGGTCAAATCCTTCGCCGATTGGCAGCTCAAGTACAATTACCGCAAGCTGGAAAGGGATGCATGGCCGGACTTCCTGCCGGACAGCGATTTCTACGGCGGAGCGACCAATGCCGAGGGGCATGAGGTCGAGTTCGTCTTCGGTCTCGCGAAGAATGTCACGATCGGCCTGGACTACTACTTCGATGTCGAACCCGTCGATGCCGTCGACCCCGTGAAAAAGCAGGACCTTCTGCAGGTCGACCTCATCGTCAAATGGTAACCGAGCCCTGGAAGGCAGGTCGAGTTCCCGATCCTGCCTCTCCAGGAGCCTTTCAGACCCGATCCGCATCACCCCGGGTAGAACCAGCCGCCCGGGCTTGAAATGTGCGAGCCCCGTCCCATGATGGCCGTGCGCCGGACGCCGGCCGTGATGGGGCGGGGATTGAAAGCGGCATCCATGCCGGAAACCATCATTCCTACAGAAAGGAGGACCCTATATGATCACGGAAAGAGAAGTGGACAAGTTCGTATCGATCTTCGACTTCGAAAACTGGGCGGCGATCGGCCTGCCGGATCAGTTGGCAACCCGTGTCATGGTTATTCACGATCGGAAAGCGGGTCGCACGGATGTCACCATCCTGAACAAAAACCTCGCGCTCGACACCCATGAACGTCTTGCCGAGTGGTTGAAGACGCACGTAGACACCTACGAAATACCCCGCCAATAGCCCATCCAAGGCAGAATCCGGCCGCGTGACCGGCCGCCGCTCCGCGGCGCCTCAC
>ENA-OSEO01002381-OSEO01002381.1-sediment-metagenome-genome-assembly--contig:-NODE-2381-length-26972-cov-8.700613_pt1 | contig 26972 bp, 31 predicted proteins | sample MGYA00237883_ERZ534232 | MGnify/ENA metagenome assembly ERZ534232
AAGCTAATGGTTGGCAACTACAAACCCCCATAGTGGACTTTCACCACCAAGTTATTTACCATGCACGGCACACAAGAGAAGAGGCTGACCTCCTGGTCAACCTCTTCATTTGCAAAAGAATGATTTTTGTTCCCAAAATCAGCAAATATCTGACGCTCTTAATTGTTCTTTAGTAAGGACACCTTCCAAACATCATTCTTTTTTATAGATAATCCTGCCGACATTGACAGCATCATCCAGTATCAGCCTGTATATCAGTATTCCTGAAATAACATTCACAGGTTTGTATTCAATACGATTCAACATTCCCTCACGAACCGGCTGGTCCATAAGGATGGCAATCCGTTGTCCAAGTATATTTGTAACTTCCAGTCGGGCGTGAGCATCCGAGGCAGAAACAAACTCAAATGTAACTTTGTCGCTGAATGGATTCGGATAAACATTCAACTGGCTTGATTTTAAGCCTAATGTTTTATCTTTACCTCGGCCAGGGTTGTCCACTTTGGAGGACTCATCATTTGAGGCTGATTCAGAAGTACAGTCAATACCCAAATTCATATCAAATGTTTTTCCGTCATCCGAACCTTCATACTCAGAGCAGCTGCCAAGAACTTCGCAGGTAACAGCATGTGCAATGATGTAAATATCTCCTTCAACATCGATAAAATTAACGGTTATTCCGGTTAATTTATCCAGCATTTCACTGAAAGTATATTGTCCCGGAGCAACAGTTTCTTTTCCGTCCGGTAATTCAGGATATTTACTGCATCCCACATATACATGAGCTTCATCCAGCACGTATCCCTCATACATGATGTATTCCACAGAAACTTCACCACCGAAGTAGGTAATTTCAACCATTCCTACTTCTGTACCTTTGCTGATGTTGCATTGGCCAGCACCGGCATAAAGCGGCAATACATAAGGATCTTCCGACGGGGAAATTTTGTTTGTCCATCTCCAGCGGTTAAACCCGTCATCGAGGAAACATGTATAGTCGTCGTCATAACGTGCAAATGCCGTTTCACAGTTAATTACTTCAGTCTCTGTAGTAATGGTTATATAACATGTAGTTTTACAACCATTGGCATCGGTTACTTCTACACTATATTCCCCAGCTTGAAGATCTGTAGCAGTGGCTGTAGTTTGACCATCAGACCATAAATAGGTATAATCAGGAGTACCACCAACAGGATAAACTGTGGCTGAACCCCCAACTGAACCATCGCATGAAGCCTGGCTGTCTTCTGTAATAGTGCATGTCAGTTCATCGGCCTGCTCAAGGGTGAATTCAACAATGTCTTCGCAGTTGTTGTCATCCCTTACAGTCCAGAGGTAATCTCCGGCAGCAACGTCCTCAACAACAAGTTCTCCCGCTACAAAAGTGCCCAGCTCGGTGTCTCCGTCAAACAGTCTGACGGGTTCGGTGCCGCCTGTAACAGTAACCGTCACGTCAACCACGTCGCCGTAACAAAGGCCTTCACCGGCAACAACTGTTGACACTTCCAGCGGAGCTGCCAAAGTAACTTCATTATTATGCAATAGAATAGCTCCGGCGCGTGTTAAAGCCCTGCCATAAAGAGTTGAACCTGCGAGTAATTCGATTTGCCCGTCGGCAACAATAGTCCCTCTGAAAACTGAATAAGTACCTAACGTAAAAGCACCTCCTATTTGCCAATAGACATTATCATCCAGACAAGCTGAATTTACAAGCGTAATGCTTGAGTATGCACTTGTGGCTAAAGCGCCACCTATCTTTATAATAAATAAAGCATCAGGATCTCCTCCGGCATCTAATATTAATTCCCCCTCCAACGTTGCAGCACTTCCAATGCAGTAAACGCCTGGGGAAAGAGTCTGACCGTTTCCAAATGGAGTACTTAAAATGGAAGTGCAAGTTCTTCCAGCTAAATCAGTATAAGCAGCATCTACATCCGCAGGAACTGGATCTAAATAAGAATTCCCTGGATAATAAATATCTCCATTAACTGTTCCCGGAGGAAATCCGGTGAGTGCACCTGCATAAGTGCCAATATCACCTGTTATGATTGATTCTCCTTCATTTGTTAACGCACCAGCTGATGTAAATAAAGCAAAACCCGAAGCTGTTCCCAAATCTGGGGCTTGTCCGAAATTTGCCTTTGGACAAGCTAAAAGAGCAACGGCTGTGATTAAAAGTAAAATTGATTTCATGCTATTTAATTTTAGATTATCATTGATTTTCTCTAACCAAAGGTTGGCAATTTAACCTTGCTGAGTATTACACAATTCCGAATTTATTTTACATCATTCACACATTATATTTGTCAATTATCTGACATACAATGTTTATGTATATAGCAATTCATTATTTAAACTGTCCTTCAATGACAACCGTAAAATCTTTCGAAGTGTTCAAAACTGCGGCAAGTGTTTTAAGCGCTGCTTATCTTTTAGGAGATAACCAATATTATGCGTTTTACTTTTTATCTCCCTGGCTTTTGATAAAAACTCTTTTGTTTCATTGGTATCTTACTTTAGCAGGTTTTCCGATCTCAAAATCGCGGAAGCCAAAATCAGTAGTTTGAAAAGTGTTCATTTTAAGAATATTTTTTCCTTTACCGGGAATTACAGGATAAAACGAAATTGATAGTTGAAAAGCATTCATAACCAGATTGTCATTTTTTATTAAAATACCTAATCCTATTTGTGAATACGCCTTGTCGCCCCGAAAGCCATTTACTGCATCGCCGAGCATACCAAAAGAAAAGTTAAAATAGGGACCAAAATGAAACCCGATAAAATTCCACGGGGCATAAGATTGTGTTTGAAATGTAAGTAATAAACGACTGGTGCCTGACAAAATTGGGCTGTTAAAACCTCTCAGTCCGTATTCGTTATTAATTGTTAAACTATCGTAACTGGTTCGGTGTATACCAATAATTACCTGAGGTTTAATAAATTGTCTGAATTTCCATTGTCCTGTTTCAATCAATCCTGTAAAATAATTTGCTCCGACCCTGAAAACACCCTGCTCAGCATGTGCAGACCGGAGGAAAGTACCAAATTCGATATTGGAACTCAGGTATCCCCACGAATGATAATTGCCCGAAGAAAAACGCGCTCCGGCATAGAAACTCCCGGAATTGTTTTTTTCCTGATAACCACCGGTCAGGCTGATCACTTTCCCAATGGGGACATCTTCTGTTATTCCAAACTTGAAAATATACTTATCTTTTACATATAACCGTGTTGTTATGCCAATGCTGGCGAGGTAAAAATTTTCGTCGCTGTAAAACCGGAGTGTGTCAATCGTTTCAGGAGGCTTTTCGATAAAACGTATCCGGATAAAACGCGCCGCAGAAATAAACCTGGTTGTGCGGTCATATTCTGAATTTCCCCTGAATACAGGTATCGAACTCCCCGCCCAATAATCTTGTGCGTTGTACTTAAAACGCATAAAGTTGATTGACCAGATTGTATCTTTATGAAGGTGTTGTGAGAAATTTACTCCTGCAGCCCACTTAGCCAAAGGGGAAAAAAAGAACGATCAACGGCAAAATTTTTTATAAAATTTCCATATTCATCGGTACCGTATTGCAGGGTGGAATTAATATAAGTATTCCGGATATTTGAAATGTAGTATTTCATTCTGTATGCAATTTCGCCGGTTGAATGGTTCCAAATGATTCCATTCCGGAACGTATGTCCCAGGCCAATGAAATTGTTTTCTCTCAGATTAAAGGTAAGGCGCGAATCAGATAATGAGCCTGCGGGAATAAGGCTCCAGCTATCCAGTTCCCGAATGAAAATATCAACCGAATCAGTAGTTTCAGGCGCTGCAACTGTGTAAAAAGATACATCGGTGATATAACTCATATTTCGCACCAAACGTTCCGATTCTTTTACCAGCAGCGAATCGAAGGGTTGATTTTGATGGATCAGCAAAAGGTTGCGGATGGTGAAGGGATGTGTTTTAACATGAAATTTGTTTCCGGTTTTAGATATAAAGTTTAGGGACGCCGCAATTGTGTCACCAATGGAATATCCAATCGGATCTAGCGTTGCAATATTGATTTTCCTGATGGTTTTTCCTTCAAAAGAGCTGTAGGGTTGTTGTATCAGTCTTTTATTCAGTATTTTCCGGGCAGGGGCTGGTGAAACCGGTTTGAAGAACAACCGGAACATAAATTTGGTAAACCCGGATCGTTCAGAATAAGTTTCGATATTCTCGTAAAGTCGGGTTGAATCTTTTGGGACTATAGTATCCTGTGCAAATGCGAATTCATTTGTTATTAATAAAACAAAAAAATATATTGCCACACTTCTTATCCACATTTTTCTCCTTTAATAACGCTGTCAGATACTTTTTTTTCGTGCTGTAATCCATTGATAAAATATATTTCCTTTTCTTTTCCCTATCATTTATTTTCCACCGGTATCACCTGCTCTGTCTCAATGCGCTTTTTTTCCTTTTCTTTGGCCTGCCGTTTAAAATACCCCCTGAATAGGAAGTTGTGTTTGAGCGCTTCCATGTTTTCGTGCAGCCCTTTGCTGCTTTTTTTAAGATTAATAATTGTTTCATCAATATTATTTACGATAGCTGTATCCTGAATCAACATTCCGACAGCTCCTTCTCCATTGTTTATTTTCATCATAATTTCACCAAGCTGGTAGGAGGCAACTTCAGTTTTTGCTGCAGTTTTCTGCAGGCTCTCCATAAAAGCAAACAGATTTTCTTTTGTAACCTCTATGGTTTGATCCAACCCTTCGGAACTCTTTTTGAAGTTTTCAATGGTCTGATTGATATTTTCTGCAATGGTTGAATCCTGGATTAACCTGCCCAGTGTGCCCTGGCCGCTGTTAATGTTCATCATTATTTCGGTAAGTTGCAGCATAATAATTTCGGCACTCTCTGCACTGGTTTTTATACTTTTCATAATATCATCGGTTTCAACCGGCTCTTTGGACAAAATATGATCTCCGTCTTCTGCCATTGGTGAGTTATTGCTCCCCTGTGTAATAATAATAATTTTGTCGCCGATAATTCCCTCAGAACCAATGCTTGCATAACTGTCAGCCTTTATAAACTCCTGCACATTTTTTCTGATAAGCATATCAACCTGCACTGTTGAATCATTAATAATTTTAATGTTATCGACAGTGCCAACATCGATGCCCGAGAACCGGATATTATTCCCAACTTCCAGACCGCTTATGTTGTAAAAGTTGGTTGTAATTTTAAATACAGGATTAAATAGATTCTGTTGTTTGCCAATAATGAAAATTGCAATTACAAAAATTGTTATTCCTCCTGCAATAAAAATTCCCAAACGTGCCTTAAACTGTGGTGTATGATTTTCCATTTTTTATGTTTTTTGTTTGAAAAAAGACTGGATTAGTTTATCGGTTGAATTTTCAAATTCATCGATATTCCCTTCCATATAAACCTCGCCGTCATGCAACATGATAATTCTGTCGGCAGTGGCGCGGGCACATTCAATATCGTGAGTGATAATGATGGATGATGTTTTGTATTTTTTTTGCACATCATTAATCAAAGCGCTTATTTCGTCAGAAGTTACCGGATCGAGTCCGGTGGTTGGCTCATCGTACAACATAATCATCGGATCGACAACTATTGTACGTGCCAGGCTTGCCCGTTTTCGCATCCCACCCGAAAGCTCGGAGGGCATTTTGTGTAAAGTGTCGGCCAGTCCTACATTCTCCAGGACTTCTTCAATTTTTTGGTCCCTTTCATTTTTAGTAAGTTTCTTTTTTATTCTGCGTAAAGGAAATTCAAGGTTTTGTTTGATGGTCATGGAATCATACAGTGCACCGCTCTGAAAAAGGAATCCGATTTTTTCCCTCAGCACTGCAAGCCTTTTACTGTTTAATTCACTTACATTTTCGCCCAGTACCATAATTGTTCCCTGGTCAGGGTTCAGCAAACGAATAATGCATTTGATAAGAACCGATTTTCCGGATCCTGATTTCCCGAGAACTACCAGGTTTTCGCCATTAAAAAGCTTTAACGATAAATTTTTTAATACTTGCATATCGTCAAAACCTTTACTGAGGTTATCAATTTCAATAATCAGTTCGGGTGTTTTTGTACTTTCCGGTATAACCGTTTCATTTTTATCCATATCTTATTTTTACTATAAAAGCATATCGGTAACTTGCACAGCAACCAAATCAATTATAATCACGAGCAGTGAAGCAAGCACTACAGCCGAATTGGCCGCTTTGCCCACGCTTTCTGTTCCGCGTCCCGCGGTATAACCTTTGTAGCAACCCACGAGCCCGATGACGGCACCAAAAAAGAACGTTTTAATTACAGCGGGTAAAAAATCCATAAATTCAACCACCCTGAAAGCCTGATTGAAAAACAACACAAAAGTGACATTTCCTTTAATGTTTACACCGGCCCAGCTTCCGAATATCCCAAGTGCATCGGCATACAAAACTAAAAGAGGAATCATCAGCGTGGCAGCCATAACCCTTGTGACCACCAAAAAACGTATGGGATGTGTGGAAGAAACTTCCATGGCATCAATTTGTTCCGATACCTTCATTGAACCCAGCTCGGCCCCCATGCCCGAACCAATTTTACCTGCACAAATTAATGCAGTAATAACCGGTCCTATTTCCCGGATGAGTGATACAGCTACCATTCCCGGAAGCATGGATACGGCCCCGAAATCTGCCAAAACAGGCCGCGATTGTATGGTAAGCACCAACCCCATTATGAAGCCGGTTACTGAAATAAGCGGTAATGTTTTGTACCCGATTTGAAAACATTGTCGCAGGAATTCGTTAAATTCAAAATTCAGGGAAAACGTTTCTTTTACAGTTTTCCACAGAAACAAAAAGAAAATGCCTATTTCTGAAAAGAAAACATTAGCTTCCTGCGTTTTTTCAATGGTTTTTTCGCTAAGCTTAATGACTTGCTTTTTTAAATCGGGAAGTTTTCTAATCTTTTTTATTACAGGATCAATAATTTTCACTATATATTGTTGAATTCCATATCAATGTTTTACAATTAACTTTTGGTTAGTATCGTCGGTCCTGCCTTATTACTTTGGTTACTGAAGACCTGATAAAATATCTTTCATTTCTTCTTTTGTTTTACCAAGCTTTTTTTGAAGCCTTCCCATCATCTCCTCTTTTTTTCCTTCTGCAAACATCAGGTCATTTTCGGTTAATGTGGCAAACTTCTGTTTGAGAATGCCTTTCTGCACATTCCAGTTTCCTTCCATTTCTGTTTTATTCATTTTTTAAAGTTTTAACTGTGACTGAATTATCACTTTACAAAGGTTATTGACTTTAACCAATAATACATTACATAATTCCAAAGAAGAATTACATCATTCACACATATTCCGGTGATTCATTCTATTCCGGTGATTCAACAATATTTCACTTCAGTTTCAATTTTTTAAGAAATGTTTTACTGCTCAATGGGGACGGCATGGTATCACCCAATAAAAATCCCCATGATTGTAACGGTTCTATATGATCGAAAATAAGCTTTGCATTTGCTGTCAGAGGAATAGCAACCAACATGCCAGGTATACCCCACAGTGCGCCAAATGTAATAACTGAAATGATGGAAGCAAGTGCGTTAATTTTTACTTTTGAAGCAACTATTTTGGGAACAATATAATTGTTATCAATAAATTGAATGAATATATAAAGCGCCATAACCAGCAATGCAAACCAGGGAGATGGTTTGGTTACAATTGCAATTATCATTGGCATGGATGCAGCTATGATTGAACCGAGATAGGGAATCAGGTTAAGAAGAGCCCCCAAAATACCAAGAATTAAAGCATATTCAATTCCTAAAATCAGAAGGCCAATAGTATATAAAAAAGAGATGATAACCACCTCAAAAAGCAGTCCGATGAGATATCGCTGAATAAGGGTTTTTATCTGGTTTATTATTTCGCTCACTTTGTCCCTGTTGCTTTTCCCAAACAACCGGTGAAAAAATTCAATCAGTAGAGGTTGGTAAAATAAAATCATAAAAACATATACAGGAATCAGAAATAATAAAGCCACAATGCTGCCGACATTTACTATTGTTTGCCCGATTTGAGCACCTCCGATGAGTTCATTTTTTGTATTTGTAATCCATGCGGTAATTTCTTTGGCGCTAATGTCAAAATAACCTGAAGCCCAGAAGATGATCTGGTTGAGTATTTCAGTAAACTTGTCAACCAGCCTGGGTAATGATTCAGTGAACCTGTTTGCCTGTGAATACAGAAGTGTGCCAAACATTGCAATTATTAAAAAAGTAAGAAACATCACAATAACTATTGCTACAATCCGGTTTATTTTTAACCTGATTATCAGGTTCACAGCCGGGTGGAGCACGATGGCAAGAATAGTTGCAAAAACAATTGGAATTATAATACGCTGAGCAATATACAATGCGAAAACAAAGGCCATTAAGCCAATAATAATCAGCACCGTTTTTACGTAAAAGGGTATAATAATTTCTTTAACTGCCACGGTTAGTCGGATTTGATTACCTTTTCCTTTTTACTGAAAATATCCTGGACGAATGACTTTATCGCATTTGGGGCATAAACAACCAGGTTTGCAACGCCTAACTGTAAAAGCACGCCCAAAAGTCTCCTGGATTTATTGTTTGACCTGCCAACAGATAGTGCTTTTTTTGAAAGATAGCCTGCGGCCAGACCAAGGGCAACGTTAAAAATATTATTGAAAAGATAGGGAGAAGAACCAATTTCTTTCATTGTGCTTTCAATGAGATTAGCAGGTTTAATGCTCTCGTAGGCAAGGAAAAAATTTGTCCTCATTTCCTGAAAATAAACAAACTTTTCCGCTTCCAGCAACTGAATTGCTTCGTTAAGCTCTGCAGGGGTAGATATATTTTCCATATCAAATTATTTAAACATCTGTTTAACCAGATAATTGCAAATCTTCCTTTTAATCCACTTATGCATAAAAAAATGCATAACAAGCCCAACAATTGCCCAAAAAGCGGCTATTATAAAAAATCCGTAGAAATTATTTCCTATGATTTTACCAAGCCAAAAGGCCAGGCCCAAATTGAAAAAAAACAGAAACAAAACAAGGATAAAAAAAACTACGGCATGTGGTATCAGACTGGAAACCACATCCGATGTTTTGTTTAAGGATTTAAGCTTTAACAGCTCTATTTCCGCTACTCCATACTTTAAAGTACTTTCCAATAGCGATTCAATTAACTTCACGTTGTCATCCATTTTTTTTCTGCATTATAATACTTCGTTATCTGTGAATTTAGAATTCGTCTGCCCCGGATTTCCTGAAATAAGCGTTAAAAGAAACACGGTCTTTTCCCCGGTTGTTAAAATGTAAGGTTTTTTCTCCTGAATTGTAAGAAATTCTCCCCGGCTTAAATTCAGCGATTCTTCATTGGTCTGAAACCTTAATTTACCCCAAATAACCTGTAATATCATTTGCTCATTCGATTGGAATGAATTAATTTCTGTTTCCTTATCAAATGTAGTAAGTACAATCTGCTTATCGGGCCGGTTTAAAAGAACCATTGAATGCAAATCTCCATTGAACGAGATCGGTTTATGTTTCATTTTTTCAATCAGGGTCAGCAAATTGAATGTGCTTAATGAAGCCTTAAATGACCTGTTAACTTCTCCGGAGGATTTTGTATTCAATGTATCTTTCAACATATTCCCATTTTAACTTTTCTGACCCTCAACAGTTTTTGCTCCCATTTCTGCCTCTTCGGGTTTACCCATTTTTTTTTCAGCATAGTCGGCAACTTCTTCTTTTACCTTTTCAAATTTTTCGGTGATCACTTCAAGAAAATCGTTTAATTTTTCCTTTAATGCATCTGAATAGTCTTCACCCTTTTTCAAAATTCTTTTACGGGTTTTAGATCCTTTTGCAGGGGCAAATAAAATCCCTGCCAATGCGCCGGCGGCTGCTCCGGCCAATACGCCCAACAAAACTTTTCCTGAACTCATAATATTAATTGTTTATATTGATTGAATAATTTATACTTACAAATATCAGCCATCTTGTGCTTAATAGTATTACATAATTTTGGAAATGATTTACATCATTCACATGTTTTATTTTGCTTGATTATAGTATTTCATTGCTTCTGGCATAAATTGTTTCAGCTTTCTTATTCTTGTTGCATCGGAAGGGTGGGTGCTCAAAAATTCAGGTGGGCTTGCCCCGCCTGCATTTGACATCCTTTCCCAGAAAGGAATTGCTTCCTGCGGGTTATAACCGGCCATGGCTGCAAATATCAATCCATACTGGTCGGCTTCTGTTTCCTGCTGCCGCGACCATGGCAATACTGCCCCAAGCTGGCTTCCGATGGCATACGATTGCAAAAACAAATTTTGTGTTTCCTGTGGTTTTTGTGATATTGCAATCTGTAAAGCCATACCTCCCAGCTGCTGCATCATTGCCTGGCTCATCCTTTCGCTGCCATGTTTTGCAATGGCATGTGCAATTTCATGTCCAACTACTATGGCAAGGCCTGTTTCGGTCTGCGTAATCGGCAATAAGCCGGTGTAAACAACAACTTTACCGCCGGGCATACACCATGCATTAGCCTCTTTGCTATCGACTGTGTTAAATTCCCAGTTATACCCTTCAAGTACTGCTCCTTTCCCCTGTTCGTTGTAGTATCTCGTAATTGCGTTTGAAATACGCGCCCCAACACGATCAACCAATGCAGCTTCTCTGTTGCCGGAACTTAAAACCTTATTCTCTGCAAGAAATGTCCTGTACTGACTAACAGCCATTAACTGTAATTCCGATTCGTTTACCAGGCTTAACTGGTTACGGCCGGTTACCATGTTCAGCAGGCATCCTGTCAACAAACCGGCAACCAAAACCAGTAACAGATGTTTTCTGGTCTGAAAACCAATTCTGGCTATCCTGTTTTTAACATGTGTTGGAGGAAGGATAGCCGAAACGGGAATCAAATCCCGGGGTGGCACTGCGGCTTCTTTGGAAATAAAACCCAATACATGAGTGAAACGCCGGAATGAATCAGAATATTTGGGAAATTTCAGTAATATATTCATAGTTTTTTTCTTTACCTGTTGTAAAAAGTAATTTCAAATGCAGGTCGGGAAAGCCATTTATTTCTTATACCCCCGCCATACAAAAACACCCCCAACAGCCATTACAGCTATGCCAATAAATGGCGACCAGCTGAAATTATGCGGTTTATTGGCGGTAATTTTTAAATCGCCTATTTTCACTACATCCTCTCTTGTAAAGAAAGAAACAGTAGTAAAAATCGTCAGTAATAATCCGATAAGAATAATTATTGCTCCTATTTTTTTCATCTGATTAAATATTTTTAAATGCATTATAATAACTCGCATGAAATCGAAAATCAACGTTAGCTAATTTTAACCATTTCCTTTGGTGATCCTGAATAGTCGGGACTTTGCTCATTTCATTTTAAGAGTATGTATTAATTCGTTGGAAAGGTAAAAAATGAAGGATGGATGATTGTTACACAATTCCTGAATAATGTTATATAATTCACACTTTAAAAGAGTATCCGATTGCCACATTGAGTATCATGTTACCTTATCGTCAGTATCTTCTTAACGGAAAGACCAGGCCGAACCGCCATTTACGATTTGTGGTATGGGTAAGTATGAAATAAAAAATGTGGGCGAAATGCCCACATTTTTAAAACCAAACTAAACTAACCTAAACCCTAAACTAAACCAAACTAAACTAAACCCTAAACTAACTATGAACTTCCATGGTCATTATTTCGTGTCTAAAAACCTGTCATGTTAATTTCCAAAGCTTTTAAAAAATCCTTCTTCCCTGTAAAAGCTTAATTATTAAAATAATAACTGCAATTACCAGCAGAACGTGTATAATCCCGCCTGTACTGTACCCAAAAAATCCTATTGCCCAGCCAATGATCAGGATTATGGCAATGATATAAAGTAAATTTCCCATGATCTTAATTTTTAATTGTTTCTTGTAATATTTTTATTTTTAATTTCTTTTCGGATAAGTTTTTTATATTTCAAAAGGTTATTCTTAATTTAATATCTGACAAGTGGTCCATTCGACCGATTTAACATTTTCAATATTTTCCTTCATACAGAAGCCACAGGGCAATTTTATTTGAACTTTCCAAACTTTTGTCGATATCCTGATTTTTGGAGAATTGGCAATGTTGTAAAAAAATATTGATTTGGGCCGTATCATCATTTATTATTTTTATTTCCGTTTTATTCTTTGTTACTAATTGTGAAATCGGAAAATGCTTTCCCCAATTCAGCCATATCACGTTTAAACTCCGATTTGAATGTTTGCCACTGGTCGGTTTCTCCTTCTTTGTATTCGGCCAGTTTAATTTTCAGGTTACTATTTTTTTCTTCCAATTCAGCCACCTTTTTCTCATATAGTATCTTGTTTTCCTGGCTCGCACCTGCAATGGTTAATTTTAACCCGGCAATACTTTTTTCATTGGCACTGATTTGATTTTGAAATTCTGTTTTGAATTTCTGGAATTCAGTGACTGAGTCCTGACGCGCCAGATTTAAATCGCTTTGCGCATCTATAACAGCCTCTTTTGCATCCAGCACTTTATCCTCGGCATTTTCAATTTTTTTCGATGATGAATTACAACTTGTTAAAAGAATACCGGCAATAAATGCTGTTGCAGCCAGAGTGAATACTATTTTTTTCATTGTTTCAAATATTAATGATGCAATTACATTATTACACCTTCAAAGGTATTTCTCTTTAACCCCTCAACTGTTACATAACTTCGAGAATAAGTTACATCATTCACACATTTTTTGTTTTAGCCAATTCTGAAAATAATTGTTTACCATGATCCTTAAATCGACTCCGTCTATTGGTTTGGAGATATAGTTATTACCTTCTGCTGCTATTGACTTCTCTCTGTCGCCGCCTAATGCAGCGCCAATTTGTTTAGCGCTGAATTTCCTTCATATTTTTTAGTCCATAGAACCTTAGTTTACATTCAAACCTATATTTCCATGGTTTATTATATTGTCAAATTCTGTTGCCGTTTGATAAAAGTTATTTATTTCCCGCATCTGGCGGGTCAGTTGTTAGCAAATTATTACAGTACAAAACGTCGCTAAATTTTTATGTTCTGCAAACTATCCAGAACTCCAAATACTTTCAGCAGCCAAATCACAAGAATGATTATTACAACTGCGTTGAGTATGTTTTTGATGGTGCGTTGCATGGGAATATAGCTGTTCACAAGCCAAAGTATCACCCCAACAACCAGAATGACAACAAAGATTGTTAATATGGGCATAATAATAAATTTAATTTTGTTTAAAAAATCTACTACACAAAGGTCAGCTTCATAATGCTAAAAAGTATTACATCATTCTTAAAAAGAGTTACATAATTCACACATATTGGAGTTTAAGTTCAACCTTTTGAATTCAACTTGAACCTGTTAAATGAATCGAGTGAGAAAACAAAACGAATCCTGTTTTTAAATGACCCGCAGGCCGAATCAATATTATTGGAAACCAGCAATGGGACATAAATTTCGAGAATATTCAGGATACCCGTTTTAAAACCTGCCTCAAAGAAGATAGGTGAATTGTTTTCTCTGCCGATACCTTTATCGTTTAAAAGAAGATTGATAAAAGGCTTAACTGGCAACTTGCTGGTTTTGCCCGGCAAACTGCTTGTAAATGACAAGGCCACAAGCCAGCTGCTGTAACCCAGACTATCGTTCACCGGCGAAACCATACCTCCTTCGGAAAGGCTCATTTGCCGCGACCAGAAATTGGATGGGAAATCGGCAAAACGGTCGGGATATGTTCCCTGGAAAAGATACAATTCGCGGCCACTTCTTCCTCCTGGTGAAAACGAGTAAAAAGGAATTTTTGAATTCTCATTCAGCATGGTTCCCGCAAATAACCGGATATTCAATCCATTATCCTGACCATAGTAACTAAGTTTGTAATTTAATTCAACCGAGGTTTTATTGTATGATTTTCCTGATTCAAAAAGTGCCTGCAGGGTAAACGGATTAATTTTGCTGTTTCTTTCCAGCTGGTAACCAAATTGGATATAGGAATTCATTTTTGCCTTCTCCTGAAGTTCAATCTGATTAAGGCTGGAGGCAGCTGTGTAATTACCAAATACTTTTTGAGTTAACGGGTAAATCATGTTTCGGTTTCTGAAATACAAATCAACACCGGTTTTTATCTTTTTGTAGTTTTGATTGCCCGGTGCCCCGAATTGGGTTCCTTCCAAAGAAATTGCAGCTTTTCGGATGAATTTATCGTAAGGTGTAATATTGTATATTACCCTGCCAAACCCTGCCAAATCATTATTGCCGAATGCATAAAACGGCATCACAAAATATTCCACTGGTTTTGGAATAATGAAGCCATTATGGAACGCCATACCCGCCATAAATCCGTTTTCCCGGGTCCAGTTTACTGCCGGCAGGTACATCAGTGTGTGTTTTTCGGGATCATCAACGGTAAAGAGTATTTGAGTTTGTACGGGGTCTGCCCTGGGAAAAGTACCGGTTTTTTGGATATTGTTGTTAATCCTGAAAATTTCGGGCATTATATGTCCGGGATCTATTTTTATTTCTGAATAATCACCTTCGGGCAGTTCAATCCATTTCTCTCCCTTAAAGCCATCCACCCATTTTTCAAAAAAGATTGAATCGCCGGTCATGCCGGCGATAACAAATGGAGATGCCAGTTCTCCTCTGTTTTTTATTAGCAGTTGCTGATTCTCCAAGCGGGCCATTTTATAGTCCAGGCGCCTTGTCGTTCCAATTAAATCATCAAAAAACCAGGTTAAATCTTTGTCAGTGAGGTTTTCAAATATGTTGCGCAAGTCATCAGGCCGGGGATGCCTGAAAATCCAGTTAAGGTAATATTTGTGCATGGCAGAATCAAAAAGCGAATCTCCCAGGTAAGCCCGCAGATAATTAAAGGCTATAGTGGCTTTAGTGTAGATGATAATGCCATAATTTATATCGTTGTATGCGGTTGCAGGCAGGTTTATTGCCTGTTCGAGGTTACTGCGGGCCTGAACCAGCCATCCAAGTTCCTGCATCCGTTCCACAGGTAACTGGTCAATATTTAAAAAGCGGGCCATCTTCCAGTTTTTTAAATAAACCTGCCAAAGCTTTTTCAAGGGATATTTTTCATGCATATAACGTGCTGTATAAGCACTCGTAATACCTTCGTCCATAAACGGATACTTTCGCTCATTGGTTGCCAGTGACCCGTAAAACCAATTATGAAAGATTTCGTGAGAAAGTACTTCATCCAGGGACCAGGCATCTTCAGCAAGGCCAATCACCGTAATGCCCGGATATTCCATCCCGTAACCGGCGCTCAAAGCGCTTTGAACTGCCGTGAAACTCTCATACGGATAATCACCAATTTTTTCTGAAGCCCATAAAATTACGTCATTCACGTAATTCAGGGCATCCTTCCAAAGATTTGCCTGCCTGTTGGTAAACATCACCCGGGTGGTTATTTCCCTGCCCGAGCCGGGAAGTTTTACTTTCCCCTTCATTACATTAAATCTTTTATCGGCAAACCAGGCAAAATCATGCACCCCATCTGCAATATATTGAAGTGTTTTCATTTGTTTTGATGAAGGCGGGAAAGGGACTTTTCCAATGTGCGAAGAATTTACCCATGAAGTATCATCAGCAAGTTTTTCAAGCATTTCTATTTCCCGGTGATTTTGCAGGTTCCCGGTTGCTCCCACAATATAATTATCGGGCAGTGTAATCCTGACATCAAAACGGCCAAATTCAGAATAAAATTCACCCTGATCGAGATAAGGCATTTGATGCCAGCCGTCCTGATCATAAACTGCCGGTTTGGGATACCACTGTGAAATTTGATAGGATTCACTGATATGGCCTAACCTGGATGTTACGCCTTTGGGTATTTTCACGCGGAAGGGAGTAGTAATATTTATTGTGTCGCCGGCATTCAGGGGTTCATTCAGGTCAATCCGGCATATGTCAGTCTGACCAGGCAATATGTTCCATTGTACCCTGCTGCCGTTTACTTTAAAGTCCAGTGAATCAATAAATCCTCTTAATTCCGGTTCGTCGAATAACTTTGACTTCCCGTTCAGCCCGAATACCTGTTTTGCTAAATGGGTGTTATTGTCCGAGTAGGCATTCGGCCATAAATGGAACCAGATAAAATGAAGCGTATCAGGTGAATTGTTGATGTACTCAATTTTTTCGAATGCAGTTAGTTCATGGAGCATATCGTTAAGCGTAACATTTATTTCAAAATTTACTTCCTGCTGAAAATACTCCTGAGATGAAGCTTCATGAATTGACATGGCAGCAATCATACAAATGAAAAATAACCTCCGGTTGGTAAGGATGAGTGGAGATATTTTAAGATTATTTGTAAATGAAAGGATTCCTCCCATGTTTTTTTATTTAGCAAGGTGGGGGTATTTTAATTTTTTTACCAGGCTCTTTTAAATCTTTCAGTTGGTCTGGCAACTTTTCGTTGTTGTTGATCAACTGATTGGCGAGATTAATTATTCCCTTTACTGTACTGATAATTTTTCCTGAATAAACAAAGAAAAATTTGAGGTTGTCTCAAAAGTGCTTTTATGGATAATGAACTTACATTTTTGCAAGTAAATTGCAAAAAACTTTACTCTTAATGATACAGCCTCAAATTTTATACTTCCATGATCAAACCAAAAGAATAATCAGGATGATAATCAAGACAAGCGCAGCGCCACCAATGTAAATCGTTCCTCCAGCTTTCTTTACATTTTCTTTCATCTCTTTCAACTCACTCTTCAGTTCACTCTTTTCTTCACCTGTCAGGTCGCTTTTATCCATTTTGCGGATTTCTTCAACACGTTTTGTAATCCGGTCAATTTCTGCTTCAGACAGTTTGTTTTCCGTTTTCACAGGAACAGCCGATTTTTCTGTTTCAGAATTTTTATCCGTTTTACTTGCAAATGCGATCGTTGAACTCAGGGTGAAAATAGCTACGATTAAGAAAAAAATAGTTTTTTTCATTTGTGATTTTTTTAATTTATATATACTCAAAGGTATTGGATAAAATCACTTTACTTGTTACATAATTCGGGATAAGAGTTACATAATTCACACATTTTAGGATTTTGAGGGTGTCGTAATTTGTTCAGAAAGAGGGAATAAAAAATCAGGATATGGCACCCGGTATATTCTGAATTTTATTCGGAATATCTTCCGACAATTTTTTACATCATCAATAACTTAATCAATAAATGGAAATAATAAAAATAGGTGAACTCATAAAAATATGATTCATAATAATGAAGCCGGGAGTTCAAGTCTCCTTCGTCACACCCTAAATCAATACATTGGCAGTTTAAATTTCATGGTTACTTCTCCGGTTTCTTTGTTCACTTCAATAATTTGGTTTTCGCTGCCCATTTCTTTTCCCGTGGCTATTTTGAACAAACCCGACAAAAACTGCATCCCACTGTTCAACACTGTCTCCAGTTCTTGGGCCTGAACGGCAGGCTTTGCAACATTTCCGTCGGAGACTCCTTCCGGTTCTTCCTGTTGTTCTGAACCGTCTTCTGAGAAATCAATTTCTCCTGCCTGTAGTTTTTCAGGTTCAGTTTCCTGTAAAACTTCCTGTTGAACGGATTCAACCAATAATTCTTCTTCCTGCTCTTTTCTTTCGGTTTCACTGATAAATTCTTCCAACTGCTGAATGAATTGAGAACGGCCTTTGGTGCTAAAATCTACAAAGTTAGTTCGGGCATCGTCACCCAGTACCCCGTCGAACAGGCTCTGTTTTACCAATAGCCCGGAAGCGATCTGAGTCTCAATAGAATTGCGGGTAATGAAGTTGAAAATAGTGAGTTTGTTACTTTTTTGTCCGATCCTGTCGATACGGCCGATCCGCTGGTTCTTCTTCGCCGGGTTCCACGGAAGCTCGAAATTGATAAGTGTGTCAGCAACTTGCAGGTTAAGGCCCGAGCCTCCTGCTTCGGTAGATAAAAACACTTTGTACTGTGGGTTCGACTCGAATTTCCTGATAAGCTCGCCACGCGACGGGACAGGTATCTTTCCGTTCAGTTCTACAAAACCAATATTATTTTCCCTCAACAGTTTTCCGATCAGTTTGTGCACCTTCACCCATTCGGAAAAAATGATGATTTTCGTGTTTTTATTGGTGACATCAAGTTCGTCCAGTAAAATGTGCTTTAGTTCATCCAGCTTGGGAGACTCATTGGTTTCATCGTCAATCAGATAGGTAGAGTCGCACACCATGCGCATATTGGCCAGGAGAAGTTGCATCCGTTGAAGGTCATATGGAGTGAGGAACTTTTTACGGATGATCTGTGCCAGCCCTTTGGCATAGGAAGCATGGTAATCAGCCTGCAACGGTGAAAGCTCGACCGGGATATCGATCTGCCGGAGGTTGGGTAACTGGTCAATCACCTTTCTCTTCTCGCGCCTTATCAGAACTGCTTCCAATCGTTTGTTTAGCTTTTGAAGATTATAATAGCCGTTTATCTTGTTGTGCTTGTCCGGATCGAACAGGCAGTGCTGGTAAGAGAATTCCCACAAGGGACCAAAAAACTGAGGATCAAGAATCCCCATTATCGAAAAGATGTCGATCAGTTTATTCTCAATAGGTGTGCCGGTAATGGCCAGCTTATGTTTGGTGTTGATCCGTTTCAATGACGAAGTCGTTTTGGTTTCATAGTTTTTTGCCCGCTGGGCTTCGTCAAGGATCAGAAAATCCATACCGGCATTATTGATAGCGAGGTGGTCTCGCAAAACGGTTTCGTAGTTAACAATGAAGAAAAAATAACTCCCGTCTTTGTACTGTAGTGCACGTTCATCCGGTGTGCCCTGAACAACCAGCGCTCTTTGGTCTGAAAATTTTTCCACTTCTTTTTTCCATTGTTCTTTCAAAGAAGCAGGACAAACCACCAATGTTTTTTCAAACCCGAATATATCTTTTTTCAAAATAGCGGCACTGATGGCCTGGATGGTTTTTCCGAGCCCCATCTCATCGGCAATAATGGCCGTTTTACGGAATAGGACAAACCGAACCCCTTCCTTTTGGTAATCGTACAGGTTAGCGTTTATTTTACTGAAATCCGGAGTTACTGTTTTTTGAAGATCTTCAAGCACTTTTTTTTCAAAAGCAGCCTCTATCTTTTCAGTAACTTCCGGACGAATACAAATATTTGGATTTTGACCGGCTTCATCGATAAGATCCAGTAATCTGGTGACTTTATCATCTTCAATGAAGTTTGAATTTTTAAAATAGCGTGAGATCAACAATTGTTCTTCTACTGGTATTTTGCCCGGATAATACCAGCTTATCTTGTAGTCGTTCAAAGGATCACAATAGATCTCGATGAACGGGAATGTCTTGTCCAGCCTGTTGAAAAGTATCTTATTTTCCTTTAGTGCATTGAAGGCAAACATGATATGCTTGGCTGTGCCCAGTTTATTCAAGCGGGAATCCATGCTGTTGCTGTAACCGGTTTCATTTTCAAAATCACGGAGGAAAACTTTGTATTTGACCCCTCTTTCGTTGGTCAGGATATGGTCTCCGTAAATATTATCTGCCCATTGAATGCGATACCTGGCATTTTCTGCTTTCTGCTGCCGCTCTTTCAGCACCCGTTTGATCATTCCCTCCCGGGTATATTTTTTGTGTTCCATGTGCTCTTTGGGATCCAACAAATGCATCTCGCTTTCCACCTGTAAAAGACAGGCATACGAGTTTTTATTCCATCCGGCCTTTTCATCGTTTCTGATTTTGGGTATTATCGTTCCGGATTCTTCAATATCTAACGTAACTTCGGCCACATCATTTCTGTATTCATTGGTTATGATCAGTTCATAGCGATAAGCTGATTGGGACAATATTTGGCACTGACCGTTATTAAAAATAATTTCACCAAGAGCCAACTCATGCCTGTTGAGTTGATCCTTCAGGGTTTTTTTCTGTAAGCTAATGATTTGCCTGATATCCATTTTATTATTTTTTGATAAACAATCAATTTTTCAGTTCGAAAAAGCAATGAAACTTTTTGATTTTTACCAAATATAAGGCTTTTATCTTCTTCCCCGTAAACTAAAAGCTATGAAAATTTCCACACTTTATTTGCAACTCTGTTTCAAATTTATTTGTGCTGTACTTTTTGATTTTCTGCTGTGCAGATATTTCTGGTGCAGACGGATCAAGCGCTGCAATTTTAAGTTCTGGTTTTCCCTGATTGATCGCAGCAAAAATTTTGTTATGAATCCTGATTTGGGGATTAACTCATTAACTGACTGCCCCAGGTTACATGTCAATTCCGTTCTTTGTGAACCTCATGATGATGTTCATGGCCCTGATTCTTAGCCTCAGCCATGATTTTATCATATTTCTCACGATCAATTTTTTCAGCTTTATAGCCTTTTTTACAATTGCTGCTGCTAATCCTTTCTCATCATTCTTCTTTTCAACATACTCAATTAAGATGGTATTTGAAATATGATCTATTTTTAAATCTTTCACACCTTTTTCAAATTTCAAGTGCTCATACAGAGTATTCTCGCATTCACCACAATCCATATCACTTTGAAAATAGACCAATACCCGGCCTTTCTTCTGGGCGAAAGATTCACTGGTAATACCACCCAGTAATAAAATTAAAATGATAATTGCAAATCGTTTCATTTGTTAAAATTTTAGAGTTATTGTATATCATAAAAATCATTAGACAATTTATTCCCACAGCCCCGGCCTGTGGAACATACTATTATATAATTACCAAATACATTTAAAATCTGTTTTATAATTAATGTGTAATCGAAATATCCTTAAATAGTCTTTTAAAATCATTTTAAAATGATGACACCGCTTCTTTAATCTGGCTTTCCGGATTTCATTCATCTGTTTAGTCATAATTCAACATAAACCTCAATCCCATATAGATACGCCGTCCTTTAACCGGTCCCCAGATATTGGCAGCATCGAATTCCGGACCAAAAGGATCATCTGCGCCTGCAATTGGATTTTCCTGCATAAAACCGGTAAGATTCTCTGCACCCAGATAAATATTCCAATACCTGAAATATTTGGTAATCTGTGCATTCATAACCGTATATGGTGAAAATTCATAGTAATCTTCAGAAAGAATGCTATACTCGATTCCTTCCTTTGGATAACGGGGTATTCTTCCTCCTCCGTTAAACTGGATTGTATAATCAAACATCCATTTTTTCAGATTGGTAGTGTAATTGAAATTTGCCATCCCTTTATAACGGCTTATTAAAGGTTTTTCCCTCAATACTCCGCCGATTGTCTGCTGAACATCATTATGACGATATGCCAGCAATACATCAAGCCTTCCAATTGGTTGATAGCGCAGATCGAACTGAAGGCTGTTCGAAAACGATTTCCCATCCAGAGGAGCAAGAATAATTTCAGTTGCTGAAGTTTCCCGGTCGATTACTAATTGCGCCTGAAAATCAGTGCGGAAGAATTCTGTATTTATTTGCAGTTCCCGCTCCCACAATATATAATTTTGAACAATGGCCAACCCATAATTCCATGCTTCTTCCTGAAAAACATCGTCAGCCAATTGCAGTGACCGTGCGCTTGCAAGCAGATAATTATTCTCTGAAATCACGTTTGCAGTCCTGTAGCCTTTGCCTGCACTTCCGCGTATTGTAATATGCTCTCCCGGACTGTACCGGAAATGCATCCTCGGTGTAACGAACGATCCGAAAATATTATGAAAATCTGCCCTTACTCCGGTCATGATCGTTAAATCTTCATTCGGTTTAAAAGTGTATTCACCGAAAATCCCGGGCACCTGTTCAGTTCTGTCGAAAGTCATGTTGTACAAGCCCTCTGTAAAATCGTCATAAATAAAACTGAACCCGGTATTTAATGTATGTGTGCCGGCCAGGTTAAGATCACGGGTCAAAACAGCGCTTCCGTAAAACCTGCTTTCATTTGCATCATAATGATTTAATCCGTAAAATGACCGGGTTTCATGTCTTGAAAAATTCGAGAGCCATGCCAGTGCCGTTCTCTGATCAGGCCATACATAACCGGTCTTGAAAAATCCCTCCAGCCGGTCGTTGTCAATCTGAATACCATAAGGATTAGAAACATCTGGCAACATATTTCGTTCAAAATCCATCTGCCCGCCAAGGCGGTCTTCTGTCAGTACAAGGAGACCTGCCTGGGCCATAAATCCATTATGGTTGTTATATTTCCAGCGGTTAAAAACCTGTATCTGTCTGGATAAAGGTTCATCAAGAAAACCATCACTATTTTCATCATTCCGCCTTGACAGATCAGAAGCACTTACAAAAAGACCTGTTGAAAGCTTGTCCTTATAAACTCTTATGTTTCCATTCCCGTTAAACTCTATACGCCCGCTGGCGCCTGCATAAGTATTAATAAACAGCTTCTCTTGTGAATCAGGCTTCTTATATTCAGCATTAATCTGCCCTGCAATAGATTCATACCCGTTTAATATTGAAGCTGCCCCTTTTGAAACTTGTATTGACTCCATCCATGGACCGGGAACAAAAGTTAATCCGAAATTGGTAGCCAGTCCTCTAAGTGTGGGCATATTTTCAATTTGCAACAACGAATATATACCATCCAAACCAAGAAGTCTGATCTGCTTTGCTCCTGTCACCGCATCACTGTAATTAACATCAACTGATGGATTTGTTTCAAAACTCTCAGCCAGATTACAACAGGCAGCTTTATGCAATTCTGCTCCGTTAATACGCTCGGTTTGAATTGGATTAATAGCCGACAGATAAGTTCCTCTGTCTTTATATACAACATTTACTTCTCCTAACTGAAGGTTAGGTTCAAGAATAACTTCCAAAGGATCGAGATCATGAACATGCAGTTTATGAGATTCATAGCCCACAAAACTGAATATTAATATGTGGTCATTGTTCCTCTTTTTTATCTGAAAGGTGCCATCATCATGGGATGCCACTCCCCTGTTTGTGCCCTCCCAGTATATATTAACACCGGGAAGAGGTTGTTTGCCATTATCATCATCGCCATATACCACACCTTCCAAAACCTGTGATAACGCAATAAAAGGAAAAATCAATAATAAAACCAGACTTGTAAGTTTCATGCTTAAAATTGTTTAATTAAAAAATGCTATTTCTGCTTTTGGGGGAAAAACAATCTTAAACGAAGTATGGTATTTTTAACTGATTAATGGGAATAAGAAAATCCAGAGATGTCTTAAATGAAGGTGGTTCTATATAATAAAAATCCGTTTCCGGCAGTTCATCACAGTTTACGGGAAATAAAACAACAGTTTGTTCAGGCATCAATACCTTTACATATTGTATGATTACAGGTCTGACCTTCTGATATACAACTTCATTTTTTAATTTGAAATAACTAATATTCAAATCTTTACATCCGCATTCTTTAGTATGTGCTGCACACTCGTGACATTCACCTCCGGTTACCGGAACTTCTTCTCCATCCTGATTGTGGATATGATGACGGTGATAATCATCCTCGCAAGTTCCCGGGGTTACATATACTGAAATATGATCTTGTCCGGTGCAGTTACAATGAGACCTGAAAATAATAATCCCGGATGCTGACATCAAAAAAATGACGCACAGTAACAGAATCGATATTTTGTTAATCCATTTCACATCACAAATATAAAAAAAATTATTAACTGCTGTCTGAAATGAATAAACACAACTGAAAAAAGAAAATCTGCATCAAAATTGCAGCAGAAAGTAGTATAAGACAAATAACATGATGAATTTCAATGACGGCAGGGTAACCACAAATTTATACCCGGATAAAACCGGAGACACCTGATTGTTTGAACTTTTTTCACTATTCATTGTTTCAGTTCTCAGCCAATACGCACTAACATAAAGTATCAACAGTAAATTATTGCATCTGATACTATTTTTTGAACTTCCTGAGCCAGACACATTAGGGTCGAAAGACTATAATTTAATTCATTTTTTTATGAGAAGATTAATGATAATATTACTCATTATGCCACTGGTTTCAAAAGCTCCGGATATAGCAGGCGTAGCTAAAGAAAATATGAAGAGGCATTTTGTAAGTATGGCAAAGAAGTATGACGTCAGAGACAGGATCAATGAAATCAAAACCATGGATTTTTCAGTACAACTATTAGAGGAGTATATAAACCTCGTTGATCCATCATTGATGAATGTTCCGATCAGACAATTTATTCTTGAAACAGGATGGTTTAAAAGTGATCTGTTTACAATCAATAACAATATTGCAGGAATGAAATATCCCAGGATTCGAAAAACTACTGCAACTGATATTGCAATGGGTCATGCAAAGTATGATCACTGGACAGACTCTGTAGATGATTATATTTTCTGGAGAGATCACTGGAAAAGCAGAGGATACTCTACCGATAACTACTATCAGTTTCTGAGAGAAGTTAATTATGCTGCGTCACACAGCTATGAAAAACTGCTGAAAAATATAAATCTGAACAAATTTGCATTAAGTCTCCGGGATAACAAAATCAGGGAATCTTCACCTAATGCATGAATGATATACTTCGATTGAAATACTCCATTTCACCTTGAGAGCAAGTTTGTCGTTATCAACTCAATAATATGGAATACATTCTTGACATGATATTAATAAGGTGAAATAATTATCTGTTTGCCGTAATTTTCTAAAAAACAGCATACATTTTATCCTTGCATATTACAACTATTAATTCCCGGATGGGCGATAATAAATATGGATTTGTATGCGGTCTGAGGAGAAATCGAAATTCCATGTATCGCATTCCCTGCACGGATATTATAAACACAAAGAATATACTCTCGTAAGAAACTGATATTTATTTTTAACCAGGCACCACATATAATCATCCTACACAAATATTTTATAATGATTGTAAATAATTCTGAGAAAAGTCGTAAATTTATTTCAATATTATGCACCTTAAATAAGGTAAAATTTATGAAATATATTCTGTGCCTGTTGTCACTAATCTCCTTTATGATTACTCAAACGTATACCTACGGACAAGAAAACCCTGACACTACAAAAATTTATCGTATTGAAACAAAGGATGGTAATACTTTCACTGGTTCTATCATCAAAGAAGATTCAGACATTATAATTCTTAAAACTGAAAAGTTAGGAGAGTTGTCAATTCATCTGACTGATATAAAATCAAAAACTGAAATATCAGGCACAAAGAAAAGAGGAGGAGAATATTGGTTGCCAAATCCTCAGTCAACCCGGTATTTTTGGGCACCAAATGGTTACGGGCTTAGAAAAAATGAGGCCTGGTATCAGAATATCTGGATATTTTATAATCAGGTGTCTTACGGGTTTACTGACTATTTTTCATGTGGTTTAGGAATGGTACCACTTTTCCTTTTTGCAGGAGCCCCGACACCTGTATGGCTTGTACCTAAATTCTCAATTCCTGTAGCTGAGGACAAGTTTAATATCGGTGCCGGATCATTGCTTGCTACTGTTATCGGTGAAGAAACGGAAATATTCGGATTACTTTACGGAACAGCTACGTTTGGGTCAAGAGATAATAATTTCAGTGCTGGCATGGCATATGGTTTTTATGGGGATGAATGGGCTGATGTCCCTGTTTTTAATTTCAGCGGCATGATACGAACAGGACCACGGGGCTATTTTGTGACAGAAAATTATGTAATTACAATTGAACAGGAAACAGGAGTAGTTCTCTCAGCCGGCGGTAGATCAATTCTGCGTAATGTCGGCCTTGATTACAGTCTGTGGATTCCCATTATCCCGGATATGGATTCTTTTGTTGCGTTTCCGTTTCTCGGAATTACAATTCCCATAAAATGAAGCTTTCTTTCCCGAAAACATATTTACTTTAAAATTAAGATATAATTCTGAAATGACATTCGTTCTATTCCCATTATAACGTAAAAATATGATAGTTAAATATTTTAACTGTTAATGTAATCTATTATGGCAATATCCCAAAAACTTTCCAAAAAATCAGAATGTAGTTTAAAAAAGGTACAAAACATAAAATAATTCACAGACATAAAATATATTTTTTTATATTAGCCTATAAAAAACTTAAAATAAACTACTTATGAGCGAAATAATTAACTGGTCGGGGTATGACTGGCTGACCAGGGAAAGATGGGGAAGTATTCACCCGGAGAAATCTTATAACTGGTATGATCCGTCAGCGATAAAAATAGTTAACGGACAGTTAAAAGTGAATATTCATAATAAACCCAGAACATTTCTTATTAATGGTAAGGAAGTATTATCCCAATTTGGAACAGGACTGATCACATGCGAAACTGACTTTGGTTTTGGGAAGTTTGAGATAGAGGCTAAACTACCTTCAGGAAGGGGCCTGTGGCCCGCTTTCTGGATGTATGCAACAGATTGCTGGCCTCCTGAAATTGATATTTTTGAAGGGTATTCAGGAGAAAAAGGAAATTACTACAACAATTTTCTGAAACCCGTCAACATTCAAAACTGTATACATATAAGGGATGAATGGAATATTAATCCAATAAATGCTTATACTCCCTGGTTTTTTCAGTTTATGAAAAGACCGGATCTTTCATTTCACAGATATTCATGTACCTGGACAAAAGATAATCTTGAGTTTTTTATTGACGGCAGGAAGATCAGAGCAATAAATGATAAAAATTTATTGGATCATTTGTCGAATTATAAAATGAGAGTAATCATTAATAACCATATAGACGGAGGATATCTGACGAATTGGAATATTGAAATCCCTTTTATAATTAATTATTTCAAATATGAGAAATATTAGTAATTGAGATAAATAATCGGTTAGTAGTGAATCATAAAAAAAGGGGCCGGCCGGCCCCTTTTTTTAAATCATTCATGATTATTGTCTTTCCACTACCAGTTTTTTCAATA
>ENA-OSEO01002382-OSEO01002382.1-sediment-metagenome-genome-assembly--contig:-NODE-2382-length-26970-cov-6.697914_pt1 | contig 26970 bp, 14 predicted proteins | sample MGYA00237883_ERZ534232 | MGnify/ENA metagenome assembly ERZ534232
CCCAAGGCGGCCTAACGGCCGCAACCAAACAGCGTTCTGCCCGCCCGTGGGGGTCTCTGCCCAAGGGCTGCAACAAAATGCGTCCGGATCGTTCGGCGACCGCCCCCGGGCTCGGGATACCGTTTATTGAAAGGCAGCAAGGACATACCGTCCCATGAAAGGGTGTCCTTGGGGCTGGAACAGACCGTATTTTAAAGCCCTGCTGCCGTTCCCAGGAGCTATATTCGGTTTTTGCAGCCCTTGGGCAGAGACCCCCACGGGCAAACTTCATCGCACGTTGCGGAGAAGTTACAAACAAAGACTCTAATATCCCAGCCGTCTCAATGCCCGGGTATCCCGGGTCCAGTTTTTTTCCACCGTGACCGCCAGATCCAGGTAAATCCGTACACCCAAGATGCCTTCCAGGTCCATCCGGGCCGAACGACCGATGGTCTGGATCATGCGGCCCTTACGTCCGATCAATATCCCCTTCTGGGACGCTGTCTCTACGTAAATGCGGGCTGCAATCCTCAGCAGGTGCTTATCGGGCGCATCCTCGATCCTGTCCACGCGGACCGCGCAGGCATACGGCAATTCCTGCCGTAGGTGCAGATAGATCTTTTCTCGAATGACCTCGGCTATGAGAAAATCCTCTGATTGATCGGTGTCCATATCCTCGGGGAAAAACGGGGGCCCGGGAAGCAGCCGGGACCTCAGCTCCTTCATGAGAAGGCTCACGCCGTCCCCTGTCAGGGCCGAAATAGGAATGATGGCATCAAACGGGTGCCTCTTGCTGTACCGTGCCGTCAAAGGGAGAAGGACCTCCCGGGGTCCCTTATCGATCTTGTTGATAAGGAGAAGACACGGCTTGTCGACCCCTTTGAGGTTTTTCAAGAGGGGGGACAACAGGGCCTCGTCCATGTCTCCCAACTGGACCATGAGGAGCAGGATGTCCACTTCCTGGAGCACGGCCAGGGCAGAGGCCGCCATGCTCTTGTGGAGGGGCGTCCGGGTCCTGTGGATTCCCGGGGTGTCGACAAAGACCATCTGAACCCCTTCCCCGTGATAGATGCCAATGATGCGGTTGCGCGTGGTCTGGGGCTTGGGAGAGACGATCGCCACCTTCCGGCCCAGGATCCGGTTCAGCAGGGTGGATTTGCCCACGTTCGGGGGGCCGATAATCCCGATGTAGCCCGATAGAAAGGTCATCTCGCCTCGATTCTGATGCTTCCTCTGGAAAGGGTATTGTCCACGGCGATCTCCGTCACCCTTGCGCCGGTCTTTGTTTCAATCCTCCGAATCCCTTCATTCCGATGGCCTCTCACAAGCGGAATGTCCGGACCGGGCGCAAATATCATGAATTGCTTCACGGTTCCATAGGCCGGGAGGGCCGGCCCCATCGCCCGGTGAAGCATGGCCGACCGCACGAGAAATCCAAAGGCCGGGTGCCATGGCCCTGCTGCAATGCGGCCCGGCTCAAGGAGAGATGGTGAACTCATGAGGCCGATCCGGATCACCGGGATCCCGCTTCGCTCCAGCCGAATGGCCGCATTCGCGCATCGGTTTACGGCCTCGTCCACGGTCAACGGCCGGTAGGCCCCCCTGTTGAGCATCCTTTCCAGTCCTGTCCCCGCGATGACCAGGGCCGGATAGAGGCGGGCCATGTCCGGGTGAAGAGAGATGACCTCCTGGATGGTCGCTTGAAAAGTCTCCCTGGAGTCGCCCGGCAGCCCGGGCATCAATTGGGCCCCCACCCTGAGACCCTGCTTTTTCAACAGATGGACAGCCCTCTTCACATCCGCGGCCGAGTGCCCCCGTCTCGCCAGGGTCAAGACCCGGTCGTCCATGGACTGGATCCCCAGTTCGACCGTGGTCACATGGAAAGACTTCAGGAGGTCCAGTCTATCCTCATCGATAAAGTCAGGACGGGTGGAGACCCTGATGGACTGGATCAGCCCCTGTTCGATAAAGGGCTGGACCGGCTCCAAAAGCGCCTTCATTTGGTCGACAGAAAGACCGGTGAAGGTGCCGCCGTAAAAGGCCGCCTCCGGAGCCCGGCGTCGGTCGTATGTATTTGAACGGACAGCCTGATCCAGGATGTCCTTGACATGGTCTCGGGTTATTCCCCGACCCGGTTGGGCCGTGATCCTTTCCTGGTCGCAAAAAATGCAGCGATGGGGACACCCGTTATGGGGGATAAAAATCGGTATGATGAGCGGTTTCAACGATTCGGCGCCTGTATGACCCGCAACCCCTTCTCCTTCAGGAGAAAAAAGGCGGACCGGGCTGCATTCTGTTCCGCCTCCTTTTTGCTCTTCCCCTCGCCCTCTGTCAGGGGCTTTCCCATGAGGCTCAGACCCACATGAAATGACCTGTCATGGGCCGGGCCGGTCTCCTGAATGAGCCGGTAACGGGGAAGGGTCTTGAATTTCTGCTGGGTGTATTCCTGGAGGAGGCTCTTGAAATCGTGGACCCATTCCCGGCTGCCCACCCTCTGCAAGAGGGGGGAGAACAGCTTCATGACGATCTCCATGGTCCTGTCGAACCCCCCGTCCAGGTAGACGGCCCCTAAAAGGGCCTCGGTCGCATCCGCAAGGATGGAGGGCTTCTCCCTGCCGAGGCTCTGTTCCTCCCCCTTTCCCAGAAGGACATAATCGCCCAGCTGCAGATTCCGGGCCACCTCGTAAAGGCCGGCCTCGTCCACCAGCATGGCCCTGAACTTGGAGAGGTCTCCCTCCCGTGCATCCTCGAAATATCGCATCAGAAGATGGCTGACAGCCAGATCCAGGACCGCGTCGCCCAGAAATTCGAGCCGCTCATTGTCCTCGAGACTCCCGTCTCCCTGCTCATTCACGTAGGAGGAATGGCACAATGCCTGCACCAGCAGCTCGCGGCGATGAAAGGCATAGCCCAGGCCCTTCTCTAATTGTCTGAACCCAGTCGCATGGTATAATGATGCGGTCTTCTCTCTGTTCATTCCCTTTGCCCGCCTTGCCCGTTTAACATGCCTCACGGCATTTGCAAGTTTAACCAATCCGTCTTTCATTTTCAAGCCGGGAAATCCTTGCTTACGATTTGGCTTCAAAAACAGGGGGCCATCTGCTATACAGTAACCCAATTCCTTGATCCCTTTAGCGCCCAGTTTTGTGTCGCAAAAGGCAAGAAAATCTGTTCGCATCTCATGAGTACGCCTTATTTACAGACTCACACGGAGCCAGAAAGAACACAGAGAAAAGGGCATGTTCCCGTTTCTTTACAAAAAAATGCCTTGTGTGCCTTGTGCCTTTGTGTGAGATATTTTGGTTGCGGGCATCCGCGTTAGAGGAGATCGGATCCCATGAGGCTTCCATCTGTTACACGGCCATGTCTCTGGCTTCTTTGGTGTATCCTTTTTTGGGCCGCGCCGGCCCTTGCCGGCGACATTCTCAAAATGGAGACAGAGACAACCGTGGAATCGACGGCGGACCGCATTGCGGTCAGGGTGGTCGTCGCCAACAGGGGAACGGCCCCGGCCTACGATGTGCAGGCTCACATGACGGCCCTGGGCCTTTCCAAGGCATCGCCGGTGACGGCGCAGCTCGACCCGGGTCAGTCTGAAGAGGCCTTTTTTGAAAGGGAGCTGAGGGGTTTCGGCAAAGGGCGATACCCCATGACCGTGCGCGTGGATTTTCACGATGCCAACCAGTATCCCTTTTCGGCCCTGTCAGGGATGACCTTCCACATCGGCGAGGCGGTCAACCCCGAACTCGCCGTCCGCACCCGCGACATGACCCTCCGGGGGAGCGGAACCATGCGGTTCGACGTGAAAAATCTGGGCCAGAGGCCTGAAAGGGTCACTGCCGTCCTGGTCCTGCCCAAGGAGTTTTCCTCGCCGCGACCCCAAACCGTCTTTGAAATCGATCCGAGGTCTGAAAGAAAGGTGGAATTCGCGATTCACAATTTCTCGGCCCTGGGAGGGGCCTCGTACCCGGTCTTCTGCTATTTTGAATACGATTCAGACGGAATCCACCACACGGCCCTTGCCAGATCCCTCATCACGGTTGTTCATGATGAAAGCGTATTTCGCAGGTTCCGCTGGGCATGGATGACCCTGGCCGGCGTCCTGGGGCTCCTCCTCGTAGCGGTCCTGATCCGGGATCGCCGGAAAAAATCCTCACCTAATTGAATGGAAACCTGAGGCCTCGGCATAACCAGATGAGAGTGATTTTCCACGGGGATGACTTTGGACTGACCTCCGGCGTTAACCGGGGGATCCTTTGCGGCTTCAGGGAAGGTCTTCTCACCAGCGCCTCCATCATTGCAGGGGGAGAGGCGGGCCAGGAGGCCCTGTCCCTGGCAAGAGAGGCCCCCGGACTCGATACAGGCATCCACTTGACCCTCTGCGATGAGCGGCCGGTCCTTCCTCCCTCTGACCTGAGGTCCATCATCCCGTGGGGCGATCGCTTCCCGTCGAGGGATCATCTTGTCAAAAGGATTGTCTCAGGCCGGATCGATTACCGGGAGGCGGCCGCCGAATGGGAGGCCCAGGTGGAAACGGTCCTGAAGGCAGGCGTTTCCCTGAGCCACGCAGACAGCCACCAGTTTGTCCATCTCTTTCCAGGGCTTCTGCGCATCTGTCTTAAGGTTGTCCGGAAGCATGACATCCCATTTGTGAGGGCAGGGATCGTGGATCCTCCATCCCTTGCGGCCGGACCTATGAGGCTCATGCAGTGGGTGGGCCTGGCGACCTGGTCCAGGGCGTATGCATCCCGTTTCATAAGCACGCAGGTCAGGGCGGTTCCCTCGGTGGGGTTTATCCTGGCGGGGGGGAGGATGACCCGAAAAAGGCTCATCAGGACCCTGAGCCGACTGCAGTCACAGGGGTCCTGCCGGACAGTGGAGGTCATTCTCCATCCCGGGACCGGCGACGGCCATACCTTATATAAGTACAGGCACTGGGACTATCGCTGGAAAAAGGACCTGGACCTGCTCCTGGATCCCCTTGTTAAGAACGACCTTGACCTTCTGGGCATCGCACGCACCTCCTTCAGAGAGGAACCATGACGGGCCATCAGACCATCCTCCTGATCAATCCTGACTGGACCGGGATCGGCCGGCAGAAACAGCCTCAGTTCAAGCGGATCTGGCAGCCCCTGGACCTGGCGATCGCCGGCGCCATGCTGGAAGAGGCCGGGTTTTCCGTCCGGATTCTGGACAACAATATTGAAGCCCTGTCGCCCCGGTCCCTGGGAAGGGAGGCCGAGGCCTGCGACAAGGTCTTTGTGACCACCACCCCCTATGACCGGTGGCAGTGTCCCTCCCTGGACATCGGCTTTTTCTTCGAGACCATCGGGCAGATCCCGAGGGACCGGCTCTATATCATGGGGGCCCACGTGACCGAACGACCCGGGGCCATCCTGAGGCAGAGCCGGGCCCGTCTGGCCATCCTCGGGGAGCCGGAACAGACCATTGTGGATCTGGCCCTTCGCGACACCCTGGATCGGATGCCGTCTGATATCCCGGGCATCGCCTATTTAGAGGAGGGCCGTCTCATCCGTTCGGCCCGGAGGCGGTTCATCCAGGACCTGGATAGTCTTCCCTGTCCGGCCTATCACCTCCTCCCCATGGACCGGTATTATTACGAATTTATGGGGGACCGGTTCGCCATCCTGGAGGGGTCGCGGGGGTGTCCCCACCAGTGCCGGTTCTGCTATTTGGGGATGTACGGAAGGCGATTCCGCCAGAAGGGCCTTAAGCGGCTCCTGGCAGAGACAGCCTATGTGCGGGACCGGTTTCATGTGAAAAACATCTACTTCATGGACCTTGAATTCGGCCTCAACCGGGAATTCGTCCGTCTGTTCTGCCAGTCCCTCATTCAGGAGCAAATGGGCGTGCACTGGTGCTGCCAGACCCGGGTGAGCGACGTGGACGACAGTCTGCTGGGTCTGATGAAACAGGCCGGATGTTCGCTTATCCATTTCGGTGTCGAGGCCGGCAGCCCCCGGATCCTGAGGCAAACCGGAAAGGGAATCACCGTGTCGGAGTGCCTCAGGGCCGTGTCCCTGGCCCGCAAAAACGGGATCCGGACTGCCCTTTTCATGAACTTCGGATTCCCTGGAGAGACCCGGGCCGACATGGAGGCCACCATTCGGCTCGCCATTCGCCTTGATCCCGATTATGTGGCCTTTCACCTGATCGTTCCCTTCCCCGGGACCCCCCTGGCCCGGGAGATCGATCTGGATCCTGAGGCCTTTCCTGCACACCTGTATCCCCACTACAATTTTGTACATCACGATCTTGGGATGCTGAAATCCATGCTCAGAAGGGCCTATCTGCGGTTTTATCTCAGACCTTCCTATCTGGTGCGGGCCATAAAGGGTCAGGCCCTGGCCGGGCGGGGGCAGGCCAAGCTGTTTCTGAGGCTCCTGAAGGGATGAGCCGCACCGTGACCATACGGCCTTTCCAGGATCAGGACGAGGCAGGGATCCTTGGGCTCCGCCGGCGGGTCTTCGGGGACCTGGATCCTGTCCGGGCCAGACCCGCTGCCTGGCGCTGGCAGTTTCTCCGTAACCCGGCAGGGAGGGCGGTCTGCACCCTCGCCGAGGACCGGGGCCGCATTGTGGGCCAGTATGCGGCCATCCCCACGCGCTTTTCTGTGCAGGGAAAGGAGACCCGCTTTGCACTTTCCTGCGACACCATGGTCCATCCCGATTATCGAGGCCAGGGGCTCTTCACCCTCCTGGCCCGCGACGTATACCGGCGTCTCGAATCAGACGCGGGGATCACTGCCGTCTGGGGCTTTCCCAACCAGGCCTCTCTGCCTGGTTTTACGCGGCGTCTCGACTGGCGCCTCCTGGGCGTATTTCCCCTCCGGGTCGCGGTCCTGAGACCCCTGACCCTGCTGAGAACCGTCCTTGGCCTCAGGCGGACTCCCGGCAGGATCCCCGTTTTAGCCAACACAGGCCCCCATGGCCGAATCCCAGCCGCTGTCCCCGGCCTTGAGGTGCAACCAGTGACCCGATTTGGCAGGGAGTACGACGCGCTGTGGCGTTGCCGGCGACATCTGGCCCCCATTGTTCAGGTGCGCGACAGCGCCTATCTCAACTGGCGGTACGGGGGTGTCGCCGAATTCGGCTACCAGGCCTTCTCTATCCGGGAAAGGGAAAGGCTTGTAGGCTACATGGTCCTCCGGTGCATGTCCCTTATGGGCCATTTTTTTGGAGTGTTGACCGACCTGTTCCCATTCCCGGTCAGGGACCTTGTCGCCACGCAACAGCTCTTTCGCCTTGGCCGGGACTGGTGCAGGGATCAGGGGGCCGCATTCATGTCCTGCCTTCTTTCCCGGGCCGATCCCTCATTTTTGAGGGCCGCGGGCCTGAGAACGGTTCCGGCCGTGCTGAACCCGCGAAAATGGCATTTCGGGGCCCGATGCGGCCCCAGCGAGGTCCATGTGCTGGGAGTTCCTCAAAACTGGCACCTGACCTACGGGGATACGGATATAGTATAGGCGCCCTTTTCCTTCTTCATTCTTGTTTCTTTAATCCAGACAGCCACAGCCAGAACAGGTTGCCGAACTTGTAGAGCCCTTCGTGGATCAGGTTGAAGCGGCTCCCGCGAAGATCTGTGCAGGCCACAGGTATCTCGGTAATCCTCTTTTTGTCCCGGCTTGCCCGGTAAACCATCTGGACCACATAAAAGGTCTGATCGTCCAGAAAGGGGAGATATCTCTCTGCCAGGGACTTGCGGTAGGCCTTTGCGGCAATGGAATAGTCGTTGAAGTGGATGCGCAGGAGCAGCCCGGCAAGCCGGATAAACGAGATGCTGGCCAGCCTGCGAATCCATGCCCGTTCCTGCGTCCCGGTGATCTTGGATCCGATGACCATATCGTATCGGTCCAAAAGACCGCAGGCCTGCTCCACAAATCCCAGATGGATGGAGAGGTCCATGTCCACGGTCACGATCCGTTCATACCGGCTGATTCTGACCCCGTCCTTGAAGGCCCTCCCCACCCCTTTCCGGGGGAGGTGAAACAGCCGGAATCGAGGATCCTGCCGACACAGCTCCTTGGCATGCCGGATGGTGCCGTCCGTGGACCCGTTGCTCCCGATGATGATCTCATAAGGACGGTCAAGGGTCTCCAGAAAGGCCTGCAAACGGAGGCTGTTCGGGACTAAAAGGGCCTCCTCGTTGTAGACCGGCACGAACACGGTCAGCCCCTCTGCATATCTCATGGCGCTCCCATCTCCCTGAGCCGGTCCCGGGCAAATTGTCCCCATACCTCATTGGGGAAGGCATCGGCCGTCTTTGAAAACCATTCGCGGGCCTCCGGCTTCCGGCCCAGGTGCAGATAACAGATGCCCACATGATAAAAGGCCTCTCCGGCCCGTGCGGTCTCCGGATATTCCCTGAGGAGACACTCCAGCTCATGGATCGTCGCCTTCCACTTCTTTTCCCTGAAGGAGCACATGGCCAGGTGGTAGGCGGCCTGGTCCACCAGGAGGGTCTGGGGAAACCGATCCAGCACCTCTTTAAAATGACCTCTCGCGGCCCGGAAATCCCCTCTGGCAAAACAGCTGATCCCTTTGTTATACGAGATTACGGGAAATTCGGGGGACAGCCGCACCAGGTAGAATCCGGCCCCAACACACAGCATGGCCATGAATACCAAAACTCCCTTGAGGCCCCGCCGGTCAAACCAGGTTGAAAGGCCCCTTTCCATGGAGGAGAGGCCAACAATCCTGGTCAGAAGGATGTAAAGGATGGCCGCAAGCGTCATGGCTGCGCCCGCATAATCTGGCCAGGTGCGGCCGTACCAAAGCCTGACCGTCGTTTCCTCTGGGTATACGAGCATGAAGGCAGGAGAGACCAGATAGATCCGGTCGGCCCCTTCCACGTGCCAGTTGGGATGGTATGAGACCCTGAACATGAGCGGCCTGCCCGGAACCGCCCCTTTTACGCATATTTCCTCTTCCCTGACGGTTTCGGTGAGCCCATGGGCCTCTAACAAGGGTTCCCTGGGGAGGTTTCGAACATCCAGTTCTTGGGCGTCGATGACGTGAAATCTCTGAAGGTCCTTCTCCTTGAGGCCCTTGGCGAACACAAGGGGCACGTCAAGGTCCCCCAGCCGGAACCAGCGGTAGGCGATGCGCCTCCAGTCGCCCCCTGTGACCTGGACCGGTCTGTATTTCACCGGCGCCGCATACGTCTCGGCCCCGGCCTTGAGTGCATAGACATCGTAGGGGCCGGCCCTGAAACGATGCTCAAATTCCGGGGACTCTGCCAGGGCCTCCTTGGTCTCCGCTTCTGCGGCAATGAATTCCCGGACGTTGAACAGCCTCAGGTGTTTCACGCCTTTTCTCAGGTTGAAGCGGGAATAACAGTAATCCGGTATGGGCATGGAGGCCTTCTGGGAGATCTCGGACTGGATAAAAAAGATAAAGGGCACGGAGAGGCTTCCCTGGATATAGACCCCTTCGAGGGTGGACCTGCCGGAAAACAGGGGGAGGGACTCAAACGCCCTGACCGTGCCTGCCCCCTGGTGAACCATGCTGTGCTCATATACCACCCGGGGATCACCAGGGGCCCCTTTTACAAACCGGTTCACCGAGATGAAGGGTTGCCACAGCCGGGCGCTCTCAAATCCCGCGTAATTGGAGTGAATCCAGCTCCGTATGAAGGTCTCTTTTTCGTCCACCCACAAAAGGGTCAGGACCAGGGCCGTCATGGCGGCCAGGACCGCCCCCTTCTTGCGGAAGGCGATCCAGGAAAAACTCATGGCCCCTGCTGAAACGAGAAAAAACTGGAGAAAGGGCAAAAACCTTATATCCACGACCCCGATCCGATATCCGATAAAATAGAGCGCGACCCCGCAGAACGCCAAGAACCAGACATAGACCCACGGTCTCAGGGCCAAGACACGGCCCGGCCGGGCCTTTTTTGCAGCGGCCCAGACAGCCCCGACCAGGCCCAGTGCGATAAAGGGATAGAGGATGATCGGAAAAACCTCTCGGCCGATCTGGTTCAGGTCAAAGAAGATCCAGAGGATGCTGAACCGGGTGGTATAGGGAAGAAATAAGATGAGGGGGACCAGCCAGAAGGCCATGAGAAAAAACCCCAGGCCGTGGACATACAGGAGGGTCTTGAGGTTGCGGGCCAGGTCTTTCCGGGTGAAGATGAAGAACACAGAGGCAAATACGGCGAAAAGAAGGGTGTATCCGTGGCACATGCCGATCAAGGCCAATAAGAGGGCGCACATTGTCCGGCCCTTGCTTTCGGTCACTGCCCGGTGGACAAGACCCAGCCACAGGATTGTCAGGGCAAACCCGAGGCTGTAGCAGAAGGTGCCGGCCAGGGTGCTGGGGATGTTGCCCCCCCACATGGAATTGCCTTCCATGAAGAGAAACGGCAGGGTGAACAGTGCCCCCATGGCCGGGACCGGAAAAGGGCGTCTCAACAGGCGAAAAAAGAGATATGTGCAAAAAGGGAGGAGAAAGGTCCCCAGAACCGTGACAATCTTGAAGGCGATTTCCAGGGGCACGATTGCTGAGAGGAGGGCCATGAGAACAAAGGGCAGGGGGAAATAGTTCTGCAGGATGGGAAACCCGGCCAGATTGCCCTGGCACCACCCCGATATCTTCCCCTCTGGCAGGAGATAGTCTTTGAGGTACTGGGCCGTGTAATAGTGGGAACCGGTGTCGCCTCCTGTGGTGATGGTCTTGGAAAAGAGGAGGGAGGGTTCAAAATAGCTCAGGAGAAAGACCATAATGGCTGCTATCACGACCATGTCTGTGATAAAGGGCGTGCCTTTTTCCAGCCTGGAGGGGGTCTCTGGAGGGGGCTCTGACGCTGTTTGCAAGACGGTCATGGCCCGGGCTGTGGATCCGTCCTGTTAGGGCCGACCGTCTTAAGGGCAATGAGCATCTCATCCGCATATTCGGGCGTAAAATGGTTGCCCCGGTAACGCTCCATGGCCCTGGGGAGGCGCCGGAGGAAGGCCTCCATCACCTCCCGGTCAAAATGGGTCCCGCAATCCCCTTTCAGGATAGACATTACCTTATGGGGCGGCATGCCCTCGAACCCCATCACCTCGCCGTCCGTGTATTTGGGGTAGTCCCTGCGGGAGGTCAGGGCGTCGAATACGTCGGCCACGGCCAGGATTTTCGAGCCCAGAGGCAGCTCATTGGCGGTCATGCCGTAGGGATACCCCGTGCCGTCCATCTTTTCGTGGTGGTAGGCAGCCACTGTCGGGACCTCTCTGAGGCGTTTGGGAAAATGGAATTTTTCCAGGATCGCGCGGGTCTTGGCCGGGTGGTTGTTCATTTCGGCCCTCTCTTCCGGCGTGAACTGACCGTCTTTGAGCAGGACGCTGTCTTTGATGCCTATTTTTCCGATGTCATGCAGCAGACCCGCATATTTGATGACTACCTGCTCATCCTGGCCGAGACCCATTTCATCGGCAATCTGGAGGGCATACTCGGTCACCCGCTGGGAGTGGCCTGCGGTCAGGGGATGCCGGGCGTCCACCGTGGCGGCCAGGGACCGCATGGCCCCCTCAAAAGAGGCCTCCAGTTCATCCATGAGAAAGGCGTTTTCCAATGCGATGCCTGCAGATGATGCAAGGGCCATTACGAGGTCCACATCGGTCTTGTCAAAGCCCCCGTTCCCCATCTTGTTGATTACCTGAATCACGGCGATCCGTTCTCCGGATCGGTTGCTGATGGGGGCGCAGAGGACCGAGCGAGTGCGGAAATTGTTCTTGATGTCAAAGCTCCTGTCAAAGTAGGGCAGGTCCCAGGCGTCCGCCACATTGACCACCTCGCCTGTCTCAGCCACCCGGCCGCTGATGCCGTGGCCCAGGGGGAGGCGGATTTCATCCACCTTTTCGGCCACCTTGGTCCAGAGTTCCCCCCGCTCGTGGTCGATGATGTAGAGGCTGGTCCTTTCAGCCCCCATCACCTCGGTCACCTTGCTGATAATAAGCGGGAAAAGGCGATCAAAATCCAGTTCCGAACTGAGATCCCTGGCCACGCTCAGGACGGTGGAGAGCCTTTTGTTGAGGCGGACCTGTTCCTCCAGAAGGTGCACATTTTCACTGGCCAGCCTTCGCTCTTTCATGACCCGGCCCAGCTTGGCCATGAGCTCGGCCGGCGAGAAGGGCTTGGTCACAAAATCGTGGGCCCCGGCCCCCATGACCTGATCGTAGGAGTAGTCCCTGTCATAGCCGGTAATGATAATAAACGGCAGATCCGGCCGTGTCTTGCGGGCCTCGGCCATGACCTTCAGTCCATCCATCCCCGGTATGCGGATATCGCAGATCACCGCATCAAACCGCTGTTTCTGGATCAGGGCCAGGGCGCTGGTCCCGTTTGCGGCTTCCTGGTAAGGGCAGCCCAGGAGCTGAAGGACCTCCCCGATAATCTTGCGGATGTCAGGGGCGTCGTCCACCACCAGGATCACCTTGTCGAGCATGTTCTCTGCCATGAGCTGTTTCCTCTCGCTGAGTCTCAGTCTTGTCGGCCGGACAACCCCCTCCCTATGTTTACGTGAACTCCACCCTGGTTTCAATTAAAAATTGAAGCCATGAAGGGCAGGGTGCTATAATGGGAAAGCTTATCGCCTGCAACCCCGTGCTCAGCAGAGGATCTCGCATGCTCAAAAAGGCCGTTTTTTCCCTCATCATCGGGTCGTTCAGCTTTTTTCTGATCCATTTTATCTCCTCCCAGACCACCCTTTTCACCAGCATGGAACGCAGTCTCATGGAGGGCTTCTACTATATGCGGGAGCCCGGCGTCAACCGAGCCAACCGGTTCGTTTCAAAGCGGGTCCTCCTCCTGGGCTATGACGAGAAGTCCCTTGCCGCCATTGGCAAATGGCCCTGGCAGAGGCATGTCCACGCAAGATTCCTGAATAATATCGAAGCGTTTGCACCTGAAACCGTCATGTTCGATATCATGTTCATCAAGCCGGAGACGGCCCCCCAGTTCCTTCTGGAGCAGCCGGACCTCCAGCCGGAGACCCGGGCTCGGGTGGAGGCCGCCTTTTCAAGGATGGACCATGAATTTGCAAAGGCCCTTGAAAGATACGAGAATGTCTTCATCGACCTCCAACTGGTGGAAAGCCCCCGACCCGAACTGCCCGAGGCATACCAGAACCGCATTTTGTTCAACGAGTCCATCATCCGCCAGTATTCCAAGCCGGTTCAGGACAACCGCGCGGCCATCACCTTTCATTCGCTTGAACCCATCATCGGCGAGTTTGTGGAGAACGCCCACCCTGTGGTCATCAATGTGGTTCAGGACGACGACGGGGTGATTCGGTATTTTCCCCTGTACTACACCTACCAGATGATGGACGGCGCAGAGCGAAATCTCTTCACCGTAGCCCTCTCCCTTTTGAGGCAGTATTATTACGTGGAACCGGACGACATCATTATGGAACCGCGGAAAGTCGTCCTCAGGGCCGCCAAGGTCCCGGCCCTGGACCGGAACACGGGGCAGGAAATGGTCTCGGTCCACGACTTTGACGACATCTCTCAGCGGATCCACAATCCCCACCCCCCTGAAGGGTATCGCTACAACCGCAATCTCTATCACTTCCTGGTCAATCAGGCCATGCTGGATCCCTACAATGAGGAAAAACTCCCCTATTTTCCCCTGCGTCTGCTCAAAAAAGGGGACAACCGGCTGGAGATCCTGGACGGATGGGAGATCTACGACGCAGGCCGGCGCCTGGGCTCCAGGAGAATCGACGTGGTTTTTTACGATGAGCAAGACATGGAGATTGAGACCCCCATCCCGGGGCTTTACCGCATCAACTACGCCGGCCCTGAAAAGCGCGTTTTTCTGGATCCGGCCACAGGCAAGCCCCGGCTCCACACCACCTTCCCCACCGGCAGCTACGTGGATGTCTATGCCCTGGCCCCGCTCCCCGATCTGCCGGCCCTTGCCCCTTCAGGTGGTATTGAGGAGGAATATGACGCAACAGATCTTGAAATCTGGTTTCGAGGCCTGTGCGAGGAGAAGACCCAGGAGATCTACCGGGCGGCCAGGGAGGAACTAGGAGACCAGGCCGACGACGAGGCCCAGCTCCAGGCATACATGAACCGGCGTCCTGAATCGACAAGATACTTTTATTACTATCTTTTTTTTGAAAACGTGGATGCCCGACCCGGCATGCTCCGGCGTCTCATCGAGATATATCCAGAGTTCGGAAGGGAAATCGGCCAGGACCCGGCATTTTTTCTCACCGAAAAAGAGATAATCCTGGCCCTTTGCGAACAATACCGTCAGCAGTTCGACAGATACTACGGCAAATTCATCTTTACCGGGGCCAATGCCACCGGTCTTGGCGATGTGCGCCAGACCCCTTACGGGGCCATGACCGGGGTCAACGTCATCATGAATGCCTTCAGCACCGTGGCGAACCAGAATCCCCTTCGCACCTCGGCCGACATCCCCCATCTCGACATCCTGCTCCTCATGGCCATGTGCCTCTTGTGCAGCCTCCTTTACGGCCTGATCAACATCCGCATCAGTTCGATCCTCTTTGTCTTCATCTTCCTGGGCGCCCTGGCCACGGCCCTGGCACTTTTCTGGTCGCGATCTTTTTATTTGAAGCCGCCGCCCCTTCTTTTTTCCAATGCCCTCATCTTTGTGGGCATCGTGATTTTCAAGGTTCTCACAGAGGAAAAGGACAAGAAATTCCTCAAGGCCACCTTTTCCAGCTACCTGGCCCCGGAATTGATCGACGAGATGTACCGGAGCAAGACCATCCCGAGCCTGGGAGGGGAGGCCAGGCCGGTTACCGCCTATTTTACAGACATCCAGGGATTTTCCACCTTTTCGGAAAAACTGACCGCCCACCAGTTGGTGGAACTCCTCAACGAGTATCTCTCGGCCATGACCGACATCCTCATCAGCGAAAAGGGGACCCTGGACAAGTACGAAGGGGACGCCATCATCGCCTTTTTCGGGGCCCCCATGGAGATCCCGGATCACCCCCTGAGGGCCTGCCGGGTGGCCATTGCCATGCAGAACAGCCTGGCTCAACTGTGCGACAAATGGCGCGGCGAAAGGCAGGACCCCAATGGGCCCGAGCGCAACAGCAAGGGCCTCCCCCCCGGGGAATGGGTCCCGGGAGACAAGTGGCCCAGGATCGTGCATGAGATGAAGATGCGGATCGGCATCAACACAGGAGAGATCGTGGTAGGCAACATGGGAAGCGCCATGCGTATGAACTACACCATGATGGGGGATCCGGTCAATCTGGCGGCCCGTCTGGAGGCTGCCGGGAAACAGTACGGGGTCTATACCCTGGTGAGCGAACACACCTTATTATTTGAATTTACAGATGAAAATGGCGACATATGCAGGGTCGGGGACATGGTGGAGACCCGCTTTATCGACACCATCGCTGTTGTGGGCAAGACCGAAGCGGTCAGGGTCTATGAGCTGTGGGCCATGAAAGGAGAACTCACGCCTGCCGAGGAGGAACTGGCACGCCTTTTTGACGAGGGGATAGAGCGCTACCTTCGCATGGAATGGGATGCGGCCATTGGCAGATTTTCGGAGGCCCTCCAACTGGAACGGTTTCCGGAAGGAAAGACCACGCCGTCGCAGGTCTATATCGAGCGGTGTACGACATTCAAAGAGCGCCCGCCTGTCGGCCCCGGCGAGGCGTGGGACGGAGTCTACCGACTGACGAAAAAATAGCTGATCTCGGTAATAATGCTTGACAATTTTTGCAGCATTGAATAAATAAGGTGGCCTGACTGCAGACTCCACGTCTTGCAACCTTTCTCACCGGTGGATGATGAATGTGCGTTGCTGCAACAGGCCTGGAATTGACGGCAACGCCATGATGGAGCCACGCACTCGGACTGGATGAAAGTCGCATGAACAAGGCACATTAAAACCAAAGTCTTCACCTCACCTTCCCAACTTCTCAAGATGGAGGCGCTATGTCATTTCTGCACGCAAGATTGTGGCCTTCCCTCGTATGTCTTCCCTTCTCCCTATCCCTTTTGCTGGCTTGTCACGTCCAGACCTTTGCCGGTCAGGCGGGGGCCTGCCGCAGCCATGTCGATGCAGCCATGAAGGAGCAGACTGCCGCGCGCGGCTATCCGGTGGTTCAGAAAGCGGCAGCGCCCAGCAGCAATCTTCCCGGCCCGATCCAACTGGCCCAGGCCGGGGGTCCCAAAAAGGAGCAGACCCCTCAAAACGCCCTCAACTTTGTTGCGGACGGGATGGAGGCCATGGACATGCAGGATTTTGAGTCCGCGGAGAAATCCTTCCAAAAGGCCCTGTCCATGGAACCACAAAACAAGGAGTTTCAATACCTTCTGGCAGTTGCCTATGCCCGACTCAAGAAAGAGAAAGAGGCCCTTGGCATATTTCAATCCCTCATCCAAAAGGATCCTAAAAATTATTTCAAGGCCTACTTCGACATTGCCGGCATCTACAACAGCCAGGGCCAGTATGAAAAGGCCCTCGAGACCCTCAAGCTGGCAGAACAGGCAGACCCGAACAACGCCCGCGTCTACATGGAGATGGGGTATGCCTACAAAAACCTGAAGGCCTATGACGAGGCCATCCGCTGTTTCAACAAGGCCAAGGAGATCGACCCCAAGGAGACCCAGTTGGCCTATTACATGATCGCGGCAGTCGATCTGGATCGGGAGGAGTTTGAAAGGGCTGACCTCATGTTCAAAAAGTCCATCGAGGTGTCTCCCAATACCCCCCTGGCCAAGGCCGCCCGGGAGACCATCCCCCATGTGTCCGACGCGGCCTGGGCCAGAAAGCCCTGGTATCTGACCACCGCGCTCAACTGGGGCTATGACGACAATGTCCCGCGAAATCCCATAGAAGAGATTACCGGAGGTCCGGTCAGCGGGGGTCTGGGCAAGAGCGACCAGTTCGAGACATTTTTTCTGATCGGCGGCTACAAGTTCCTGAATCGAAAGGATATGGAGATCGGGGCCGGCTACTCCCTGTTCAGTCTGGGCTACCGGGACTGGACAGAGAACAATGTCACAGCGCACAGTCCCCATGCCTATTTTCAAGGGAACTTTGACCCGGTCTATTTTCGTTTTCAATATGATTTCAGCTACTATTACGCCGGGGGGAAGAAACAGTCCATCAACCCGCCCATTTATCTGACCTTTGCCAACAACTCCTATGCCAAGATGCGGATGCACACCTTCGCGCCCACCATCTCCATCCTGGAGCCCTACAACCTCCGGACCGATATCAACCTGAGCTATCAAATCAAGGACTATTTGGACGGGATCACAGCGGACGCCTCCCGCTATGGGGCCGACATCACCCAGTCCTACCAAATCCCGGGAACCCGGTGCTATCCCAGGATAGGCTACCGGCACGCCTACGAGCAGACCGGCGACAAAAGCTCCATCTACCGATACCACGAGTTCTTCGCCGGCATCAACACGCCCATCTATTGGGGCATCACAGGGGACGTCTCCTTCGCCTACATGCGGACCGATTACCCTGAATTCGGCATCCCGATTTCAGACCGACTCGATGAAACCTATACGGTGAGCGTCGTCCTGAGCCGCTATCTGATCGAGCGCCTCCTCCTTTCCTTCAACTATCTCCACATCAGAAACGAATCCGATTATTATCAGGACCACAACGACCTGTATACGTTTGAAAAGAACATGTATATCCTGACCCTGACCTACACCTTTTAACGTCGCGATTCAGAATCGGGAATCGAGGAACGGCCTTTTTATAAAATTCGACGGATGGATGTCACTGAACGTTTTGAGAAGTTGCACGCAAGCAACGCTAAAGAGGTGCCATGATGAAAACAGATATGCGGAGATCGGTTTCGAGAAATTCCCTGTATTGGCTGATCGTGCTGGCGTGGATGGTTTTGGTCCTGCCCCTGAACGCACATGCGGCACAGGTGATTGGAAAGATTACCAGACTTACAGGAACGGCCACCATTTACCGGGTTGATGTGAAAGATCCCATAAGGGTCAGTCGGGGCATGCCTGTCCATCTCGGCGACCGGATAAAAACCGGCGCTGAATCAAGGCTGCGGATCGAACTCAACGACGGCAGCATCCTGAGCATGGCGGAAGAGGCCGACCTCAACCTGGATCAGTTTGAATTCGATCCCAAACAGGAAAAGCGGTCTGCATCGTTCAAAATGGATATTGGAAAGGTCCGGGTATTTGCCAAAGATCTGTTAAAATTCAAGAAAAAGGACTTTGAGATACGGACGCCCACGGCCGTGGTGGGCGTGCGAGGGACCGTCTTCCTGGTGTGGGTCCAGTCCAGGACCATCACCAAGGTCGTGTGCTTCGAAAATGTCATTCAGGTGGCCAATATTCTCAGCCCCGATAAATTCATCCAGTTGACCAAGGACCTTGCCACCGACATCATGGCAGGAAAGACGCCTTCCAGGCCGGTCCTGATGAATGAAGATCAGCTCAAACAGCTCCAGAAAGGGTTTGGCGAGATCGCTGCAGCCGCCACCACCGTGGCCACGACCACCGAGGCCACCACCACTGCGGCGACCACCACAGAGGCGACGACGACTCGCGCAACGACCACCGCCCCCACGACGACACAGGCCACCACAACCCTTAGAGATCTGATGGCCACCACAACCACGAGCACGACCACCTCTCCCACGACGACCACCAGCACCACGACCACGACAACTACCACAACCACGACAACCACCACAACTACGACAACCACAACCACCAGGGCTACCACAACGACAGCCCCGACCACGACCACCACGACCACCACGACCACCACGACCACCACGACAGCCCCGACCACGGCCCCGACCACGGCCCCGACCACAGGCCCAACCACGACCACCACGCTGCCGGGTCCGCCGCCGCCGCCCCCGCTGCCGCCGCTGCCCGGTCCGCCGCGGCCGCCGGGCTAACCGGGAGTTTCGCGAAATGAGGTGTAAGCCCATGAAAACCAGAGGCAAAAACTATCGGAATGGATCCAAATGAGCAGACATGCCTGTTGGGCATGATGGAGCGATCCCTGCTGGAGATTTGAAAATTCTGACGTCACATGCCCAAGGCGGCCTGACGGCCGCAACCCAAAGGTGATGTCAACCGATTCAATATCCTGTGGGGAGCGAGTTTATACGCCTGAATCGGGAGGGGGAGGGGCTTCGCCCGAAAAGATTCCAGACAATGGAGGAGACCCATATGAAAAGGCTGTGCATCGCACTATCCGTAGTGATGGTTCTTTTGCTTTCATGTTCCCTGGCTGCGGCAGCAACCGTTACCATACCCGTACAGGTGGACAAGGGCCTCAAAAACGACGGCATTGTGGACCACGCATTGACGCTGCAGTACGTGTGGGACATTGATGAGCACTGGGAATCCCTCTTCGGTTTTGATATCACGGGCATTCTGTGCCTGGAAGATATCCAATCCATTCAGTCAATCGCCTTCCACGCCCACGAAGTCCTCACCTATTACACCGGAAACAACGTGCACGTATATGCTGCCAACACGGACGAATGGGCAGAAGGCGTCTATACCTACGGCGCCTATGGGCCTTCTATGGGTTCTTTGTTCTATCCTGCAGGCGCCGCGGTTTCTGGCGGCGACCCTGTGGACCGGTGGCATGTGTATGACGTGACCGCGGCCAAAGACTCCCTGTTGGATAATGGAAAGCTGGGACTGTATCTTGCCATGCCCACCAAGGACGACTGGCACAACTACGCATTTCATCGCATTGAAATAGGCACAGCCTTCCTTACCATCGAATTCGATCCCGCGCCAGGCGCCGTCATCTCCGGCACCGTCTTTGGGAGCGACGGGATCACGCCTGTTACCGGAACGGAAATCTGGGTGCACGCTTACAAGGGGGATCCCTGCGGGGAGGTGGAGTGGCAGGGGGCTGCGGAAATCAATCAGGTGGACGGCACGTATGTCATCAGTGATCTTTTTTGCGGGGACTACTACCTGGCAACCGCTACCCAGGGAGGCTACCTGGATGAGTGGTGGGCGTCTTCTGCCAGTTCGCCCGATTGCAGCGCGGCCCAGCCTATCCCCCTCGCTACGAGCGAAACGGCGACTGGAAAGGATTTCCAGTTGGATGCAGCCGGAACCATCTCGGGCCGGGTTACCGATCTATCGGCAAATCCACTCGTCGGCATCCATGTGGACGCGGTTGACAACAAATGCAACGGAATCTGGTATGGGGCTGTCACGGACGAAAGCGGCAACTACACCATTTCCGTGCCTGAAGGCGCCTATTATGTCCGGGCCAATGGCGCCGCCTCTCAGCAAAATTATATTGTCCAATGGTGGGACAACGGGGCCGGGACGTCCGATTGCAATCTGGCTGCGCCTGTGACCGCGACGGCCGACCAGCCGGCGGAGAATATCAATTTCGGTTTGGCTCCTGGAGGGTTTGTATCGGGCCGGGTGACGGACGCCCAGGCCAACCCGATTGCCAATCTCCATCTTTTCGCCATGTCCAGTGCCTGCGGCGGCAACTGGCTGGGCGGCACAGACACAGATGAAAACGGCGACTACCAGCTTGCCGGCATGCCCGGGGGCGAGATCTACGTCACTGCATGCGGCTGGTGCTCTCGGCTTCCCTACGTCTCCGAATGGTACAACAATGCGACCGACTGCAATCTGGCCACACCGGTTCCGGTAACCGTTGAGCAGGTCACTGAGAACATCGATTTTTCCCTGGAGCAAGGCGGGATCATTTCAGGCCGGGTTGCCGACTTGGCAGACCAGCCGTTGAGCATGATCACCATTGACGTTGTAGACCACAAATGCAACGGGAACTGGTACGGGGCTGCAACGGACCCCAACGGAGAATATGGCGTTGTGGTTCCCCCGGGCGATTATTATGTCCGGGCATATGCCTCTCCCTTTCATCAGAACTACCTGCTCGAATGGTGGGACGGGGGGAACGGAACCCCTGACTGCAACCTTGCGGCCCCTGTCGCCGCCGTGGTTGGACAGCCTACAGGGAACATTGATTTCGCCCTGGGGCCCGGTGGTTCTGTATCGGGCAAGGTTACGGACGCGGATGGAAATGGAATAGCGAATCTTCACATGGCGGCCCATTCTCAGGCCTGCGGCGGGAACTGGCTGGGCGGGACAGAGACAGATCAAAATGGCGACTACCGCATTGCCGGTCTCCCCCAGGGAGACAATTACATTCATGCATGCGGCTCATGTTCAGGGCTTAGTTACGTCGATGAATGGTACAACAACGTCATCAACTGCAACGAGGCATCCCCTGTGTCCGTGGCGGTGGGGCAGGACACGCCCAATATCGACTTTTCGCTCACCCAGGGAGGGACTATTGAAGGCCGGGTGACGGATCTCTCAGGCCATGGCCTTCCCAATGTCTGCGTGACGGCCTTTGCGAACCGGTGCTGGCAGGACTGGTCCGGATCGGGCCAGACCGATGCTGAGGGAAACTACTCTTTTCAGGCGCCGGCCGGCGACTACTATGTGGTGACCCACGCTGCATGCCAGGGCCCGAGCGTCTACGTTGACGAATGGTGGAATGGGGCGCAGGGCACGGTCAACTGCAACAACGCCGTCGCCGTGACTGTGGTGGCTGGCGAGACCACTGGCGATATCGACTTTGCACTCCAGGAGGGCGGCATGCTGTCCGGCACGGTGACGAGCGACACCAGCGGAGAACCAATCGAGGGCGTCCAGATCTGCGCCTGGCCGTTCCCCGGGGGGCCCGGTGCATGCACCATGAGCCAGCCTGACGGGAGATACGCCCTCAACGGCGTCATGCCCGGATACCTCAGGGTCCAGGCCTCGGGCGGCGGTTACCTGACGGAATTCTACGACAATGCATACGATCCCAACTGGGCCACTGCGGTATGGGCAGCACAGGGACAGCCCACCGCCGGCATCGACTTTTCCATGGGCACTGCCGGTTCCATTTCAGGCACAATCTATCAAAGCGACGGCGTCACCCCCCTGCCCTTTGCCTGTGTGGGCGCCTACATGCACCCGTGCGGGAACCGCTATGCGGGCGCCCATGCCGACGCCAACGGCAACTACACCATCCCCGCTCTTCCTCCCGGAGACTATTATGTGGAGACCAAGGCCTGCTGTACCCATCCGTACCACTATGTAAACGAATGGTGGACCTCGGCCGGGGGCGCCCTCGTTTGCGACCAGGCAGAAGGCGTGACCGTGGCATCAGGACAGGACACAGCAGGCGTCAACTTCTCGCTGGCCCCGTCTGAGGCCGTCTATCCAGGTCCCGGATTCAACTGGGCCAATGTGTTTTCCGCTCATCTGGCGAATGGAACCATCCAGACAATTTTTGTCGCATCCATCACCGGTCCCAGCCCGGAAGATGTGGCCGCTCTCACGGTGACAGGACCTTCCGGAACACACCGGCTGTTCATGAATGAAACCCCCTTCAGGCAGCTCGGGAATTTTTATTCGGCCGGTCTGGACCTTGTGGCGCCCGACGGCACATACACCTTTACGGTCATTGACAGCCTGGGCCGCATTGCCACAGTAGAGCGGGAGTTCACCTACGATTCCACTTTGCCGCAGGTGGCTGCCAACACCATGAAGGTGAACGGCATGGGCGATTACGCCTATGTGGAGACCGCAACCCCCACGCTGACCTGGGACCCGGTGGAATGGCCGGGCGCCCCCGGATATTACCAGACCTTTGTCTTTGACTATGACGGCCGGGCCATATGGTATCATGAAGACACTGAAGGCACAACGCTCCAGGTCCCCTCAGGGTTTCTCCAGCCTGATACGGCGTACTACTGGTGGGTCCGGACCTGCGACATCCCCGAGACAGGAGAGAGGGGGCAGAACCGGCGGTACAGCGAGATCCGTTATTTCTACACCGGCACAAAGGACACCCCTGACCTGGGCAATCCGAACAACAGGCTCCTTTCCTATTTCACCCCTGTCAACGGGTGGGCCAACTGGTTCGGGATTACGCGCACCAACCTGGCCCCGTGGGATATCGGCCTCTACAGTGTCGCCGGGCCGGAAGGGACTGTCTACAATTACAACGGCCATGTCTATATGTTCTGGCATCCCATGTTTTACCACTGCTGGAGCCCGGGTCCGGCCCCCACGCCCGAAGGGACCTACGCCTTCGACCTGCAGGACCTACAAGGCAATGGGGCCGAATTGAACAAGGATTTCGTCTATAATCCCGCTGCACCCATCCCGGAGGCGACACGCTTCCCGGCAGCCAATGCCTACGCCTATACCGCGACCCCAACCTTCAGCTGGTCTGCCCCGGCCGTGGAGGCAGGCGAAACCGAAGACCCCATCACCTATTATTACAATCTCCGCATCTACGACTATTACTCACGGGTTCACTGGTATTCGTCGCCCACCATCACCGAGACCTCATTCACGCTCCCGGAAGAGGTCGTGCGCAGTGCGCCGCCCGGCTCTTATAAATGGGAGATCCGGGTCTATTCGGATTCAACCCATGACAATGCGGTTTTCTCGTCCCAGCGCACCGTGACCCTGCCGCCCCTGTCCCGGTACGAATACGCCCTTCCCACCGGGACCGGCGATCCCATGGACTACAAGCTGTTTACCGTTCCCCTGTACATGGAAAGCGGCGCAGGCCTGTTCAATGCCCTGGAGGAACAACTGGGGCCATACGATCCCCCCACACACTGGCGCATCTTTGGCTATGATCTCACCAGGAGCGGCGACTATATCGAAATCAACTCAGCGGATTTCGCGACCCTGGATATCGAACCGGGCATGGCCTTTTGGATCATTTCCGTGTTTGCAGACAAGAGCGTGCAGCTGGAAGGGGCGCCTGCGCCTCAGACGACCTATTACGAGAGGAAACTCCATCCAGGATGGAACCTCTTCTCCCTGCCCTGGCCTGCCACTGACATCGATCTGGGCAATATCGCGGTCACAGACGGGGTCAACACCTACTGGCTTATCAGTGGGAGCAACAACCTCACCCTGCCGTACATCTGGGGGTTTGACCGCGAATATGTGCTTCTTGAAGATGCCGGCGATGTGGTGGAGGCAGGAAAGGGATTCTGGATCAAGGTGTCGGCGAGTTCACCGAGGACGGTCAAGGTCCTGATCCCGCCCGACAACAATGGCGGCCATTTTCCTGTGGACGGCGGACCTGAGATCATTCTGCCTTCAGTGACGACCTACGAACTCCCGCCCCCGCCCCCTGGCGGATACCCGGCTGTGCCGACCCCGGACATCAAGGCCAACGGCCAGGACGGGACGGTTACGGTCCCATCCGGGACGCGGGTCTCGGTGGCCATCGGCCTCGATCCCGGAGAACAGGCCGGGCAATGGGCCGACTGGTGGGTGGCTGCACACACGCCCTTTGGATGGTTCAGCTATGTGCACCCGAACGGATGGCAGCCTGGGATTCACTGGGCGGCCCAGGCCCCGCTTTTTGGCATTTCGCCCCTCTTTGACGTCCTGAACATGGTGTTGCCGGCCGGGCCATACACCTTCTATTTTGCGGTGGACAACAACATGGACGGCAATCCCGACGCCACCTATGTCGATTCAGTGGAGGTACGGGTGGAGTGACCCGATGGCGCAACAGCGGCGTCGGACCCTGCGGAACTGCAGGCAGGCGCAGAAAAACCGTGGATGTTGGCATCAGACAATAAAAAACTGAACCAGATACCCTTCGGGAAGGAGTTCTGAAATGAGGCGCTTTATAAAGATGAGAGGCAGCATCCTGTCTGTTTTTTTCAGCCTGGTCTGTTTTTTCGCCGTAAGCGGGTGGGCCTTCGGGGAGACCCAGATACTGGGGGGCGTAGAAACCGAAGGCACGCTCAAGATCAGCATCTACGACAACGGCGACATAGGGGTCCATCGCTATGTGGGAGGTGGATGGCAGCAGCAGTGGTACAGCGGCAACTGCAAGAGCACCCTCACCTACATCAACGGGACCGACTATGCGGTGGAAGGGAGTTACTTCAACGGCGGCTGGTTTGATGCCGATGCAACTCCCCTTACGACCGTCAGCAACACCAGCACGGTTGATACGGCCGTGCTGATCCTGGAAAGGGCGGGCGTGGTCAGGGTCGCCCAGACCATCTATTACCCGGCGGGCGCGGCCCATTTCAATGTCCGATGGGAAATTCAAAATCTGTCGAGCCAGACAGTCAACGATTTGCGCTTTTTCTCAGGCGGCGACACCTATTCCTCGGGGGACGACTGTGGGTCCGGTTTCTGGCACGCGCCGGAAAACGCCGTGGGCGTGACAAAGGTTATCGGGACCGAGGAGCAGTACATGGTCATCCAGGGAAACACCCTTCCCCATGCCTATGAAAGCCGGTATTACGGCGATGTCGGCAACAGCGTGGTGGCCAATGCCCTGACCAGTGCCATCGATCCTGATCCCTATGTGGACAACGGCATGGCCATGGAATGGCGCAAAAACAGTCTGGCCCCCGGCGATACATGGACCATTGACGCCACTGAAAAATTCGTCACCAAAGAGGTTTCCAACATCTCGGTGACCGCGCCCATATCCAGCCAGGTGGCCCCGGGGAGCAGCGTGGATTTGACCTACACGGTGGCCAACCTGACAGAGACGGCAACCAGCGTCACATTGAATCAGATTATTGATCTGGTAGGCTGGACCGCGGTCATTCTATCCCCTTCCTCTCCCTTTGACCTCCCTGGCAACGGCGCCCAGGAGGTCCTGATTCAGGTCGCGTGTCCGCCAGGGACCCCGCTTGGCACGGTGGCCAAGGTTACCCTGAAAGCAACGAGCGACATTGGAAGCGCCAGCGATTTCTGCAGCGTGGAGGCTGCCCAGGTCCCGACCATCACATCGCATCCGTCAGACTGCTCGGTGTGCATAGGCGAAAGCGCCTCCTTTTCCATAACCGCTGAGAACGCCGACTCATATCAGTGGCAGGAGTTTGCAGGCGCGTGGCGGGATGTGATCGACGAAGGGGTCTACAGCGGGGCAACGACCCCCACATTGCACATATCCAGCGCGGCCGGGGAGATGAACGGCTATCAGTACCGCTGCGTGGCCACAAACGATTATGGAAGCACAGAAAGCAACACGGCAACCCTTACGGTCAGGAGTTGCGGCCTGGTTGCCTTTTATGTGGACATCGTGAACGGAAACGACGAGAACAACGGGAGCAAGGAGGCCCCCTGGAAGACCGTGCATCATGCGATTGCCGCTTTGAACGCGGCGCCTCCCGGGAGTTACGTCCTTCACATCGCCCTGGGGACCTACAGCGTGGCGAACGGGGAGGCGGATGCTGGCTTGATTCTTACCCAGAGCAATGTGACGATTATCGGAGCAATTGGAAGCGGTCCGGTGCTGGACGGCGCCGGCGCGGTCAACTGGACCGACGGCCTGGCCATCGCCGGATCGAACGTGACCGTTGAAAACCTCTATGTGGCCGGGTTCAGCAAGCCGGACGCATGGGGCATCATCATCTCCTCGGGCGCTGAAAACACGCTCAAGGCCTGCAAGGTCTACGGCAATTACGGCGGCCTCTCCATCTACAACGCGGACCGCTGCAGCATTGCAGAATGTGAGATCTACAATAATGCAGACGATGGAATTTGCATCGACGAGAGCGCCAACGGCGTCATCACACAAAATAAAATTTACAGCAACGCCGGAGACAACAGCGACGGGATCATCGTCGGAGGGTGCAGCCCGGAGATAAGCAGAAATGAGGTGTACGACAACACCTTCAACATTTTTGTGGAAGCCTATGGAAGCGAGATCGCGTCCCCTGTGATCTCCAACAACGTGGTCTATGAATTGACCCCCGGCACGGTCTCTTACGGAATCCTCGTCTCCAGCAATGACACCGCCACGGCATCGCCTACCCTGTCTCACAACACCATCGACGGGGGAGAATATACGGGCATCGCCCTGGAAAAATATGGAACGGGCGCCGTAAATCCCACCATCCAGTACAACATCGTTACCAACTTTCGGCAGTACGGGATCCATAACACTGGCGGAACCCCGGTTCTCGACTACA
>ENA-OSEO01002383-OSEO01002383.1-sediment-metagenome-genome-assembly--contig:-NODE-2383-length-26946-cov-4.801742_pt1 | contig 26946 bp, 18 predicted proteins | sample MGYA00237883_ERZ534232 | MGnify/ENA metagenome assembly ERZ534232
ACCGCCGCGCCGGCGATGGCGGCACTGTCACAGGTAGGCGTGCAGCTCACTCGAGTCAGCATGACGAATGTGGACACGTTCGATATCAGTGGGAGTGCGTCCTCCGCCGCGGCAGACGATACTGACGGGGGCTCGATGTTGGCTGAGGATCCTGCCAACTTCACCGCGGTGACAGATACGCTTGCCTGGGCTATCCTGCCCACGGCCCAGGGCTATGGCGAAACGCAGTCTGCTCTTATACGGAGTGGCTCTGAAGCTGCGCCGCCGGCGTTTGTGGAATCCTGGGCCGGTAGCTGGGCACAACAAGAGTGGGCCTTCACGGCACAGAACGACGGGTCGGTGAGCTTCATGTTCGATCTCTCTTACGGCATGAACCTCCAGACAAACGCTCCTGGCGAATACGCGAACGCCTCGTTCTACGTGTTGGCCCACATATCGTCAGCGGACGGATTCAACTGGCTGGATGATGATCGTGGAGCCATCAGAGCGGTGTTTGACGGCGACGACTTTGCCTTCTTGACCAGCCAGCCCTTCAGCGTGACCAGTCCACTGCCCTTCCAAGCAGGCGAGTCTGGTTATCTCACGCTCTTCGTTCAGACCTCCGCGGATGCTTACTCTGTTGTTCCCCTTCCGGGCGCGGTGCTGCTCGGCTTCCTCGGCCTGACGGCGGCCGGAGCAGGATTGCGCCGGCTGACGTGAGCGACACGATCGCGTCGGCCCGAGGGGGTATGAAATCCGAGAGGCGAGAGCGGTGAATGAAGATCACGACGTGAGACGGAGGCTCTGCGCCTGGAATCGCGCAGATGCCGGCCGGCCGGAAGAAATACGGGGGAGAAGGTGACGCAAGTCGATGGGACGTGACTGACCGACCGCGGGATGCGATCAGCGGTAGGCGGCACAGGCTTCGATTCGTCGCTCGATCTCCGCCATCAAGCGAAGGTAACCCTCTCCGCCTACGCTCCCATAGCGGGACTGAAGCTCGGTATCCGGGATTCTCTCGGGCAGATCGGCCGCCGGCGGGAAGAACTCGTCCACGCGGAAACCGCCCGCCAGACGCTCCTGCATGGCCCGCGCGGACGCCTCGTCGCGGGTAGCACGAACGGCAAAGACCGTGCCGGCCCGGTCCGCGAGCAGATCGGAGAAAGAGAAGCCGCTTCCACCGGTGTCGGCATCGAGTTCCTCCTTGAGCAGACCCGCGGCGGCACTCACCCCTTCATCGGAGAGCAGGGCGATCACCGCGCTGACGCAAAAGTGCCGGGTCCAGTCGTACCGCCCGCGCAAGGCGACGCGGTGCAGATACGCTCGGGGCACGGCCCGGCCGTCCTCGGGCGAAACCGAGCCCAGGAATTCCTCGATTCGGGGATGACCCAGAACGATGCCGAGCGCGAAGATGCCCGCCCGGTTTTCCACAACCGGGTCCCCGTGAGCCGAACGCTCCCGGGCCAAGGCAAACGCCGTCTCAAGACACAGGCCGAAGCTCGGCGGCGCCTGACGTGACCGCCCAATGACGGCGAGAAGGTGTTCGACCTGGGCCCGCGTCGAGGCCACGATCTCTTCACTGGCCACAGTCGAACCGAAGAGCTCTCGGCGAAGCTCGGAGGGAAGGTGCAGGGGACCATAGGTGAGCTCGACGAGACCCGGCTCGACGGCCATCTGCCGAGTGGCGTCCAGGAACGGCTTCGTACGTCGATCTTCGCACAGCCGTGAGATGACGAGGGGAATGAGACTGCGGAGGAGCCGGTGCGGCACTTCGAGGGACCCCACCCGGCACTGGACCACCTCCAACCACGGGATCCCATCTTGGATGCCCGTACGACCGATCGCCGTCAGGTTCAGGTAGTGCGGCCGGTCCTTGTGCAACGGGGCACGCGCCGACACGTAGAGCCAAACCAGGTTTCGTTCCAGGCGGACGCGGGCTCTGTGTTCCTGCGTCCCAAGTGAGAGCCCCCAGGACAAAAGGACATTCAGATCGTGCTCCGTCAGTCGAAGGGTATGGGTCCGGCCTTCTTCGAGAGAGGTCGGGTCTTTGCTGCGAACCAGATCGACGAGCCGGCGTTTCTCCGCGCTCGTGACCGGAGCCGCGTCGAAGGGCAGCGGTTGGCTCTCCAAACACTGCCACAGCAAAACGCCGACGCTCAGAACCACCAGGATGGCAGCCAGCGCGACCTTCGGCAGCAGCCAAAGACGGGCCCGCCCGCCACGCAGCCAGGTGAAACCAGCCCACGTTCCCAGGAGACAGCCGAACAGGGGAAGCGCCAGATCGACCGGTGCGGTCGAATGCCGGGAGCCGTGGGCCTCGATCGCCCAGACCAAAACCGTGAGGATACCCGCCGTCGCCAAGGCTATGAGACTGGCGGCAGGTCGGCCAAGCCGGTTCAGACCTCGCCGGACAACCATGGCGTTGCTGAAGCCGACAGGGATGAAGCACGCGAACTCGCAGAGTGCCCCGAACGCGAGACTGCCCATCCATGCGAGAACCCGTCGGGAGTCATGCAACTCCCATAGGCCAAGGTTGGCAGTCCCAGCCGTGTGGCTGTGACGCAGGGTGAAGTAGGCCAGAAGCAGCGAACACGCCGCCAGGACCATCCAAACGATGTTTCTGACGCGATCTCTCGCGGAAGTCTCAGAACCCGCCCCTTCCGTGTGGGCACCGCACGGGTCCCGTGCGGGCGCTCCGTCCCGACTCGAGGTCATTTTCCAACCGCCGACTGCGTCCGGACCCGCTGCTGGATCTCCGCGATCTCGGAACGCTCTTCCGTGGTGAAGACATTCATCTTGCCGTCGATCTCCAAAGCACGCTGCAAGTGCTGTATGGCCTCGGCCCATTCGTTGAGCTTCTCACAGATGCGCCCCAGCCACAGGAGCGCCTTGGCCTGCTCCCGGAGACCGGCGCCGGACAAGTCCGGATCCGCCAACTGCAGGAAGTCCTTCTTGGCATCAGCCAGCCGATTCGGCAAGTTTGCCAGAATGACACCTCGGGTGTCAAGAAGACTCACGTTCGCCGGCGCCAGCTTCAAGCCGCGATTCGCCAACTCCAGGGCGGCATCGTAACGCCGATAGTGCTCCTGCAGAATCCACGCCAGATCGTTGAGAGCGCGCGCATCGTTCGGGTGCTGCGCAAGCCATTCCCGGTAGATCTTCTCCGCCTGCTCGGTACTGCCCGTTTGATAGAGAGCGGAAGCCCAACCCAAACGCGCGTCCGCCGACGTCGGGAAGCGGGCGGATGCATGCTCGAAAAGCGTCAGTCCCTCCTTCCGGAGTTCCGTCGAGCCGGAAGTGATGAGAGCCGACCCCGCGGTGGTAAGAATCACGAGATCTTGTTCCTTGGCGGACAGGTAGGCGGCGCTGATCCCCTTGAGCTCTTCCCACTGATTCTGCCATATTAGCCACAGCAATCGGGCATGAACAACGGCCTGGCTGCTCGGATCAAGGCGGCGGGCCTGCTCGATCTTTTCTTTGGATTTGTCCGCGTTGCCCATGATGCGGTACAGGTCCGCGATCGTGACGAGCACCGGGATGCTGCGTCCACCCTCCGGCGTCTGGCAGTAAGCCTCCAACGCGGGTACTGCCTCGGCCGGCAGGCCCAGGGCGCTCAGGGTGTGTGCGCGCAGAATCAACAGCCGCTCGTTGTTCGAATCGCGGCTCAGCGCCGAGTCGATCAGCGTCCGCGCCTCCTGCAGCAGGGCGGCATCCCTGTCTCCGCTCTTCAACGCAGCCAATCCACTATCCGTGAGCAGGCCTAAGGCGTCCAGACTGTTAGGATCCGGCTGCAGGACCTCCCGCGCCAGTCGGGCGGCCATCGGCGCGTAGCCGAGTGCCAACTCCGCCCGACCCCGGGCCAGCAACAGCGCCGGGTTTCCGGGGTTGGATTGCAGAGCCCGTACTGCATAGTCGCAAGCGGCCCGGTAATCTTCCTGCCGCATGGCGATGCTGATGAGCGTGTAATGGGCGTTCACCGCGGTCGGCTCCAGCCGGACGGCATTCTCCAGGTTCGTTCTGGCGCTGGCAAGCGACTGCGGCGTCTGCTCATCCAGCATCTGGGCCGCCCGGATGGTCAGCAGCTCGGCATCGTGCGGCAACTGCGCCTCCAGCGACACCAGGATCTCCGTCGCCCTCTCGATGTCCTGGGCCTGCGCCCGCCGGTACAGCAGGCGCATCAGGTTCCGTTTCAGTCGCAGACTCTGCGGATGGGCGTTCAAACCTTCTTCCAGCGCCGCGACGCCCTCATCGAGCCGCGCCGTCTGCGCGTAGAAACCGCCCAGCAGTTCGTATCCCGCCTCGCTGTTGGCCGAGAAGGTGGGCAGCTTGCGGTAGTCCTTCTCCGCACCTTCGAGGTCCCCGGCCTCCACCAGGTACACCGCGCGCATCCAGTGAGCGGTGAAATCCTTGCGTTCGGCCACGTAGTCATCGAGGGCTTGAAGGGCTTCGGCCGCCTTGCCCTCCGCCTTCAGGATTGAGGCTTTGACCGCCACCAGCATCCGCGCGTCTGACACATTGGCTTCGGCCTCCTTCAGGTACTTCAGGGCCTGGCTGACGTCCTGCGTCTGCTGATAGACGAGTCGGGCCAGTTGGATACGCGAGTCCGCGTCCTTCTCATCGCTGGCGGCCCGGAGTTTCAGTTCATCGACGGCCCGCGACAAATCGCCCGATCCCAGTGCGATGCGGATCTGCCAGGCGCTGACCAGCCGGGGATCGACTTGGACCTGTTGAAGCACCTTCTCGGCATCCACGAAACGCCCCTGCCGCTCGAGCAGAGCCAGCAGTCGGCCGGCAACATCCGCCGCCGAGGGATTCACGAGCAGCGCCTGGCGGCAAACGTCCTCGACCCGCTTGGCATCGCCCAACCTCTCGTACATCTGGGCCAGGAGCAGCACAGGCGCCGACCACCCGGGATCGGCGTCAATACACGCCTCGAGCAGACTGCTGATCTCCGGCTGTCTCTTCTGCCAGTCCTCGGACGCCAGCCACAGCGATGCCTGGTGGGCACGCCACCAGACCCCGCGTTCCCCCTCCGCCTGCCTCAATTCCGAGATCAGCTTCTCCGCCGTCGCACGATCCTCCCGAATGTCCCGGATTCCCAGCAGCAACAGGCGGGCCTGGACCTCCTGAGGGTCCTGGGCGGCCACGTCCCGCAACAGACCGATGCCCGCGGCACGGTCGCCGTGGATGATTTCCAGCAGGGCCAGTTTGATCGTCACGGACCGCTTCTCCCGCGGTTCCTGCACGGCCTGCAAACCCCGCTGAAGGCACTGGCGTGCGGCGTCGTGGTCGGCTTGGGCCACATGAACGTCCGCTAATGCGAGCCAAGGCTCCGCGGACCCCGCATGACTCCGGCAGGCGTCCTCACAGACTGCCACTGCTTCGGCCACGCGCTTGGATCTGAGGTAGTGACCGGCAAGCTGGAGCTGGGCCCGCAACGGCGTCGAACACTCTTCGATAGCCAGTTTCAACTGTCTCTCGACTTCCTCCGGCTGTCCCAGATAGCCGGCGACGATCGCTTGCAGCATGCGAATGTCCAACTGGTCCGGATGAGCCTGGCGCAAGGCTGCCAGGTCGTCCGATAGCTTCTGGAGCTGGGCCGTATCGACCCCGCCGCGCCGGCCGACCGCCAGGTTGATCGCCGCGCCGATCCGCAGCACCTTCGGACTCAGGGCGGAGGGGTCCTGAGACTCCGCCGTTCCGGCAGCCTCGAAAGCGTTTCTCCAATCGCCCAATTTGGAATACTGCCGCGCCAGCTCCAACATCGTGCGCGGGTCCTGGGGATTGAGCCGGCGATATTGGTTCAGCGCATTGACGGCTCGACCGGTCTGATCGATCCGGCTGTAGGCCTCCGCCAGCATGCGCCACAGCTCCGGATTGGCGGTATCGTCCCCGACCACCGGCGCCAACGCATCAATGACGGCGTAGGGCCGGTTCTCGACCCCCGCCACCAGCGCCTGGAGCCCGGCAATCCTCCGCGCCGACTCCGACGTCCCACTCTGGGCACGCAGAAGTTCGAGATACTCATCCAGGCAGCGCCTCGCATCGGGGGCATGGCCCGTCGCCGCGTACGCGAGGATCGCTGGCGGGAGGATTTGGGCCCGGTGTCTCTTCTCCTGGAGCGACGCCAGGGCCTTGTCCGCCAGGGCGGCCGCCTCCGTTGCGGCTCCTTTCCTCATGGCCAGTTCCAGACCCACGAGGAACTTCGCGGTCGTCCAGTCGTCCGCGTCTGCGAATCGGTCGGGCAACGTCCCCGGCGGCAACTCCTCACACGCCTCCAATTCGGCGGCCGCCCGGTCGAAATCGCCGTGGGCCATCCATTCACTCGCCAAAAGCAGACGGAGGCGCGGATTGTCCGTACCGCGCGCATCGCAGGTCTCCAGATCCCGCCGGGCCAGCGCCATCCGATCTTCCTCCTCGATGCCTGGAATCTCTGTAGCCAGCCGGCAGAACTTGGCCCGGTAGACGAGCGCCTCGGCGAATTCCGGCGAGTAGTCGACACCTCGGTTGAGCCATTCCAGCGCTTCCTGTTTTGCCTCTGCCGAACCATCCGCGGCGGCGATTTCGCTCCTCGTCGCGCAGGCCCGCACGTATTCGACGTGCTTCTCCGGGAGAGTCTCGAGCCGGGCGACAAATGCTTCAAGGATCTGCCCGGCTTCCTCCGCCTTGTTCAGGCGGATCAGAGCACTGGCCAGCCAGAGCGGCGCCTGCCGGTCGTCCGGGACGCGTTCCAGTCGTGACCGGGCAGTGTCCCGCATCTCCTCGAAATTCCTGATGCCGGCGTAGAGCATCACGAGTTTCTCGCTGGCGGCCGCGTCGAGCGGATCCAACTGCACGATCCGCCGGTAGGCCGAGATGGCCCCGCTGATCGAGCCGGCGCTCAACGGCCGCGTGGCCAGAAGCGACTCCGCATACTTCCTCAGAACGTCCAGGTCGTCGGGATTGTGATCGAGGTACTTCTTGAAGCTCTTCGACGCCGTGGGCCAGTCCTGGCCGGCATAGGCCGTCATCCCCGTCTCCAAATTCAGCCCGGACTGGGTGCTCCGCTGGATCTCACGGGCGCCGAAGATGGAGATGCCGATGCCGACAATGGCCACGACGACGACCACCAGCACCTTCACATTGACTCGCGCGAATCGACTCGAATCAGCCACAGTACGTTCCTTCCAAAACAGGGTCTGCCCACAGCCAACAATATCGACAGGCACAAAGGCCGAGTCGAAGAGAAAATACCGGAAAAACCGATTCCGAGTTCAGTAGCCCTCGATCTCCACGCAAGACGGCATGTGTTCTTGTTCCGAGAAAGGATGAGATGTAGATGCAGGTATCGCGGACGCCGAATGTGTCCGCGGAGGTGAGTGCGAACCACGTGCAGAAGCCCTTCGGCACGATGAATAGCCAGGCTGAGACAGTCCCGCGACTATCTCAGCCTGACGGTGAGAATGAATGCCATCGGCGAAGTCCCTGCAGAGGAAACCTCACCGGTAGTCTCCATGAACCACACGCTTCACGCAGATCGGGCCGACATCACATCGGCAATGCTGCGGCGCCCCCGTGCGCGGGCGGGATGATTCCTTCTCCGGTCCCGATGGACGCCTGCCGGCGAGGTCGCGTGAACAGGTCTCGCCGGCAGGTCGATCCATGACCTGAACGCTCGCAGGCGAGCATTCACGCAAGCTGACGCAGCTTCAAACCCGCCACGGCCAGGCCGAGAAAGCCCAGCACCACACCTGCGGGCATGGGAACAACCGAGGCGTCAACGCTCCCGCTATTCGTGACGTAACTGCCCTCGCCAAACCACGTGCCGGTGGTACTCAATTCCACGATCGTGCCCACCCACGGCCCAGAGTCGGACAGTATCAAAGAGCCCCCGTGCCCATCGAATTCCTTACCGTCATCTGGGTCATCGACAAAGAGAACGCTGGACAAAGTACCGGCGAACACGTTTGCCACGCCCCACCTCGTCCACTGTCCCGATAGATCCCCCTTGATGACGTCGCCGTCAGCATCCGTAATCGTGAACGTGCCAGTCCCGTCTGCGCTGTACGGAGCAGAAACACTGATATTGGTGATCGTCATCGAGAGTGAGAAATCGCCGGTAGCCCACTGATTGACATAGAACTCCGCCACGCCTCCGAGAGGTCCCTGATCAACTACGCTGCCCGAAGTTTTCGTGGGGATCACGGACACTTCAAATGCCCCCGAATCGTAGGTGAACTCCGATCTAAGACTGCCGAAATGAAAATCGAACATCGCCGCTTGTGCCGGCGCGGCCATTGAGCCCAGAGCCGCCGTACCGAACACCAAAAACCACCTTCCTCTCAACATGATTCACCACCTTCCTTGCCGCAAAACACTCCATGCTCTGATTGAGTGCTACTCCCCGCATGATACCCCAGTGACACTCGATCGCTTCCGGCACGCGGGGGTCCGCGCGCGGGCAGCCAGACTGTGGTGAATCGGGATTTCCGCCCCAGAGATAGGATTGTGCTTCGGTCGCGTTGCAGCGCGCCTATCGTCCCGAAATCCGCGCAGACGCCGAGTGCAACGCCCCGTATCGCACCAACCGCCGTGATACTCGTATGGTCCGTCATCGGCTGACCACTCCCTCAGCAGCCCTGTCCTGCGCCAAGCAGGAACTTTCGTCCTATCTGAGAAACGTCCTGTCGAGACTATCTGCTCCTATGTCAATCGAGAATCAGTCGCATGCTCCCATATGTGAGATCTCTGCTACTACCTGCGCCCGCGCCGTCCGGCGACCAGGCCCATGCCAAGCATCGTCAGAGCCAGCGCCCCCGGCGCGGGCACCACGGGCGACACCGACACATGGAAGATGTCGGGGTTGCTGGGGTGGTCGCCCGGCGGAGCAAAATGGCCTTGCACGTCCAAGCCGATATCCGTCAGCCCGGTGAAGTCGAGCGCGGTCCCAAAGTCCACCGACAGCACTGAATTCGCACCGGCCATCAGCGACGTGAAGCCACTGACATACGAGAGGCCTCCGGCTTCGACGTATAGCTGGACGTTCCACGGATCGTCATCGTCGTTAGCAACCCATAGGAAGAAACCCGTGTAGCTGCCCGCCGCCTGGATGTCGCTCAGGACCGCGGTGCCGGCCGCCCCGATCCTCGTCGCGGCGTACGAATCGGCGTTGCGGTCCCAGAGCAGCCCGACATAGCCGACGACTCCCTGCATCGGGACGCCGTACGCCACCGGATCGTCCGTCACCCAGAAGGGAAGACCCACGTCGCCCGGACTCACACTGACCTGCTGCAACTGCAGCGCCGCGGACTTGTACAGAGTAAACGGATCGGCAAACGCTGGCCCCGCAAAGAGCGCCACCATGCAAACCGACAATAGCCTGTCTTTCACGCGTCGCATGGGCTATCTCTTCGCTGCGGACTGTCGCAGGCGCGCGCCGGCCGCCAGCAGGCCCAGCACTCCCAGCAACGCCGCACCCGGTACAGGCACCGCGGAGATCTTGAAAACGTCTGGATTGCTCGGATGACCTAATCCGAACACGCCCTGCACCTCAAAACCGAAGTCGGTCACGGCGCTGAAACTGAACGGAGTGCTGACCGTCAGCCAAGTGTTCGTGTGGCCCGCCAGGGGCTGGAAACCGCCGTCGCTGTAGAACGTGCCTCCGCCGGGGCCGGAGGTCGTTACGAACAACCGCACGCTCCACGGGTCGTCATCGTCGTTGGCCAGGAACGCCCGGAAGCCATCGTGAGAACCGCTATATCCGAGGTTCCCGCCCGCACTGATGGTCATCGCGGCCAGATTGTCCGAAGTCTGATCCATCAGCAAGCCAATCCAGCCAACGTCGCCCTGCATCGTACCAGTGTATTCGCTGACACTCGTCGTCGGTCCCACGAGCATGACGCCACTATCGCCCGCGCTTACCGCCCACGTGTCGAATTGCATGGCCGTGGTGGAATCCAGAACGTACATCCCCGCGGATGCCTGGCCCACAAACACCCCGGCCGCCAGAATTGAAAGCAATACTCGTTTCATCTTCTCTCCTCACATTACGGCCTACAGCCGTGTCTCTTCGGCCCTCGGACAACCGATGGCCTAACCGGGTGGCCCCGCCACCCCAACTACCACCCTCCTTGTTGTCTATTTATCCTTCCGTCCTGTGCAGGTCGCCAACGGAGCCCCTGCACCAAGCCCACACTCACCGTCGGCGTAATCTCCACCCTGCCGTACCCAGTCCGAGAACACCCAGCAACACCGCGCCCGGCAGCGGCGCGGGGGCGAGCTCCATGACCGTCACACCCCACAACTCCATCCCCGAGAACGAGCCGCCCCAGGCCATGCGATCCTCACCCTCGTACCAAGTCTCGTTGAAAATGATCTCACCTGTCGCCGCCTCATATCCAAACCCAAGCACGGCATGACCCATTAGGTGGACCAGTACCACGCGACCGGCATCGATTTCCGCCTTGTAGTCGTCGAATGTGAATCCGAGGCCCTCTCCTGTCGCGACATTGTCCGTTACCTGAGTATACAGATTGGCCACCTCGTAGCCATACGACTCGACGTACTCTCCCAAGCCATACATACCATCGCTATTCCGATAGTAGTTGTAGTAGTCGTCGTCGCCCCACGCCGACATGACAGAGTAATTCAGCGGATCGCCACTCGAGTAATACCAGAAACAGGTGTATCCGTTCTTGTTGCCTATCGTATACGACACGCCGTTCTTCTCGTACGCGCCCAAATTGTCCTGACTCGTGCCCATGAAATCCGCCAGACAGTTGAAGCTGTGATGTGGAGCAGGTTGGTCGTCTCCTGACGCTCCATAGCCGCCGCCATAGAAATCGGCGATGTGGCCGCTGCTGGCAATCGCCTGGTTGACCAAGGCCGTCGGATTCCCGTAGCTGCTGAGCTCCGCGACACCGCCGGGGACGAGATCGGAGTAGCTGTGTCCCGCGTAGCCGTTGCGGTCGTAGTAGCCCATCATCATTCCAGCCGCCGTCGGCGAGCACCCATACCACCAATCGTAGTCTGGGATCCCGTGGTCGCTCGGGACTGTGACGGCACCCTGGACATGATAGCTCACGCCAGCCATGTCCGCCCTCACCGGCCCGGCAGCCAGGCACAGAACCACAACACCCAACGTTGATACAAGCCCGCTCCTCATCGTACTCCCCACTCTTCCTTGCGCGGCCCCAGGTGAAAATGAAGGACCGCTTCCGATCGAGACATCCACTGGATCTCCCTTCCTCACGAGACCCATGACCCTGCTACTCCCGACATGACCGCCGCAATCACGGGTCAGGCGTCACGGCGGACGATTCCTGCGTCCTACAGACCAAATAGACACAGAGACACCGCCAGCGGAGCGGGAGCCGTCACCGGCCTATCCCGCTCCACCGTCAGTGTCGCGGTATCGATATCCATGTTCTACCTGTCCTACTTGGCTGACCCGCGGCAGGCCCACAGGCGGTGGCAGGGGCCGCCGTCACTACGCCAACGGCCCCCCGCCCGAGGCCGGAACCTACGGGTTCTGCATAGGCATTTCGAACCACTCCTTCACGGTACCCTTTCGCACACGCCGTGCCACGTCGGACAAAAACGACGGATAGGTCATCATACGGCTCGTTTCGTCGAAGATCCGACTATGTGTCACGAGCTTTGCGATCACGACCTTCGTCCGCGTCCTAACGCGGCCACGACTATCATCCGCCCTTCTTATGAAAACCGACGCAATCCCAATCCGCCAGCAGTCAGCCCGAGGAAACCGAGCAAAACAGCGCCCGGGATCGGAACGGCCGACATGCGGAACTGGTCTGAGCCACGGTCGCCCATGTACTCAAGCTGGAAACCGAACTCCTGTATCACTTCAGTGCTACTCCAGCCGCTCACCGAAAAGAGAGCCTGCGTGTCCGAGGACATCGTCACAGGGGTCGCCGTGTACGTTGCGGCGTCGGTGACCACGTACAAAGCAGGAGCCCAAAGATCATCATCATCATTGGCCAGCAGAGCCTCAAAACTTTCGTGACCACTGCCGAAAGACCCCTGCATGCCAATCGATATGACTTGATCGTCTCTCAGGTTGCCGGCGAACCCGACAGCCAGTTGCATGGGCGGGCCGTAACTGAGCAGATCGCCGCTATCATAGTACTTGCTTGACGTAGAGAGGCCGGGCGAGTCAATCACAAGATACAGCTTATTGGTCGCACTCGACGTATTCATCTGTGTGAACTGCCGTGCGGTGGGCGCGTCAAGCACGTATGGAGCAGCGAAGGCCTGCCCCGCAAGCAACGCAACCACCAAGACAAACAATACTCTCCTCATGTTTTTCATAGTATATCACTCTTCCTGCATGAAGACTCATGGGAAGAATCCATTCAATTGCAAGGACTTCCATCTTCCTCTTGGTACGGTAGATCCTGCGAACACAGCGGTTTACAGCGTGTTCTGATAGGAGCTACCGCACTACACTCGCGATAACGTCCATCATAGGACGCGAGCGACCAACAGAGCATCGCCTCACAACGTCATCGCGAGCGGAAACCAGCATTCAATGGCACAGTTCGGAGGCCCTCGCGCAGCAAGGGTCGTGGGTACGAATTGCGCTCGTCGCCAGAGGGATTCTACCATCCCCTCATGGAATATTGGTAGGGGGTCGCGTGGCCACGCGGCCGGCTGGACGAGGCAACAGACCGTCGTCGAAGCCTGGCAGTCGGGCGCGATGGCCAGGCTGTGTCCGATCTGCGCGGGTCCGCCACTGTGATACCAGTCGGGGATCACACTGAAGGACAATCTCCGGACGCACGAGAGCGACCGGAAGGCCCCGAATCCGAGCAGGCCGTACAGGCAAAGAACAAGACTGTTCTGCTGGTCCGATAGGATGCTCACCGGCGGTGCCTGGCAGATCTGACCCTCCTCCACATCCTGCTCGGACAAGGCATCGATGGGCAGCGGGCCGAGTTCACCAAGCGGGACCGAAAGATCGAAGAGGCGCGATGAGGCGTGAGGCACCAGGGATGAAGCGTGAAGCGAAAGAAGCTCGAACGCCTCCCATCCATCACAGGATGCGCAGCGTTCGTCGTAGGCCTGCACGGGCCCATTGAGAGCGGCCTCTGTCGGACAGACCAGCGTCAGGTCCGCGCGGACGATACCCGTGACGGCCACCGCCGCGACCAGAAGCGAAACTATTCTCCTCCGTTCGATCATCAACCCTTCACTCCAGACCTACACTCAGCTCACCAGTATCCCCTAAATTACCCAACTTGTCAAGAAAAATCCGGCGAACCAAATGTAAGTCTTCGTCATTTCTATCACAAGTCGTTGCCTCATAAAGGTTTATGCGAATCCAGCAACAAGAATCACACAGGCAACATTGGACACCGGAAAGCCAACGTCTCAAACTGTACGCACTGCGAGGAACATTCGTTCTCTATACTGCGCGATGCACCATAGGAAATTCGGTCGCAGAATCAGCGACAGTCCGGGGCACCCTCTGGGAGCGGTCAGACACTCGGACGGTCGGACAGGTGGGACGACCGGACGGACAAACCACGGGGCGGTCGTGACCGCCGGATGGTCAGCGGCTTGGCCGCGGGCGGGGCGGCCGAATCGGTCACGACGATCTTCTCCATCAGCCACAGTTCCCCGAACAGAAGCAGCACGGCGGCGGGCATCATCACGATGCCGGCGAAATCGTGGAAGAACTTTTCGCCCACTTCGCTGCTGACGAGGATCATGAGCACGGCGGTGGCAAAGATCCGCACGATATTGCAGATCACGGCAACCGGGATACTCGACGCCAGCAGCACCGCCTTCTGCCACCGGGGCCGCTTGACCATATACGCGATAAACGCCGCGACGATGATGAACGCGGTCAGCATTCTCAGCCCCGAGCAGGCCTCCGCCACAGCCATGGGCGTATTCTCACTAAGCAGCACGACATTCCCCTGCTGCTGCACCGAAGCCCCCACCGCCTCCAACAAGACGACCGACCCGGTCGTCGCCAGCCTTTGCAGCGGCCCGGCAATAGCGTTATGGACAACGCCGGGCAGAGGGAACATGAGAAAGAGAAAGAGCAGAATCCAGACAACGCGGCGAAAGACCTGCCAACCTGCCACCAGGAGGACCAAACCAGCAGCAGTCACGACTGCGGAGTATTGTCCCAGCGAGGGACGAACAAACACGAACCCATAGGTACGAACTGCCTCCGCAAGCAAGAGCATGGCTATCCCGCCCCACCAGCAAGGAACCCATGAGCACTTCTTGAATCCTCCCCGGCCCCTCCAAACGAGGAATACCGCAACGAAAGGCACGAGCTGGCCCGCCGAGTAATCGTCACTCCGCCATCCGTGAGGAATCCCCGTCACAATAGGCCAGTACGACCAGGCCGTTGCACCCACCAGCATCAGCAGCGATACGAGGAGTCCCATGAGCGGATATCGTGACCGATCTGCCCCATGCCCTCGCAGAATGCGAAAGTGGCGATCAAGGTAGTTCATGGCTTTCATCTGCGTAACTTCTACCGGAAGATGGGTATAACCAGTCCGCTCATGGAGCCTTCATATCGTGGAAGAGACCGAGTATCTGGGGTGCCGAGTGAGCACCGAACTCTAAGGCGATGCTCACGGCGTCTTGCACGGGCATAGTATCGGCGGAAACTGCGATCTGCACCTGTCCCACATAGCCGATCCGCCAGAAACGGTACTGCCAATCGGAGAGGTCGCGGCAATACTGGCCGTCCACGATGTAGTAGTACAGAACAACAAGTCGCGCCGTATTCAGAGCGCCTCGAGAGAACTCGAACACGGTGCATGGCAGCATGGCGCCATCAGGCAAGAGTACGTCGCGGGGATTACGACCCGTGCGAGTCCAGCCGGCACCGATGTAACACACCTCCGGTCGATGCACCATCATATCCCGCGTCCTGACGCCGCACCCCACGTACAGGGAAACCGATTCCAGGCCGCCCCGTGAGTATCGGCGGTTGATCAGGGCATCTGTGTCTGTCCTCCGCACGATGGCATCGTCCAAAGGAACATCTACACCATCCCAGATACCCATCTGCAGGGGCAATCGCTGCAGCACGTCAGGGGTGAGCGGCTGGGCCGCCGTACCTGCTGTCAGCCGCGCGGCCAGTGCAAGATGGGCCAATCCCAACAGGAGCATCAGGAGACTCGCCGCCACCGCCGCGGTTGTCACGGGTCGCAGATCAGGCCCGCAGCGGGCCGTTGTGTGCTGTCTCGCATTCATCATCTACCGGAGGACCTCGCGACTGCTCATGAACGCCTTCAAACCTCGGGTCGACAGGGCTTCCCCCAACGCGCGCAGGGCAAAGCCCGGCAGCACCGACTGCCGCCGCCAACGCGAGGGCTCGCAGATGAGACGATAGAGAAACTCAGTGCCCGTGCGTTGGAAGATCTCCGGGGCGCGTTTCACGCAACCGCTGAGGATATCGAAGCTGCCTCCCACTCCCATCCGGAAAGGCGTCTCCAGCGCGTCGTGATGCGCGGCCAGCCATTTCTCCTGCCGGGGCGAGCCTAGCGCCGCGAAGAGCATGTCCGCATCCGAGGCATTGATCTGCCGTATGATCTCGTCGTCGTCCTTGTGGTAGCCGTGCAGCCTTCCAGCAATCTTGAGGCGCGGATGCGTCTCCCGGAGTCTCTCATAGGCGGTCTCGTTCGTCTCGGGCGTTGCTCCGAACAGGAAGACGCGCAGGCCAGCCTCTTCGGCTGCCCGCAGGAGCGAGAAGAACAGCTTCACCCCGGTGATGCGCGGAATCCGCCAGCCTTGAAGGAACCGGACCGCGGCGGACGTGCCGATCCCGTCGCAGATGTGCAGGTTCGCGCGGCGTACGATCGCGGCGAAGGTCTCGTCGCCACGCGCAAAGCAGACTTTTTCCGGATTGATCGCCACGCACCACGTCTTCTCGCTTTCCCGGATCCGGCGCACGATCGTCTGCACGGCGTGATCGTAGGACCGGAAGCACGTAATGGGAACGCCAAGAACCTCCGTTTGTCTGACTGCCGACGCCATCATGGAACATCACCCTCGCTTTGCGCCCACAAGTACTCAGTCAAGGCATGGAACGCCCAAGCCTGTGACCACCGCATATAGGGGATGCGGTTGGTGAAGAACCGCCCTTTTCGGAAGTAGAAGAAGCCGCGCCCGCTGTACAGGTGACGCAGCATCCACGTGACGATTTTGCGCGTGAGATCCTGGTACTCCCTGCCCTCATGGGCGAAGAAGCAGATCGCCTGGGCGGGTGCGTGGATGTCGATGGGATAGACACGGTCGTGATAGTACTTCGGGGTGCCATCCTCTAAGAAGAAGCTCCTGGCGTAGAATTCCACCCCTCGACGATAGGCATCCCGATACTCCGGCGCCAGTCCCGCATCAAGGATACACCGAATGGCCTGAAGGTTGAAACCCGTGTGAAAGGAGTCGATCCACTGCTGGATGTCGGTATCGGCATAGAACCAGGAGCCATCCTCTCTCTGATGCTGCATGGAGTACTTCAGGCTGGCCCGGGCGTCCGCGACGAGTCGATCATCATGGCAGTACCGCGTCAGGCGGGCCAGGATGGACGCGCCCAGCAGGTTGGCGTTATGCACGGCCTCCGTATCCACCGGTGTATAGCTGAAGCAGAAGGTACCATCCAACCGGGTGCGGTGAAGATCGTTGAGAATGAAATCCTTGATGGGGAGCGCCAGGTCCAATGCACGCGGGCTGCCTGTGCATTCGTAACAATCAAGCAGGGCATGACCAATGAACGACGTGTTCACGATCGTGGGCGTGCCTTTCGGGCGCAGCACGGTCCGCGATTGCCAATCGAAGTTATAGCCCCAGCAGTTCCCCGAATAACCCGTGCTCCGCAACTCTTCCAGCAGGGCAAGAAGACGGTTGACCTTTTCCAGGCACCGTTCGTCTTTGTCCACTGCATAGAGCTTGGCGTAACCCCACAGGAAGAGGCCGATTCCCTTGGGATTGTAACCCTTGGGAATGCCCAATAACGGTCGCAGATTGATGGGCGATCGTCTTACCAGGTGAGTTGCACCGACACGCACCCATTTGTTCTTCGCGCCGGCCCATCGAAACAGCGGGCTATTGAGGGCATCGTAGGGATCATAGCCGGCGCAGTCGTTCTGCTCAAGGTACGACAGCATGTCCCGGACACAGCGCTGAATCTTCGTGTGAGACATCATCATTCAGAGAGAGATGTAGCCTGTCGAATAGAGTGCAATTCCACGCCAGCCAGGTCCGGAGCATGACAGAGAATCCGCGTGTGCAGATCAGTGCCGAAGCGCACGTCAAGTGCCCCCTGATGTTGTATGTCGCTTCGACCGGGTCGTCACAGCGGACCTCGGCACGTTTCCCCGCGAGGACGTATGGCGGCCACACCGAGGGGCTCAGGCGATGATCAGAGTTGACGGTTCAGAGCAAGTCAGTCTTTGCTCGCGCGCGCTCCGGATACGGGGCATCGCCTTGCATCCCTGCGTCGTAGGGCAATCATAGCCAAGGCAAGCAGAACACAGGGAATGAAGAACTCCCATGCCTCCGATACCCCGCTGACCGGTGACAGAGAACAACCGCCGCCACCACCACTCGGACTGCCACTGGCGTCCCGGGGGGTTGTGGAAGCGGGGAGCAGGACGTACGGCGTAAAGTGCGTCGCCTGGAAACGCAGGGCATGAATGGCAGAGGATATGTACAGCGTTTCGACCCCTGCGATGCCCTGCTGGCTCATCATGCCGGTGCGCGAATCGTACCAACAGGGCACGGGCGGCGTACCGCCGAACGCGGCGACCGCGTACGGAATCGTGATCGTGACCGGCAGGTTGAACTCCAGTCCGCTGGGACCGAAATCGTACGGGATGACGGATGCCGCGGAATTCGGCTGCGGGTTCACGATCGGCGTGATCGCTACCGTGACGTCCACGAGACAGGCCCCCGCCGGAATGACCACCGAAACATCATCCAGACCGGCTATAGCGGTTCGGCCTACGGTGCCCCCCGCCGCACTACTCACCAGGTTCGAGGCCAGGGCTTCCGGATCCATATAGGTGCTGCCGCAGTAGTAGATGTCTTTGACCGACGTGCGATCATCCGTCCAGACGAGGTACGGGTGTCCGGAGCCGTCGATGCCCATGCTCGGCTCACCTTGATCGGACCCGGCGCCGCCGTCGCCCACCAAAATGTTGGTGGCCGTCGCCGTTCCCACTTCGACGAAGTACAGGTCCGCATCGCCTCCGCTCTTGTTCAGGGCGATATTGCGTTCGTCCCGCCAGCAGAGGAAGACCCTCAAATCGGCGCCGGCGCTTCCTGCCGTCGCGACCGCCGGGGCGGACTGATGGGCTCCCAGGGTATCATCGACCACGTTCACCCCCGCCAACGGACCCGCTGGCAGACCATCCGTGCATGCGTACCGGATGTCCTGGTTCCCCGAAGCATCGTCCACCCAGGCAAGATGCAGAGCCGTTCCACCTGTTTCGACGGCCAGCGCGGGAGAGTTCTGGTGGCCGGCCCCCGTCACGAACGGCACATTCGTCCATGGGCCCGCCAAGGAGGAGGCGCCGTAGATGTCGTCCGTACCATTCCTCCCGTCCGTCCAGACCAGATAGACGGTGCCGTAGGCGTCCACCACGATCTGTGGATCGGTCTGACCCGATGCGTCTGAGGTCACGCGCCAGGTCGCTTTCGTGGCGAAACCATCCTGCGAACTGGCGACGTAGATGTCCTGATGGCCTGCTTCATCATCCTGCCAGGCCACATACGCCCGGCCGGGCGACTGATGATCGACGGCAATGGCCGGGTGAACGTGGTTGCTCTCCGAATCGGTCAGACGTCTTTCCTCCGACCAGGTCGATCCGTCCATAGAGGTTCTGACGTAGATATCCCAGTTCCCCCGCCGATCGTCCTGCCACACAACGTAGAACCGGTTGTTCTCATCGATGGTGAGAGCAGGATTGCATCCGTCGCCCGCCCCGGTGGTCAGTCGCACCGGATCGTGGAATGAGTCACTGCCGTGCGCCAGTCTGGCCGCATAGATATCCCGTGTGCCGACCGGCCCTGCCTCCCAGACAACCCAGATGTCTCCGGCGTGGTCCCGCCCCGTGGCGGGCTCGCCCTTATCCAACTCGTCCAGCCCCCGGGCGGCTTCCAGATTGCGGCCGAAAGCCCGCATTTCCGTCGCGAACGAATAGGAATAAGTCGGCATCGCATTGCCCGCCAGATCCGCGGCCTGCACCGTGACCCCGACCGTCTGGTCGAAACGGAACTGTTGATCGGACTGAAAGGCATAGGTGTAGCCCGCCGGCGCTCCTATCCGCCGGCAGACGCCCACGGCGCTGTGATAGCTCGACACGTTGCCCGTATACACAATGGTATCGCCGAGGGAAATGACGACAGTGTTCGCGTCCACTCCCCGGCCGTCGTCCACAATACGCAGCGTCACGAGGGAATTCAGCGGAACCTGAATCGCATCCGGCTGCGGCTCACACGCGATGGTCGTCGGCGGCTTGATGTCGGGACCGACCTGCCGGAAGCTGGCAGTGACCACCTTGTCCGAATCCATCACCAGCACAGCAGGGTTGCCTTGGCCCGCCAAGGCCCCGCCCCAACCGTCGAATTCGTAGCCGGAATCGGCCACGGCGTTGAGTGTTACTGTCTCCCCATGAGTGTAACTGACCCGGTTTGGATTCCTATTCGCCGTGCCATTCGTCGCACTGATGGTAAGCGAGTAGCTGTTGGCGACGAAGTTGGCGGTCACAACCCGATTGCGGTCCATTATGACGACCGCAGGATTGCTGGCGCCGCTGAGATCCCCCGACCAGCCGGTGAAATGGTGCCCGGTGCTCGGAACCGCTTGCAGCGTCACCGACTCGCCGGCGTCATAGCCATTCTTGTTGGGACTCTGGACCACAGTCCCCCCGCCCGCTGTGACCGACAAGGTGAAGAGTGTCGGTGTGTCGGCCACAAAGTAGGCCGTAACGGCCTTGCTGGAGTCCATCACGAGCGTCGCGGGATTGGAGTTGCCCGTCAAATCCCCCGACCAGTAGGAGAAGCTGTATCCAGCGTTTGGCGCAGCCAGCAAAGCAATGGTCTCACCCTGTGCGTAGTCGCTCTTCTCCGGGCTCTTTGTCACGGTGCCATTGGGTGCGCCGATGCTTATCGTGTGGCTGACATCCGGATGATAAACATATGCCCCTATCTCCCATTGGGAGCCAGATTCATCCTGATCCAGATTCCTCACGAGGTCCGGCCAGGCAGAACTGGCATCGAGAGCCTGCCTGATGTCCGTACTGAGGTTGGTCCCTGCGTCGATGCAAGGTGAACCTGCCCGCAGCCACAGTCTTCCGGCCGCCGCATCGACCAACAAGGGATCAGCCACCATCGAGTTCGCCTCGATGGCCACGCCACCGGCACGGGCCTTAGCCTTGAAGTCCGCCCAGTCCATGGCTGTAGTCCCATACCAGACAAATCGATTGTCCGCGTCTTGTGTATCTGGATACCAGCAGTTGTTGTCCATCGTAATGGCCTTCGGGCCCGATGGCGAATCCAGGTAAACGTGATAGCCGCCCGTCTTGGGCGACACACTGATGTTATTCTGAAACTGGAACCCGGAACCCGACCAGTCGCCACCCTCGCCCCAAAACAGGGTCATGCGACAGTCATAGAAGCTATTGTTGTAAACCTGCGGTTCCAGACCCGGCCCGCCGCCAGCCCCCTTCAACCGGATCGCGGCTCCGGCTCCGATCTTATCTCCTGTATTGCCGGTTTCCAGATTACTGATGACATTGCCGTAGATACGCCAGTTAGCTGTTCGGACTGCCCAGTCTGCCTTGTTTGACCCGTGGCGGACGATCCCGAAATGACAGTTCTGGCCCTGGTCGTCGTTGAGATTGTCGATACGGCTGTAACGGATCGTAACATTATCCATATACTTGCCAGTATCAGTGCTATAATTGATGATGCCGTCACCGGCCCAGTCATGAATATAGCAGTATTCTACCAGCCAGTTACGGATATCCTGCCCCCCCAGAGCATGGCGGTCGGCCGAACTCGCCCCGTAACAGATACGTGTATCTCGTCCACTGTAGACTTCCACGCGGCGCATAGTCCAATCGACATGGATCGCTGTTCCTGCTCCGTGGGCGTATGTGCCGGTCGGAACATCATGGATCACGCAGTCCTCAATCAGGATATTGTAGGTGTTAGATCCGCCTGCATAGATACCCGTATGAGAGGCGAAGGCGACTTCGCAGTTGCGGATAGTGATGTGCTCGGCATCATCCCCTTCGTATTTGCACAGCCGGATTACTCCGTCGTTTCCTGCGCCGCCGAAAAGTCTCATACTGTCAACAATCAGATGATCGCGTCCGTTAATAAAGAGAGCATTGATGCCCAGCGTCGCGTAGATATCCTCCATGCCGCTACCATTGTAAGGATTGACATAGAGGTGAGTCGTATCACTGTCGTACCACCAGCTACCATCCGTATCCACTACCGATTCAATAGCACCGACGTACCTGAGCAATTCTGGGGTTCCTATCGGGTCGCCTTGCCAGACACCCCCCGGGTGGCTCTGGTTCGTCTTATAGCGATACGAGCCATCCCCCAAATCGGTGAAAGATGCTGCCGCCCACTTCCGTGCTGCGATAATGACTCCCGGATGGCCGGGCCAATCACCGCGGATTGTAATCGGGCTGCCAAGGATTCCGGAGGCCCCAACGGTATTCTCGTTGATGCCGAAATCTGTCGGGTACTGGTGCGTATCGCATACATAGAGGGTATCCCCCGGCCCGATCCCGCCCGAACCCCACACAACATCTCCGAACCCGTCCCAGGCGGTGTCGTAACTGGTGCCGTCCTCGGCCCCGTACTCTCCCGAGCCCGGGCGCACATACCACGTCGTCGCCCGGAGCGGCAAGGCCATCGTGAAACACAGAAATAGAGCGACTCTCCTCATCGGAGTCTCCGTGCAATCGCCGGGCACCGCACGGAGACACATTCTCCGTGTTCTCCGCAGGCCCCTGCCCCAATGCCTGAGGTATCCGTCCTCAAGTAAACCATGCAAAAGAACCGCACGAGAGACAACGTGAATCCCGCGGCATGCCTGACAGCACCCCACCAAGCGCGACGAAACCGGAGCCGGCTTCCACCGCGCTTCTGCTACCCCGTCCACAGACGGAATCGATTTCTCGTATACTGCACACCGCCTCCGGTTCTGCCCTGCGGCGTTCAGAAGGATACGGCCTGCCGCGTCTTCAGCGATTCCAGCACGGCGAACGTGGCCCGGGTCACGGCAAAGATCTCGTGCGCCGGGATCAGCGACGGCCCTCCCTGTCTGACTCGATCGACGAAAGCCCTGACCATAGCCGATTGGCCTTTGTCCTGGCCCCGCGACTTCTTGTGATAGGGCCGGCGGCCGGCGTAGATATCCACAGCCTTGAAATCTCTTATGATCCCGACCTGACCGGCACCGTAGACCTCCACGTATTCCTTCGGTAGCCCTTTCGAGCCGTTGGCGAAGTAGCTGACGCTGCCGATGGAGCCGTTGGAAAAGTCCAGGTTGATACTGACCGTGTCATTCAGTCCGTCGGAATCAGGCAGCGCGGCGGCATACACACGTACGGGGCACGCGCCACAGAGCCAAGTAAGCAGGTCGATGAAGTGGCACACCTCGCCGACGATGCGGCCTCCCCCGAACTCTCGATCCTGAATCCAACTGTCTCTCGGAATCATCCCCGCGTTGATCCGATACATCATGGACAACGGCGCAGTTCCGAGCCGCCTTTTGAGCTCCACGGCGTGAGGGGAGAATCGCCTGTTGAAACCCACCATCAACTGGCGGCCCGCCGCCTTGGCGTATACGTCCTCGATTTCCGAAAGCTCATCCAGAGTCAGACATAGCGGCTTCTCGACGAAGACGTGCTTTCCTGCCGATAGTGCCTGCTTCACGTACTGGGCGTGGCTGTTGTGACGGGTGGCCACAAACACCGCATTGACACCATCATTCTCGAAGATATCCTTCGGCTCGCTGGTACAAAAAGTGAACCCGAATCTCTCCGCCACACGCTTAGAGGTCGTCCCGGAGTTCGTCATGACACCCACGAGAGAGACCTCGCTATCGTGATTCGGCAGGTTCGGCAGGAGATTGCCCTGGGCGTAGCTTCCCGCCCCGACAAAGGCAATGTTCACTTTCCCCTCTGCCGGGCTGTGTGAGACGGTAATCCGGCGACGCTCCAACGGCTTCGTAACATCGTATCGCAGGACCACGCCGAGGAACGGTTCGCTGCGGCTGACGATCATGTCGTACACCTTCGGGGCCTCCTCCAGGGGAAACTCATGCGTCGTCAGATAGGACAGATCGATCTTCCCGCTGTGGACCAGTTCCTGAAAGGCCTGCATATTCCGCTTCTCGGTCCAGCGCACGTAGGGCAGCGGGTAGTCGGTCCCCTTCTCCTCATAGTCGGGATCGTAGCGCCCCGGCCCGTAGGAGCAGGACATCCGCAGCTCAAGTTCTTTTCTATACCAATTCGGCTCGCGATCGAAACCGGTAGGGACGGCCCCAACGACGACGACGCGCCCCCGCTTGCGGGCCAGTTCGCCCGCGAAATTGATGGGGTCAAGACTCGTCGTCCCGGCGGTGATGATGACAGCATCCACTCCCAATCCCGCTGTTTGTTCACCTATCTGTGGCACAATACCGGGAGCCATTCGCACCCAGGCTTCATCGCAGCAGTGCCGATTTGCCAGCACCGCAGCGGAGTCATCCACATCAATGCCAAACGTCTTGACTCCGCCCGCGCGCAGCATCAAGCATGAAAGCTGGCCAAGCAGGCCGAGCCCAATCACAGCGCACGATTCGCCCAGCCGCAAGTCCGCTTGGCGGACGCCCTGCAGAGCGATCGCACCAAGGGTATTGTAGCTGGCCAGCTTCAGGTCAGCATCGGGCGGCAGTTTCACGCACAGGTTCTGCGGGACGCATACGATCTCCGCATGATTGGCGTAACCGGCTCCCGCGCAGGCGACTTTGTCCCCTGCGGCGAATCCTTCCACGTCGCCACCGACTTCGATGACTTCGCCGGCCGAACTGTAGCCCATCGGTGAGTAGGCATCGAGCTTCTTCATGACAGCCCGGTACGTCTGAATTGGCCCCTGCTTCTTCAGCACCTCAATAACCTGCCGGACCTGCTGCGGCCGCTCCTTCGCCTTCCCGATGAGCCCCTTCCGTGCGGTCTTGACAGTCGAACTCTCGGTCCCCGCACTCACCACGGAGTAATGGTTCCGGATGAGAACCATGCGCGGACAGACCTGCGGCCAAGGCAATTCCTGGACCACAAGCTCACCAACCTTCAGCTTCTGAGTAAGTTGTTCCATGAAATGTCGCTCATAAACAGGTTCTGTGATCTCGATAGTACTGCTGACATTGTCCTTTCGCACACTGAGCACGTGTGTATGCCACCTGAGGTGCAGGGTGTGCGCCCGATGTACCCGCGTGGGGCAAGTAACCTTGGATTGCGGCGGCATCGCGACCTGCCACGGTCCACGGGGCACTGAGGGCAAGACCAATGATACCCCAAACGAACTGGTGATAGTGCGCGTACCAGCCAGGGGTCAGGCCGATACAGTCAACCAGGTACATCTCAAAGACCATGACCGCCACAATGCACAGCGTACATCGTCCCCGGTATACAAGATTCCCCAGTGCGAAGATTGTGACGGCGCAAACGAGCACAAGGCAAGACAGCCCTAAGATGCCATTCATGCCCAGTACACGCAGGAATTCGTTGTGCACCGCCTGCGTCCTACCGGTGCCAATCAGCTTCATCTCCGTCGGTTGTTCTCTCCAACGCCGTTCAAACCGGTCCCAGATGAACCCTCTCCCGGCAAACATGCGACGCTCGTCCTGAAGGTCACCTGTCCCATAGTCGATTTCTTTGGAGAACAACTGCCATACCGAGTCTAGTGGGGCTTTCCCTAAGGGCGTCAGGAACACAGTACCCAGCAGGATCCCCCCCACCAGGAGGGCGTACCTTCGACTCAGCAGCGGCCACGTCAACCACCACAGCAGTGCAATCGCCACAGCCGCCTTGGAATACAGGTTGAAGATGACATACGCCCACGCGACGACGTACAAGAGCAGTAGGAGATCGATACTTCTTCGAGATGGTCTGAAATAGCTTCGTAGCAGAATGACGGCGACAATCGTCTGAAAACCGTAGGCGCGAAGAGAGACGCCGTCGTGATACAGCCCGACCTTCCTTTCAAGCCCGACCGTTTGCCTCACGCCCCAGTCTACACCAGTCAGATTCTGGTAGAGGCCCATTAGAAGAGGAAACACCCCTGCAATGAGAAGTGCCAACAGCAGAATCCGGAAGGTTCTCCTTTCCCGGAAGTAATACGCGAAAAGAAAAAACCCGAGATAGCCGTTGAGAGCACGCAGCCACACATCCAGGAAACTCCCGAGGTCCCACTCCGCCAGAAGCACGTACGACCCCAGCGTCTGAGACAGTAGATAGAGCAGAGCGACCCCTTGTATCCAGAGGGGCGGTCGTGGTTGACTGCGGGAGAACACGAGGCGGGGAAGCAACAGGACCGGCAGCAACGCCCCGAACACGTGGAGCGGCGCGATACCGCTGAAGGATTGGCCCCAGGCAGTACTCACGAGGGGCCTCACAATGATCACAATGACAACTCCCCACAGCGGTGACACGATCAGCCCAATGGCCGATAATATCACAGCAGCCCCTGCGAGGAATACGAGCATGGACATTCATTCACCCGCTTCTGGTACGAACCTCAGGGCAGGTCATCAGCGAGCCTCAATTCCCGGCCCTGACGGCACAAAGACGGACTTCAATCGGATTTCCAGGGAAGGCATCCGGAGGGTGGGACATTTGTGCAGGGCGAAGCGCTTGGATCAACCACCACCAGAATCCGCCGCTGCTTGCCGGATCTGGTCAGGGGAATCTCTGTGACAGGCCGAACAAGAACATCCATCTCATCCCAGAGTTTCCTCTTGTGGGCCGCCACAATCCTGACCTCATCCGCATTCGAATACCTGGGGTTCGGAATCACTCGGATCACAAGCTGACCCGGTGTCTCCTGGTAGTACTGGTAGCGAACGACGTTCTTGAAGCAATCCCCATGCATATTCAAAGCCGCATCGGAGATTCGGGTGCCGTTCCGTCCCACGAGAACGCCCTCAAGACTTCGTCGTCCCATGACACGGGAAAACCGGTCCCAGCACCGGCCACACTGACAGTCATGCGATTCCTTCACGGCATAATCATCCGTCCGATAGCGAATGAGAGGCAGAGACCGGTTCAGGAAACCGGTTCCGACAATTTCCCCTTGCTCTCCAACACCACACGGCTCCCCGTCTTCCCTGATAATCTCCAGAACACCATAGGCGGGAAACGCATGATAGACCTGGCTGTGCTCGCACTCACCGCCCAAAACAACCCTCTCGCTGTGGCCATACCATGTATAGACCCGCGTACGGAAGGCAGCCTCGATCCGGTCGCGCTGATTCTCCGAACACGGCTCAGAGCCAAGGAGGGCCGCTTTGATGGGAGGAAGCTCCGGCGTCAATCCATGTCGAATCACATACTCGCCGAGAACATCAACGGCGGAAGGATAACCATGGAGAAACTGCGGTCTATATTCGATCAGCTTCCTCACGTAGAACCCGAGCGTCCCCTCGTTCATGTGGAAGGGCGAGAACTGGAGCTCATTGTGAATAGGATTGCTCTGCCAGAAACACGTATCGGTTATGGCCTCAACTCGGACACCTCGGAATGTCGCCTTTCGACAACTCGGTTTGTATCCGACACGCTTCCACTGCGAGTGCATGAAACCCATCTCCCGCGCGTAAGTCGAATCATCCTCCAGAAACACGAGTTGTTCGCCTGATGAGCCTCCCGTACTACCAGCGTGATGTGGTATCCGACCAATAGACCGGGGCACCAACTCATCGAATCTCTTCTG
>ENA-OSEO01002385-OSEO01002385.1-sediment-metagenome-genome-assembly--contig:-NODE-2385-length-26944-cov-5.902334_pt1 | contig 26944 bp, 25 predicted proteins | sample MGYA00237883_ERZ534232 | MGnify/ENA metagenome assembly ERZ534232
TCATGAGGATTTGATGGCGGTTGAGCAAACTCCGCATCTTGTCGACCCGGCCCCGCCATTCGGGATGGCGACGGAGCAGATACCCGGTATGGCGCCGCCCAAGGTAGAAATAGAGCTGGTCCCCGCACACCGTGCCTATGAACGCGCTTAGGATAACCAGCGGCAGGGACAAATAGCCCCGGTGGGCGGCCAGCGCGGCCATGACCAGTATGGTTTCGCCTTCCAGAAACGCGCCTACTACCACGGCCAGATAACCAAAATGGCTTATAAGAGCGTCAATTGACACGATTGCGCTTCCTGCCCGCCATGCGCCATGACCGGCGGCCTCCGGTTCAGACGTAATGGGCGAAACTCGCCAGTTCCATCATCCAACGGTCCGCTGGGGAATCGCCATAGGCGTGCGATCCCTCCAGCTGATCCGGGGTGAATACCTCTTTTATGCGTCTGGCCTTTTCGGCGCCCTTGCAATTCTTTCCGATGATCCTCCCGGTAAGGCGGTCGTCCTTCCATTCCAGCCGTGTGGAGATGAGTCCGTCAAATCCCCACAGGGTAACGATCGGCTCCAGGTACAGGTCCGGCGACGCGGAGACGATGAAAACACGCGCCCCCTCCCGCTGATGGCGCCTGATTCTCTCCAGTACGCCGTTTCTGGTTATCAGCGGCAGAACAGCGCGGCGGAAAATCCGGTTCCATTGCGCGCTCTGATTCCTGGTGGCGTTTCCCAGAAAGGCGCGGATGAAGGCTTGCTTTACCCCACCGGTTTCCGCTTTTTTCCCTAAAAGCCTCGCCGACGCTTTCAGGGGACCCGCCATTCCGGCGATCCTCCAGGGGCGGCGCGCAAGCGCGATAAGGCAATAGGGAGTAAGGGAATCGAACCTGGTGAGCGTTCCGTCAAAATCGGCGAGAATGAGGGGCATGGCTTCAGTCAACCCGGTATTGATCGAAGAATTTGCCCCATCGGGTATTCGCCTTGACGACGTTCATGAGCTTTTTGCCCACGAACGGCCACCAGAAAAAATCGTGATAGGCGTACGAGCCAAAGACAAATACGTAGACCAGCGGGGTGTGAAACAGGAGCTTTTGAATTTTATTCAAAGGGCTGAACCACAACAGGTCCCCGAATCTGCTGGCCAGATTATCTCCAACCGTGAATCCGAAGTTCATCGCGGAGATATCCTCTCCGATCACGTCGATCTCCTCAACCCGCCCCACCCCGAGGCCGTCTTCATGGGCCATGCGGATATAGGCGATGTTCATGGGATCAAAGCCCATAATTTTAGCCGCCACCGCGTCGATGGCCACGGAATCGGAACCGGCCAGCATCAGCCCCTTTTCCACGGGTATCATGGTCCGGGGGCCCGCGCCGTTCCCGCAGAACGTTCCATCCATCACCGTAAAAATACCGGTATGGATTTCTTTTTGAATGGCCAGCAAATCCACCAGAGTTTCATGAATGCGCGTGTGCGTATAATGCCGCCGGGTATTCAGGAGTCCCCCAAAGGCGTTTTTCATGGACCCCGTGGTGGTGGTGTAAATGTGGCACTTCACCGTGGGAAGATGCACGATATTTTTGCCCCGGAAAAAAGAGGGAATCCTGATACCTTCGGGAAAGACCGCGCGCAGGGCCCTCATCCTGGCTTTGGGCCGGTAGATTTCCCAAGCGGTATCCTGGGGAAGAAAATTGTACTTCTCCGGAACATTGTACCGCCGGTACACGGGCGCAAGCTTGTTCAAACGTTCGCCCTTGAACGGATCGGTAACCACGGTCTTGTTGTGCACGGCCGCCAGATCGTTGAATCCGGCGCCTCTGAGGCCCCGGATGGTCCCTTCCAGCTGCCAGGGGGTCGTGTTGGCGGACAGGAAGGGAAAATGCCAGGAGATGTTGTCTTTTATGATGGTGGAGGCCGCGCTATCCAGCGCCGCTTGCAGGTTGGCCATCTCCATCAGCCGGGGAATGTCGTTCAGGACCGTTTCCGGCGTTGTTTTTATGATCGCGACTGTTGAAGTCTTCATTTTTATCGACCACGCTATAAGAAGAAAAAAGTGTATGGTTAAGGGCGCTATTTACTCTTTGACACGCGTTCATCCACTCGGGCTTATTCGTTTCCGCTCATTTCTCTGGATAACGAGCAGGAAGATCATTCCAAGAAAGACGGCGAACCATAACGTGCATAAACGCACGATAACGGTCACCGACACCGCCTCGCTCCGGTCCAAACCGAACAGAACCAGCATCCCGGCCATGCTGCCTTCGGAAATTAAAAGCCCGCCCGGCAGCATGGAGAGGGCTCCCGCGAGGGTCGACAGCGCATAAATGAAGGTGGCCCGGAGCCCACTAATTCCGGCTTGTATCGGAGCGACGGCCACATACAGGGCCATGCATTCCGAAAACCACGCCAGGCAGGAAATGATCAAAGCCGTCAGCGACAGCCGCAACGTCATCAGGCGGCTGGCGTTTGCGCGCATCTCAAGCAGCCGCGCGGCGGCCTCCGACATCCTGGGCAGTTTTCCCAATAAACCGACCGCGCCATTGTAGAGTTTTGGTCTTACGACTATGGCGACGAGGAAAATACAGATACCCATTCCCAAAAGCGCGGCCAAGCCCCCTACCGGCAATACGCTTACGCCCAGAGCGGTCAGAACGACCACGCCCATCAGATCGGTAAGCCTCTCCGCGAAGACAACGGGAATCCCTTTGGACCAGGGCCGGGTTGTCGCATCCTTCAGGAACTGCGCCTTTAACGCCTCGCCCATCTTGCCGGGGGTAACGGTCATGGATAATCCGGCCATGAAAATCTGGAAGCTTTTCCAAGAACCTATGAAAATATCCAGCGAGCGGAGATACATCTGCCAACGGACATAACGAAGAACATAATTGAGAGACGCCAAAATCAAAAGGAGCGGCAGACGCCCGAGGGGAAAGCTCCGGAGGGAATCCCAGACCTTGGCCCCTTCTCCCCAAAAAAACAGTCCGGCGTAACAGGCCAGGCCGATAAACAAAAACAGCGCGAAATGGTTCAGCAGACGCTCCAATACTAAAAAACCCCATTGGTAATCAGAAAGCAGATAAGTCCCCAGATGACCACGGTGGAGAGTATCGGCGCATCCGAAAAAAAGAGCTTTTCAGGCGACCCGCCCTCTCTTTTTTGATGGATGAGGTACAGGTAGCGAAACAGGCCGTACAGGACAAAAGGAAACGTGTAAATCAGACGGTCCGTGTGAAACTTCTCAATGGTTTCCGTGGAGGTGACGTACAGTAAATAGCTCAGCAGGGTGGCGCCCGAGGTAATCCCTATCATCTGGTCCAAAAATTCAACGCTGTATTCGTCCAGTACCTTCCTGTGGCTTCCCGCGTCGTCCTTCCCTAAAATCATCAATTCATTGCGGCGCTTGCACAACGTTAAAAACACGGCGATCAAGGTCGTGCAAATTATCATCCATCTGGACATGGGCGCTTCAATGACGGCCGCGCCGGCGGCGACCCGTAAAAAGAACCCTGAGGAAACGCAAAAAATATCCAGGATCACGACTTCCTTGAGGCGATAATTGTAGAGGATTTGGATGAGCAGATAAGCGACAAGAATCGCAAAGAAGCTTCTTTGCAGAAAGTATCCGCTGATTAAGGCGAGCAGGAGCAAGCAGATAGCCGTGACCACGGCAAGGCGGGTGGAGATCAGCCCCGCCGCCAGGGGCCGGTTTTTTTTGACCGGATGTTTGCGGTCGGCCTCCACGTCGATTATGTCGTTGTACAGGTAAACGGAACTGGTCAGCGCGCAGAATATGGCTACGCCCAACAAGCTTGCTAACACCGCATGGATATCGAAGACTCTTTGCGCGAACACCAATGGCAGCAGGATAAAGCTGTTCTTTATCCATTGATGCGGGCGCATGGCGTTCACGAGCGCGCAGGTTTTTGCCATGGCAGGATCAAAATCGCGCTGTTCACAATCGCGGGTCGGCGCTGGTTTGTTCGCCATTATGGAAACTCTCTCATCGGGCGCAAAAGACCGGTCGTCCACGTTTCGGGGCCTGGGCCCGCAGTAATCGGTTAACGCGAATAAGGATGATTTCCAATAAAAAAGCGCTAACGCCTATGTTTTATCGACTATTATATGCGATCCGGCGCGCGGCATAAAGTTAATCTTCAAATATTTATGGTATGGCCGATGAAAGCGCGCTCGCTCATCTCGCCGCTTCTCCTAAAATAACCTTGGAACTTCGAGCCATATCAGATACAATAAACTGTATTTATTTCTCGCAAACAGGCGCCCGGGCCGCCCGCGGCGGCTCTTGTACCCCTTTGCCGGTTTGCGGGCTTTTCCCATGTAAGCGCAAAAACAAGCGTTCCCCCTTATGGAAGTTCCGATGACAGGATCGATGAAATCGGTATTCACTGGAGTATGGAAATTTTCAGCCAAGTCTTCCAGAACGCGTGCGCTGTTTCCTCGCGTCGCATGCGCGATCCTGTTGTTTTTACTCATGACCTCCGTATCCGGCGCTGCGGAGAAAAGGGAAACCCTCCCCGCGGCGCCGCAAAATCAGGTGGAGGAATACAAGGCGCAAACGGCCAAATCGGTCCTGGAGCTTCAGCAATTCCGAGCGTCCTCCTCCATCGCCATTGCGGACAGCGACGGCAAGCGGGGCGAGGCGACTCTCGTCAATCTGAATCCGCTTATAAACGCATGGTACCTTCTGCTCCTGAATTGGGACGACGGACGCCGGTACGCCTACCATCTGGAAAACGACAAGCCCAAGAGCCAGGAACTCCTCCTTGACCCCGGCTTCACGAGCGGTCTGGTCGTTCAGGATGCGAATGAACGATATCAATGCGACCTGTGGTCACGCCCCTTGATGGGCTTGAGCGAAGCGTCGGTTTCGGGCAAACCCTACGCTCCACTGTGTCAAAACAGATTTTATCTGCGCAACAAGCTTCGAGGCCTGAAAACCGCCAAGGATACCGTCACCGACTTTCTGCGCGACCATGTGTGGCATGGTGAAAAGATAGTCGATTCAATACGCGATACGTTTTACGCCGACGCCTACCTGAACACTTCCAAGGCGACCATTGGCGACAAAAGTGAGATCGGGGCTGTTCAAACCCCCGAAGGATCTCCCGCTCCCGCGCTGATAGATTCTCAATACGAAGATGATTTTCTTATTCCGGTGGGTTTGGGCATCAAGCTTGATAACGATTTGGGAACCAAGGTACTGGCGGGCCGCTGGTATGGCGCCAAGGATCTTCCGGGAATCTTTGTCAGCGTCCTTAAACCGGCCATGGTTTCGGGCGAGATTAAAAAATCGGCGCAAGGCCGGATCAAGGCCTTGGACCCGGTTGAATCATCCGCTTTGGTGTATATGGTCGCCTTCGATCTGGCGTCGTTCGATGTCGGATTCGCCATGGGCACGGAACACCCGAGGGTGGGTTGGTCCGACCGCATCCAGACTCAAATCCGCGACAATGCTCTGCCCGGACCCGACGGTTTCGATACCTGGGCGCCGCTGGTGATGACGGGAATTATTACCCCCGCGTACGCCGAGTGGATAGCGGCCACCTTTTGCGGGGGGTTCAGACGGTACCACGGAGCCTTCCGGTGGGGCGACCTGGCGCACAAGAATCATGGCAGTCATTACGGCTTTATTGTCAACGGAGTCGTGTTAAGCAAGCTCCAGCCGGGTCTGGCCACGGCCATTGTGTATGATGACGGGCGCGTGGAGCTCAAAACGTGGACCGACCGGGACAACGCCGATCTGGAGCGCATACGGTACGCCCGTCAGAATGGCGTGGCCATAATCGAGCATGACGAAACCTCGGGAACATCCGGACCCGGAGCGTTGGTTTCCATGTGGGGTCCCGGCAACTGGTCGGGTTCCGAATCCAAGCAGTTGCGCACCCTGCGCGCGGGCCTCGCCATCCAGGAGTCCAATGGCCGCCGCTTTCTTATGTACGGATTCTTTTCCAGCGCGACGCCGTCGGCCATGGCGACCGTGTTTCAGGCGTACCACTGCGCATACGCCATGCTCCTTGACATGAACGCCCTCGAGCATACCTACCTGGCGGTTTATCGCGTGGATGGCTCCAAGTTTCTGACGGAACACCTTATAGAAGGCATGAGCGTTTTGGACAAATCGGACGATGGCCAGCTGCTTCCGAGATTTGTGGGCTACGCCGATACCAGGGATTTCTTTTTTCTGATCAGAAAGGCCCCGAAATGAAACGAACGCTTTTCGGTTTTACGTGTGGCTTGATTCTGGCCGCCATGACGTGTCAGGCGCATGGTCAAAACAGGAGCGCCCTGGCCGCGCAGAACGAAATTCTTTTTCAACAGATCAAGGAGGTCCATAACCCCACTGATGAGCAGATGGCGGCTATCCGGGCCATATTCGCCAAGTCGGGCTACATGGGTCAGGGCAACCCCGCGATTGCCTGGCATCCCATCACGCCTCAGGAATGTGATGAAAAACTGGCCAGGGAAAACGTCGATTACGACAACCCCGAGTTTACCAAAATCTGCGGCGACAAATATATGGCGCCGCTCTATAATCCGGCGGTCGAAAAGCCCGAAGACGCCACGGCCTGTATCGATATGTTCGAATTCCCCGATATCCCCTGCGCTTACCCCGTGGTATGGGTGCGGGCGCGGGAGGCGGCGGAGATATGCGAGGCGCTCGGCAAGCGCCTCTGTGACGCCCATGAATGGGAAGGGGCGTGCGCCGGAAGCCTGGAAGAGCCCGATTACCGGTTCGATCTGGCGGAAAATCGCGACGCGCAGAGCGCTATTCACCTGATGCGCATCGAGCATAACCGCAAATACGCGCCCACTAAGACATGGAGCTATGGGCCCGAGTACAAAAAAGGAATCTGCGCCGCCGCGAGCAAAAAAAGCCCCGATTGCGGGGGCGGCAGTTGGACGAAGTGCGGCTCCAACACCTATCCCGCCGGATTTTTCACGGACTGTCACAGCCCTCTGGGAGTGTACGACCTAAACGGCAACGCCGCCGAACACATGAACCTGCCGCTCAAGGAAAGTCAGATGAGCTCGCGCGGCAGCAAGGAACTGGGATACACGGAGATGAAGGGCAGTTGGTTCATCTTTGACACGTACAGAGCGCACGAAGACTGGTGCCGATGGCGGGCTCCCTTCTGGCACGGCAGCCGCGTCATGGACCCCCACAGTCACGCGAACTATCATCTGGGATTTCGCTGCTGCAAAACCGTTGAACGCGCCGACAAGAAGTGAGTATCCGTTTTATCAAAGCCCATCAGCGTCTCGGGTTTCGTTAACGCGCCCTCGTAGCTGAAAAGCGGCGCGAGCGCCGGGTCCTGGAGCGCTTCGTAGATGGAGCGGGGCTCCCCGTTTATCCACACCGTGTTCCAAACCAATCTCACCCCATGGCTGTAATCGGCGTATCGAGCCCCATGCACGGTGCTCAACGGCTGGATAGGGCGTCCTTCGCTCCAGTGCCACCCGTAAATGGCGATTCGATCCGGTCTTCTGAGCAAAAGATTCGTGAGCACAATATCCTTTTTATGCCCCGAGGTGAGTTCGCCAAGCGGGAAGCCGGCTCTCTGCTCCTCTATCATCTGCTGGTGTTTCAAATAGTAGCCGCTGGAACGCATTTGCGGCCCCGGCGGCAATGGCTGGGGCTTCAGATGCACGGACGACTGGGCGTAGATTTCGTTGACCAGCTTTTTGGTCGGCAATACGCAGGCGAACATAGTGGCGATCTCGGTCGCCGACGGATAGGTGAGGGGAATACGGAGAAAGTCTTGGTTGGAACCGATGGCCAGATAATCCGGCGCCACCCAGATTAAAGCGTCTATAACGGCGCCGTCCGAGTCCACACAGGAAAGTCTGAGCGGCTTGAGCGATCGCTCGAATTCGGGAACGTTCCCGTTCCGCAATTCCGCCAGGGCGGCCTGTTGCCGCTCCGCCCCCGACATTCCCATGGTCCGCTTGGCAAACTCGGAGCCGGACATGGCGTCCTTGGATCTGGGGGGAATGCTTTGCAGACGCACCGCCTTGGCCTGGCTGTTGTCGATGTTTTTTGCGGTGGCGATTTGAGGTAGAAGGATCTGCAGGATAATCACGGCAAGAGCGATAGCCCTCATGAAGCTCTCCTTAAAAACGTTTTTTGAACGAATTTGCAAGGATTCGGCCAAGAGGTCTTGCTATGGACTGGAACCGTTGGGGAGGATACCGCTCTAAAGACGCGTATAGTGAATTAATCCGGATATGTCAATCGAAACAATATGACGTAAAACGAAAATTTATTGAGAATGGCTATGAAAAGTTCAGGTTTGACGCCGCATGGCACAAGCGCGCCGCGCCAAACCGGTATTGGCAAGTATTTTTTAACATTCTGTCAGGACAGGCCATGCGCACCCCGGTAAAAGAGTAACGCCCGCCCTGAACCGCTCCCCAATGAAGGCTCGTGAACGGATCAAGCCGGACGCTGAACGGTTTTCTCCGGGGACCGTCCGGCCCCGGAGAAAAATCGCCCGGGATGACTCGATATCAGCCCCGCGAGCCGAGGCGCAGACCCCCATGGATGAAAAAGGTGTCGCCGGCCAGGGCTTCGTTCCGGTAGATTTCCCCCACCAGGGAGGCGACCTCCAGGGGTTCGATGAGCCTTCCGATGGGCACATCGTCCAGGATATTGTCCAGCGCCTTCTGATTCATGTTTTTCACCATCTCGGTTCCCACATAGCCGGGGGCCACGGCCGCGCACCGGATGCGGTCCGAGATGCCGCGTCTGAAAAATTCGGCGGTGATAACCTTGGGCATCACCGACATGGCCGCCTTGGTGGAGGCGTAGTTGATCTGTCCGGCGGTGCCCAGGGAGCCGGTGGAGGATATGAGGCAGATCAGCCCCCGGCAGTTGTGGTTGATCATGCGTTCCGCGCACTCCCTGACCGTCAGAAACACGCCGGTCAGATTGATGTCCACCACTTTCTGAAAACGCTCGACCGGCATCTTTTTGGTGACCTTGCCCGTTTCGCGATCCGTGGACAGCATCAGGCCGTCCATGATGACGCCCGCAAAGGGCGCGACCAGATTGATCTTGCCGAACGCCTCGATGGCCGCGTCGGCCAAACGGCCGCAATCCGTTTCGCTGGTGACGTCGCACACCACGGGAACCGCGGCCTTCCCGAATTTGTCCGCCGCGGCGGAAAGGGCTTGTTCAGCCACGTCCGCGAGAACCACCTTGCCGCCGTTGGATGTCCAGTATTCGGCCAGGGCCATGCCAATGCCGCCGCTTCCGCCGGTGATCACCGCAACCGAGTCCTTAATTTCAAGCATGCGCTATCTCTCCATTTCTCTTTCATTCGCTCAGAGCCGAGCGTCGTCAGCCTAAAAAACCGTTTATGATCGCGCAGAACTCATCGATCTTTTCCAGGAACGCCGCGTGTCCGGCTTCCGGGATGCAGACGAACAGGCAGTGGGGAATCCGTTCCGCCATCCGCCGCATCTGGGCGTAGGGGGTGATGATATCCTCCTCCGCCGCGATCAACAGGGTAGGGTGGGATATGCGGCCCAGCTCCTCACGGATGTCGTAGGCGCCGTTGGACGACGCCAACCGGATCAGGCCGTCAAACCAGTCCCTGGTCAGTAGGTCGCGGAACAGGTTCCGGCGTTTGGCGAGCCAGTCATAATGGTTGTTGTAAAAATTGCGGGAATAAATGGGCGTGAGGGCAATATCGAAAAACGCCTCTCCGTCATAGAGGAGCGCGGCCCGTTTCCACATCTCGCCCAGGGACAGCAGATATTGATCCATGTGATCCGTGGTGTTGGCCAGAACCAGCCGGTCAACCATATCCGGATACTTCAGGGCGAAGAGCAGCCCCACCTGGCCGCCGTAGGAAACGCCCATGATGTCCACCTTGGAGACACCCAGACTCACCAGCAGTTTTTTCATGTCCTCGGCGTGAACGGTTATATCGTAACCGGGGGCCATGCGGTCCGATTGGCCCTGGTCGCGCATATCAAAGAGGATCAACCGCCGGTTACGGCCAAGACGTCCGATGTGCTCGGCCCAGCTCAGGGTGTTGGTCATGATGCCGTTGAGCAGAATCAGCGGCTTGCCTTGGCCGTGCGCTTCGTAGTAAAGGCCGGGATCTTCCAGGAACATTACGCTTCTCCTTGGCCGCAAGGACCCCACTGAACGGCTGCGGCCGCGTAGGTAAACCCGATACCGCCGCATACCATAACCACCAGCGATCCGTCCATAACCGCGCCGCTTTTCAGCCCCAAATTCAGGGATAAAAGGGGGTCGTTTGTCCCGTGGCTCCCCCAGCGCTCCAGAGACGGTGATTGGGTATCCGACACGCCCAGGTCCTTGAGGACCTCGGACCTGTCCGCCGGCGCCAGATGCCGCAGCGCCACGTAATCCGGCGTTTTGCCCGCCAGGACGGTTCGAGCCACGCCGCATAAGCCCGGTACCCAGCGTTTCCGGAGATAGTCGGCCACCACGGCGGGCCGGGGCGTGTTGAAGTACATGATGTCGGAATCAAGGTTGTCCGGCGCGAACGGAATCTCTGTGCCGCCTCCCGGCACATAGACTTCATCCGCCATGTCCCAGTCAACGGAAAACGCGGTCCCCAGCAAACGGTTTTTGGGGTGATCCCGTTGGAGCAGGAACGCCCCGCCGGAAGCGGAAGCCGCCAGAAGAAAGCGCGTATCCGGGTTGGCCGGGTTGACCAGATCCACATTGCGGGTCCCGCCGGCCAGGAGAACCGTTTTGATACGTGGGTCACTTGTCATCATGTCCCCGGCGACCTTCAGCCCCTGTATGGCGGTCACCCCCTGCCCGACCAGGTCGAAGGCCCAGGCGTTGCGGCACTCCGTTTCCTCCTGGAGCCGTATGGCGGCGGTCTGGGCGATGTAGTCCTTGTACTCCTCTCCGGTCCAGATGACCAGATCGACTTGCTCGGGGCTTACGCCCCCGGAGCGTTCGAAGGCCATTTTGGCCGCCTTGACCGCCATGGGCACGGGGTGATCCTCCGCCGAAGGCTTGCTTTTGCGTTCAATACCCAGCGTTTTCAGTTCCTCCGGCGTCAGACCCGACGCGGACGCCAGCTCCCCGGCGGTTTCAAAGGCCTCGGGCGTGTAGAGGCCGTAGCTCACAATACCGATTTTTGCTTTAGAACGTTGCATGGTCAGTCCTGTGTTTCTGTTGGGTTTGGCGCCTCGCGGCGGCGGACGCGTTTTATGCCGCTATTGGTTGTCCGGCTCGCCGTGCTCATCCTTGAGTATAAATTTCTGCACCTTTCCCGACGCTACGGTCCTGGGCAGTTCATCCACAATGACCAGGTACTTGGGCGTCTTGTACCTGGCCATCTTGTCCGTCAAAAACGTTTTCAGCTCTTCCAGGCAAAGGGCCGCGCCGGGTTTGAGCTGCACGCAGGCCTTCCCGACTTCACCCCATTTGTCGTCCGGGACGCCGATAACCGCCACGGCGGCCACGCTCGGGTGCGTCTCGATAACCCGTTCGACCTCCACCGGATACACATTGATGCCCCCGGATATGAGCATGTCCTTTTTCCGGCCCACTATGGCGTAGTGGCCGTCGGAGTCCACCTTGGCCAGGTCGCCGGTATGGAACCACCCGTCCACAATGGCCTTGGCCGTCTCCTCGGGTTTGTTCCAGTACCCCGAGCAGATGTGGTCTCCCCGGATGAGCAGCTCCCCCTCCTGTCCCTGCGGAACCCGCCGGCCGTTGTCGTCGACCAGTTTGAGGTCCACGTTGGGCATGGGATGGCCCACGGTCTTGAGTTTGCCGTTGGCCATGAAAGTGTTGGGGCCGGCTTCGGTCAAACCGTAGCCTTCCCGGAGATGGACACCTTTTTCCCTGGCGAAGGTTTCAAAGATCTTCTCGGTCAGCGGCGCGGCGCCGCTTACCATGAACCAGACGCTGGAGAAGTCCGTTTCCGCGAATTTGGGAGATTCGATCATCATCTGGTACATGGTGGGCACGGCGAAGAAGATGGAGATTTTCTCCTTCCGGATCAGGTCCAGTACCAGATCCGCGTCGAACCGGTGGACCAGCACGTTGGTTCCCAGGTGGTAGAAAAGCGGCAGGGTGAAGACGTTCCACCCGGCGGTATAGAACAGGGCGGAATGCAAAATGGTCCGTTCGCCGCGCCGCATCCCCCAACCGATGGCGGTGTTGATGGCGTTCCAGGTAATCATGCCATAGGTGAGCACAACGCCCTTGGGCAGGCCGGTGGTGCCCGAAGTGTAGATGATCAGTTGCGGATCGTTGGACCCCAGATCCACCTCAACCGGCGGATTCACGGGAAGCTGGTCCCAGACCAGGGCCAGACTCTTTCCCACGCTGTCGTCGGCGTCCAGGCACACGAAATGATCGACCCGGACCTTTGGCTTGAGGCCGGCCACGGTTTCACGATGAAAGGCGTCGAAGAAAAAGGCCTTGGGCGCCGCGTCCTGGAAAAAGTAGAGGAACTCCTCGTTGGCCAGCCTGAAATTCAAGGGAACCAGTATGGCCCCGATGCGGCTCGTGGCGAAAAACAGGGTGATGTAGTCCGCCCGGTTCAGGGCGAGAACCGCCACCCGGTCCCCTTTTTCGATCCCCAGTTCCGAGCGCAGATAGGCGACCATGCGGTTGATGTCCACGCTCAGTTCGCCATAGGTGTACCGGCGGTTTCGAGGGATATCCACAATGGCTTCGGCGTCGGGATAACTCTTGCCCCACCGGCCGATCCAGTCTCCATAGATCATGCTCGCTGTCCCCTTTTGTCCTTTGAGGGCTGTTTCATGAGCCCGGCGCCGTTTGGAACCATGCGCCTGCAAGAGCGCAACCCCGCGGCTACTTTTTTTCTTTTCCCCACCGCATAACCACGGCGTCCCAGGAATAGCCGATCCCGGCGGAAATCATGAGCGCCAGATCGCCGTCCTTGAGCTTGTTTTCCTCGATGGCCAGCTCCAGGGACAGAATCTGGTCGTTCTGGCCGTGGTGCCCGAATTCGGCGAGGTAGCGCGTCTGTTCGGGTTTCAGGCCGATCTCCTTCATGAGAAAATCATGGGCGCTCCGCTTTACGAGCAGCGTGGCCAGATAATCCACATCCGATCGTTTCTTGCCCGCGTTTTCCAGGGCCTTGTCGATACAGATCAGCCAGTTGCTCAGGCTCAACCTTTCCAGCCGCTCCTTCATGCCCACGGGGTCGATGACGTCCAGGTATTGCCGCCCCTGGATCAACCCTTCCCGGGTCATGGGTTGAACGGACCCGCCTTCGGGCACGTAGACGTCATAGGCGAACGAGCCGTCACTCATGAAATGGCTGCCCAGTATCTGATTGCGGGGGTAACCCCGCTGCAGCACGCAGGCGGCGCCGCCCGCCGCCAGATAGTACATCCAGCGCACCCTGGTATTGGGGTAGTGGATCAGGTCGGAATTGCGGTATCCGGTGGCGATGAGCGCGTTTTTCAGCGTGGGGTCCGCGCTCATCATGTCGGCGGCCATTTTCAGCGCCACCAGAGTCGTGCCGCACCGCTGCTGGATGTCGAACGACCACGCCCGGTTCAGGGACAGCTCCTTTTGAACCTTGGGCCCCACCGGCCAGTTCCGGTACTCCTTGACCTCTTCTCCGCTCCATATGACCAGATCGATGTCGGACGGATCGAGCCCCGAATAGTACATGGCTTTCCTGGCGGCCTTGATACCCATGGCCACGGTCCCGTCACCCGGTCCGGGAACGTTCTTTTGATACCAGCCCAGCTTGGTTCGGATAATATCGGCCGGTGTGTCGCATTGAGACGCGATGAAATCGGCGTCGTGGTACGCCCGGGGAATATAGGTCGCCAGGCTGCGAATACCGACGCCGGCGTTGTTGTTGGTTACGCGCATATCATCTTCCCGCCTTTGCCTTTCGGCGCTTGATCATATCCCTGGCCGTCCCCACGAATCCCTTGGGAAAGAAGAAGACCACCAGAATGAACAGAACGCCGAAATAGAGAATCCACCGCTCCGCCAGCCGGTGGACCAGGTCGCTTTTGGGCAGCAACGCCTCGGCCACCTTCTGCATGTCCGGCAGCCAGGTCTCCGTGATCTTGATAAACGCGGCGCCCACGATGGCGCCGTAGAGCGTGCCCAGTCCGCCGATGATCACCATTAACAGGATGTTGAGCATGATCGGCGTGCTGAGCACCGAGCCGGGGCTGACATACCCCACCCACATGGCGAACATGACCCCGGCCAGCGCGGCCACACTGGACCCGAACACAATGGAGAAAATTTTGTAATGAAAGGTCTTGTAGCCCAGGGCCGTGGCTCTGGACTCGTTATCCCGCACCGCCTTGAGCGCGCGGCCCACCGGAGAACGCACGAAGCGGAGCATGACGCCGAAGAGGATCACCGAAACTATCAGGATGAAATAGTAGGTCATCACCCGCCCGTTGAGTTCCAACGGTCCGATAGTGGGGCCCGACCAGCCCACGTCGAAGATGCCCGGCATTTTAAACGACACGCCGTCCTCGGCCCGCGTCAGGTCGTACCATTGCACGGCCAGAATATCGGTGAATTCGGCCAGGGCCAGGGTCATCATGGCGAAAAAGATCGCTTTGACGCGCAGCGAGAAGAACGCGATTACCAGGGCCAGGGTAACGCTCAGGCCGAGGGCGATGGCCGCGGCGATGAGCAGATGGTACCAGGACGGCGAGCTGGCGTGATAGATCACCAAAGCCAGGGAGTAGGCCCCGATGCCGAAAAACATGCTGTGGCCCAGGGAGAGCAACCCCGTATAGCCCAGTATCACGTCATAGGAAGCCACCACGATGGTGAAAATCATGATCTTGGACGTTACGTCGATTACCCGGAATGAGGAAAAGGTCACGGGAATCAACAACAGAACCGCCAGCAGCGCCAGTTGGGTCACAAAGGTCGGCTGGGTATATCTGCTGTGGATCGCTCTCAGTCTTTCCTGCTGAACCGGTGTCAGATCCGGCGCCACTTTTTCTCTCCCCGTGATAGAAGCTCATGTCCAGAAGGATGCGTTGAATTGCAAACAAGGCTTTCCATGCGGCTACTCCCGGCCCATCAAACCCTTGGGTCGAAGAAGCAGTATCACCGCCATGATCATGATGTTCACCCCGAGGGCGAGCTTGGGCACCAGAAAGGCCACATAGTTGAAAGCCAGGCCCACCATGATGGCTCCCAGAAAACTGCCGGTCACCGATCCCATGCCGCCGATGATCACCACGATCAGGGCGAAGATCAGGTTTTCCTCGCCCATGCCCGGATAGATCTGTTCCTTGAAGATGGCGAACATCACCCCGCCCATGGCCGCAAGCGCCGCGCCCGCGGCGAACACGCCGGTGAAAATCCGCCGGATGTTGTATCCCAGAATCTGAACAAGCTCCCGGTTTTCCACTCCGGCCCTGACCGTGATTCCCAGCCTGGTTTTCTGGAGGCTGATCTGAATGGCCGCGAACACCAGGGAGCCCACGAGAATGGCCACCACCCTGAATTTGTTGACAATGACGTCGAACAAATCCCAGGAGTCCCGGAAAGCCGCCGGCACCAGAATCACCTCGTCGTTGGGGCCCCACAGAATCTTGATGATCTCGATCATGACCAGCGAAGCGCCCATGGTGATCAGGATTTGCTTGAGGTGGTTGCCGTAGGTGCGGCGGATGATAATCCTTTCCAATATGACGCCCAATAGCGCTCCGACCACCAGCGTGACCCCCAACACCATGGCCAGGCTTCCCACGCTCTGGCCCACACCGGCCAATTCCACCCACCCTTTGGCGTTGAGCCAGTTGAGCAGGGAAAATCCCGCATAGGCGCCCCACGCGAAAAAAGCGCCGTGCGCCAGATTGAGCACGTCCATCAAACCGAAAATCAGGGTGAGGCCCGAGGCGGTCAAAAACAGGAGCATTCCCATGGTCACCCCGGCGATGGTAAGCGTCAGATAGGTGATGGGGTCGATCCACACCAGGGGAACAAACCATATTCCCACGGAAAGCGCCCACAGTACCCACTTCTTCAGGTCCAGTTCGCTTTCACTCAGCCGTAGCGCCTGCTCTCCTGCTTGCGCGGCCATCGGATACCTCCGTTACGCCCGGTCTCAGGCGATTCCCAAATATTTTTGTTTCAACTCGTGATCTTCCGCCAGATCTTCCATGCGGCCCTGATGTACGACGCGCCCGTCGTCCAGAATGAAGTAGTCCTGCCCCACGCGGCTGGCCAGGTAGAAATTCTGTTCCACCAGCACCACGGTGGTGGTCTCCTTGATCCGGTTGAGTGAATCGGCCAAATGATCCACCACCACCGGCGCCAGACCCTTGGACGGTTCGTCGATGAGCGCAATCCGGTTTTTGCGGACCAGGACCAGGGCGATGGCCAGCATCTGTTTCTGTCCCCCGGAGAGAATCCCGGCTTTGGAACTCATGAACTTCCTTAAATCCGGGAACAGATCCAGCACCTGCGCCAGCCGCCGATCCCCCTGGCCGTCTTCGTCCGACATGGCCAGACGGAAATTTTCCGCCACGGTCAGAGTGTACAGGACGGCCCGATCCTCCGGCGCCATGCCGATGCCCAGCCGCGCGATTTCATACGGTTTCATGCTGGTTATGGCCTGCCCCTCCAGCTCGATGGAGCCGGAAGTCGCCGGGGTCAATCCCATAACGGCCCGCAGGGTCGTGGATTTGCCGGCGCCGTTTCTTCCCACCAGGACGGTGGCCCTGCCGGGCATAACCGACAGCGTCACTCCCTGGAGGATGTGATGCCGCTCTATGTGCGCGTGAACATCGTTCAGGGAGAGAATGGGATCACTCATTTTTGAGCCCTCCGCCCAGATAGGCTTCCTGCACCCGTTTATCCGCGGCCACCGTTTCCGGCGGACCGTCGCAGATCAGGGCCCCTTCCTTGAGCACGGCTATGGTGTCCGACAGGGCCATGATCATGTCGAACTTGTGCTCCACCAGCAGGATGGTCCGGTTCCGTTCCGCCTTGATACGCTGGATGATGTCCAGGATGGTGGGGACCTCCTCCAGGCTCATGCCCGCGGTGGGTTCGTCCAGAAGCAGCACCTGGGGGTCCAGAGCCAGAAGAATGGCTATTTCGAGCTTTCGCTGCTCGCCGTGAGTCAGATTGCCGGCCTCTTCATGCCATTTGTCTTCCAGGAGCGCCTGTTGGAGCAGTTCATAGGCCCGATCCTCCAGCTCCGGATAACTCCGATAGTTCTTCCAGAAGACAAACCCCACCCGTCGCTTGGACTGGAGGGCGACCCGCACGTTTTCCAGCACGGTCAGGGCTGAAAAGATATTGGCCAGCTGGAAGGAACGGCCCAGCCCTATGAGGGTGCGGTCCGCCGGCCCCAGAGGCGTGATGTCCTGCCCTTGAAAGAATACTTTTCCCGATGTCGGCTTGTACTGGCCGCTGAGCAGGTTGAACAACGTGGTTTTTCCCGCTCCGTTCGGGCCGATGAGCGACTTGACGCAAAACGGCTCCACGCTCAGATTGACCCTGTTTACGGCCACATTGCCGCCGAATCTGATGCTCAGATCCCGTGTTTCAATGAGCGGCGGTTGACTCATCACGCTCCCCCTTACGGCATGGATGAAACGAGAGTGAAAGATACGGGACGTCTCCCCGGTTTGGGGGGGCGTCCCCAGGTTCGGCCTTAGCGTTTGTTGCGGATAGGAATATCCATGTCTTTCCAGGTGAGTTCTTCCACCAGTTCGGGAATGGCCCATTTGACGTTGGGGTCCACCTTGATCTGGAAGGCGTACATGGACTGCAGGGCCTGGTGGTCTTCCGGTCTGAAAACCATCTCGCCTTTGGGGGTCTGGAAACTCATTCCCTCCATGGCGGAGATCAGTTTTTCGGTGTCCGTGCTTCCGGCCTTTTGCAGCGCGGTCACCACCGCCTCGGCGGCCGCGAACCCGCCGCAGGTGAAGAAGTCAGGGGGGGAGTTGTAGCGTTTCTCGTGCTCCTTGACCAGCCAGTCGTTCATGTCGTTTTTGGGAATGTCGTAGTAGTAGTAGATCGCGCCCTTCATGCCCACCAGCGGTTTGTACAGGGCCAGCGCGGCCAGGATATTTCCGCCGGTGCTGATCTTGATGCCGTATTTTTCATCGAGCTTCATATCCGCGATCTTGAACGGATTGCCCTTTCCGGCCCAGATGATGAAAATGTATTTGTCGCCTTCCTTGTCTTTCATGGCCTGAATGATGCGCTGCACCGGCGCGGTAAAATCGTTGGTGTTGATGGGCGCGTACTCTTCATGGATGACCTTGGCGCCCTTGGCTTCAGCCGCTTCCTTGTAAGCGGCCACGCCGTCCCTGCCGAAGGCGTAATCCTGCGCCAGCGTGGCGATGAGCACGCCGGGTTTGGCGATGGCCACGGCGTTGGAAATGGCGTCCTGGGATGAGTTTCTGCCCGTGCGGAAAATATAGCGGTTCCAGTCTTCACCGGTTATGGAATCCGCGACGGCCGGTTCCACGATAAATATTTTCTTGAATTCTTCGGCCACCGGCAGCATGGCCTTGGCCACCGCGGAGGAAACGCCGCCGACCGCCAGATCGACCTTGTCGTCCTTATAGGCTTCGGTGAGCATCTGCTTGCCTACATCGGGTTTGCCCTGGGTGTCCTTGATTATGACCTGGATGGGCCGCCCCAGGACCTCCATGGAACCCTTGGTGGCGTACTCGAGCCCCAGTTGAAAACCGGTGATGGACTGCTTGGCGTACACTTCCAGGGCCCCTGTCTGGCCCACCACCTGGGCTATTTTGATGGGTTCCGCCGACCAGGCGCATGTTGCGGCGAACGTGAGAAAAAGGATAATGGTGATCCCAAACAGACTACAAACGCGTTTACCTCTCATTGTCTTGCCTCCCTCTGTTGGCTGAACCGGTTAGTAAAGCGTCGATCCCGCCGCGTCAGACGGCGGAAACTCCTCCTAAATCCATACGTTTTGCCTTAAAACGTTTTTAAGCACCTTGCCGGCCGCGTTTCGCGGCAGCTTTTCCATAAACGAAACCTTTTTGGGAATTTTGTATTTGGCCAGGCGTCCGGACAAATGACCGGTCACCTCGGCGGCGGTCAGGCTGGTATCCGGTTTCAGGACGATGGCCGCGAGACCGACTTCCCCCCATCGGTCGTCCTTCACGCCGATCACCGCCGCTTCGGCCACCTGCGGCAGTTCGTAAATCAGATTTTCGACCTCGGCCGGATAGACGTTTTCACCGCCCGAAATAAACATGTCCTTCTTGCGCTCCACGATATAGATGTCGCCGTCCTGGTCCATTGTGGCCAGGTCGCCGGTATGAAACCAGCCTCCCTGGAACGCCTCTTCCGTGGCGTCCGGGCGGTTCCAGTACCCCAGCATCAGATTGGGCCCCCGAATAACCAGCTCGCCCACCTGGCCACGGGGCAGTTCGGCAAGCCCGTCGTCCGCGATCATGGCTTCCAGGTGAAAAACCGCCTTGCCGATGGACCCCGCCTTTGCCAGCGCCAGATCTTTCTCCAGCGTGGCGATACTGGGCGCGGCCTCGCTCATGCCGAATCCCTGCCGCAAGACAATCCCGGCGTCATGATAGGCCTTGACCAGGCTCACCGGTAGCGGCGCTCCGCCGCTCATGACCAGCCGGACTCCGGAGAAAGCCTCAGGCGAAAAACCGGGATGGTGGATGATGGCCAGAAATATGGCCGGAACGCCGAAGTACAGGGTTACCCGTTCGGCTTGGAGAAGCTCCATGGTTTGCGCCGGATCGAAGGAGCGCTGGACGATCACCGTTCCTCCCACATAGAGCATGGGAAGGGTGAACAGCCCGATGCCGCCCACGTGGAACATGGGCAGGGCCAGCAGGTTTCGGTCCGCGGAGGTGAAATCCATGGCCAGGTTGAGATTGAGCGCGTTCCAGAAGCTGGCGCCCTGGCTGAGTATGGCGCCCTTGGGGCGGCCCGTGGTGCCCGCCGTGTACATGATGATATGGGGCGTATCCAGGGTAACCGGCCGGTCGGTTTCCGGCTCGCTGTCCGGTTCGGCCTCCAGGGAGGGTTCATAGGCCCTGGCGCCGGCCAGGGGTTTTTGCCCCAATACCACGCGGTTGGTAAAGGGGACGCGGGCGGACACGTTTTCCGCCAGGTCCGCCAGGTCGGCGTCGAAGATGAGCGTCGAGGTTCCGCTGTCGGTGAGGATAAAGTGCAGTTCCTCCGCGGTGAGCCGCCAGTTCAGGGGCACGAGCGCCAGCCCCAGTTTGGCCGACGCCATGATCACTTCAATGTATTCCAGCCGGTTGTAGGAAAGCATGCCGAGGCGGTCGCCGGTCTTCAGACCCAGGCGCTGGAGCAGACGAGAAAGGCGGTTCACCCGTTTGTTCAGTTCCCGGTAGGAAACTCTCTTGTCGCCGTCGACCACCGCTTCATGATCCGGAGTCAGGCGCGATCGTTCATTCAGCCAAGACCCTATGCCTCTGTCTTTCATCGATGTCCCCCGGTTCATCGGTTCGCATAGACCTGTTTCATGACCTTGGACATGTTGTGGGCGAAGTTGACCACCGTGGCCATGCCCTCTTCATCCTTTTCCGCGTCCCTGGCTCCGCCGGTCCCGGCCATTCCGACGTTCCAGTAGGTCGAACCGGGCACGGTCACGCCGTTGATGAAGAACCACAGCAGGAGCTGGGAAAAGGCCATGCAGTGACCCGCCCGTCTGGCCACCGTGACCGGCCCGCCCACTTTGCCGGTGAAGAACTTGTCGTTCCAGTAGGCGACAAAGGTGGCCCTGGCCAGCAGGGACATCATCTGGGGAACCACGGAGCTGAGGTACACCGGCGAACCGAGAATCAACCCTTCGGCCTGGCGCATTTTGTCGATGATGGCGTCGAAATCGTCGTCCTCTATGGCGCAACGCGCTGTTTTCACGCAGGCGTAGCAGCCGTTGCACGGTTCGATCCGCTTGTCCCGCAGGGATATCAGTTCGGTTTCCAGTCCATGGCCCTCTAAAACGGCCAGCGCCGTTTCCACATACTGCAACGTGTTGCTGTCGGGGCGAAGACTGCCCGCTATGCCCAGGACTTTCATCGGCTCGGCCTCTTTATTTGTCGAATTTCGGGTATGGCATGGTGGTTTTCAGTTCTCCGCTTTCGAGCTGGCGCCGCATCAGATCCTTGAAGTAATCGCTCTCGAAACAGCGGCCGAACGCCTCGGCTTCAATCTCCAGCCCCCTGGCCAGAGGCTCCCGCTGCGCCGCCTTGACGGCCCTCTTGGCCTGAACAACGGCGTGGCGGGGATTTCTGAGAACATCCTTTAAAAACGCGCTGGATTCGGGCAGAAGCCGTTCCGCGGGAGCCACCCTATGGACCAGTCCCATCCGCTCCGCCTCCGTTCCCTGATACAGCCGTCCGGTGAGAATCATTTCCATGGCCGCGCCGGTTCCCACCAATCGGGGCAGCCTCTGGGTTCCGCCTCCGCCGGGAATAATGCCCACCTTGACTTCCGGCAGCCCGATACGGGCCTTTTCCGACGCCACACGGAGATCGCAGGCCATGGCGAATTCAAACCCGCCCCCGAAACACAGCCCGTTGATGGCCGCCAGCAAAATCAGGGGGCTGGCTTCCATGGCGTTGAACAGCCCCTGAATCCTGGCGGAGAAACGTTGCGCGCCGTCCGGGTCGCGTTGCATCATCTCCACGCCGTCCGCGCCGCCTATAAAGTAGACGTCGCCGGAACCGGTAAAGATAACCGCCCTGGCGGACGCTTCTTCCAGATCGGCCAGAGCCAGCTCCAGCTCTTCCATGAGTCCCGTGTCTATGGCGTTGCGGTCTCCCGGCCGGTTGACGGTCACCAGTCCCACCTCGTGGTCCAGGGAAACCAGCAGTCTTTGGTAGGGGCGTTCTTTCACGTGGGGTCCTTTTCGTTAGATGACCAGCCCGCCGTTGGGGCTGAAAACCTGTCCGGTAAAAAAGTCGGCGGCTTCGGACGCCAGGAACGAGATCAACCCGCCCATCTCCTCAACGTCCCCGAACCGCTTCAGCGGCGTCTGTTTCAGGATGTGATTCAGAAATCCTTCGGGCATCCCGCGGAGCATGGGGGTGGCGAAATAACCGGGCGCCACCACGTTAACGCGGATGTTGCTCGCCGCCGCTTCCCTGGCCAGGGTCTTGCCCATCATCTGGAGCCCGCCCTTGGCGGCGCTGTAGTGCAGCGCTCCGGGGGTGGGCGTCAGGGCCGCCACCGAACCGAAGAGAACGATGCGGCCGCGTTGCGCTTCCTTCATCCATCTGACCGCTTCCCGGCAGCAGTAAAACGCGCCATCCAGGTTCACCGCCATCATCCGGCGCCACTCCGCGTCGCCAAGGTCCTCGATAAAGGCGGTTTCTCCCAAAATGCCCGCCGTATGGACCAGCATGTCCAGGCTTTCCACGCGCGATCGCAGCGCCTCAAAAAGCTCGGCCACCGACGCGCTTTGGGAGACGTCCACGCGCAGCGTCTCGGCGGTCCCCGGCAACGGCCCGAAGACGGGTTCGAATTTTTCCGGAGGCGGCTCGTTGATGTCCGCCAGAAAAACCTGTCGCCCGTCCCCGCACAGCGCGAGCGCGGCGGCGTATCCCAACCCGGACGCCGCGCCGGTGACCAGGACGGTTTTAACCGGTCCGGTTTTCACGAATTGTTTTTTCCCGTTGTTTAGAGGTCTTTCAGCTTAGCAAAAGCCTTGGCGGGCCTGTCGGTGGGAAAGACGATCATGCGATCCGATCCCAGCTGCGACACAATGCCCCCGGCGACATCCTCCGGCGTATCCAAACGCGGCCGTAACTCATCCATCAGCGGCGCCATTTTCTCCGCGCCGCTTGCGGTCGAAAAAAATTCCGTATCCGTCAGGTGAGGGCACACCGCCATGACCCGTATCCCGGTTCCCCGAAGATCCCTGGCCAGCGCTCTTGAAAACCCGACCACCGCGTGCTTGCTCGCCACATACGGCGTCACGTTGTTCGAGTGCGCGACCAGCCCTCCGATGGAAGCCATATTGATCACGAGTCCCGATCCCTGATCGAGCATGGTCGGCAGAACCTCCCTGGTTAAAAAGACCAGAGCGAAAAAGTTGATTTCAAAAATGTTTCGCCACTGTTCCTCGGTGGAGTCGAGAAATTCTCCATAGGCGCCGATACCGGCGTTGTTAACCAGAATATCGATTCTTCCCCATCGCTTCAGGGTCCGCGCGACGACGAGCGCGCGGTCCGATTCCAGGGTCAAATCGGCGGATATGGTCATTACGTTGGCGCCGCAATCCGCGGCGATGGCATTGAGCTTGTCGAGTTTGCGGGCCGCCAGTGTCAGGCTGGCCCCCTGCGCGCCGAGCAGTCGGCTGAGGGAGGCGCCGATACCGGAACCGGCTCCGGTGATAATCGCGACATGGTCAGTGAGATTGGGCATTGTTACCATGCTGGGAGAAAATGTTGATACATGACTCAACTGTCATTTATGGAACTTTGTATACAATATTCAGGAGCCTGTCAAGGGGAAAATGTGCGTTCCGTTGTACAAAGCCCGTCAGGGGGGCGAACTGGAAAAAAACCGGGAAAACAGCGCTATCGACAGAGACCGAATAAGATAAGGTCCCGAATATCCTTGAAAAGTGAGTTCGGCAGTTTTTTGGGGTCGCCGGCCCAAACGATCCATTTGAGACCGATAAAGTGGGAAAATCCCATCAGGGACCGCGCCAGGAAGGTTGGGGGAAAATCGCGGATTTGCTTTTTGGAAATGCCTTGTTCGATCCCTACAATATACCCGTCCACAATTTTAGTGTAGTACCAGAGGCTGATTTCTCCGCCGCTCAATTCGTATTCGGGAACGATGCGATAGATCTCCCAATGGCGCAGAATGAAGTTGAAAAACGCCAGCATGCCCATCCACTCGACATCCCGGCGGTCCTGGATACCGGCGACGGCGTTCTGGATCTCTCCCCGCATCCGCCGGTTGATATATTTCACAAAACTCTCGATCAGCTCGCTTCTGCTCTTGAAATAGATGTAAAACGTCCCCTGCGCCACGCCGGCCAGCCTGGTGATTTCGGCGATGTTGGCGTGGTTGACGCCGTGCTTGCCAAAGACTTTCCCCGCGGCCAGCAGGATGGAGCGGCGGGTGAGTTCCCCCTTGGTCAACGCGCTGTCCAGTTCTGGCCCGATACCGCGCGTTTCCGGGATCGAGAGGCTGTCCCATCCCGGAGCCTTCTCCCATTCCGCCGGACCGGAAACTCCGTTGATGAGCAGTTCCGCGATCAGATCCACCACCCGCCGGGGATCGTACGCTTCATGCTCTTCGCCCCATTGCATGGAATTGAAGTAGCACATGCCGATAATGCCGTAGGTGATGGCGTTGGGGTCCAGGGACCGGATGGTTCCGGCGGCGGATTCCCTGCGGAAAAAATCGCGGCAGAACCGCGCGATGGATTCGTAGTAGCTCACGGTGACCCGGTCCACCAGCTCCGATTCGCCCAGCACGCTGTGAAAGGCGAAATTTTCCGCCGTGTGCTGGTAGATCATGCGGACCAGCTCGGTCAAACGGCTTTTGAAATCCGGGCCGTTCAGAGGCGCCGCAGCGAGCTTTTCCATAAACCCGGTGATGATGGAATCGTTGAGTTCCATGAAGACCTGCTCTTTGTTCCTGAAATAGCGGTAAAAGGTCCCCATGGAGAGGTTGAGGCGTCGGGCGATTTCAGAGATGGAAGCGCCATGGTATCCCATGATTTTGAAGACGTCGTAGGCCGTCTCGAGGATTTTGGCTCGGGTCGCCAATCCTTTGGAGGTGACGGCGCGGGGCCGTTCGAGCGTGTCGATCCTGGTTGCCATGAACGTGAGACTCCTGAATCAGCTATCATTTTTTCATATTCGATTTGGCCTTCTTTGTCAATGGCGCGCGCGGTTTTGCATGGAATTCGCTTTCCCGCCGGGTAAGGCGGTCAGCCGGGGTTGGAGCGGATTTTCAACGCTCCCGGGCGTTGGGGGCCGTCTGCCCGGTCGTTTACTCCTGATCGTGGTCGAAGTTGTGAGAAAGAGCGCAATCACGCGCAGAGAAGCGACCAATCATAGGTATAAATGGCCTAAAAATAAAAAATTGGCAAAAATATCAGCGTGAAGCGAACCGATATGCGCGAAATCTGTAGATATCTCCCCAAAAGGCCCTCCGGTTGATCCAACGGCGGCGTCACTGCGCGCCGGTCCCAGAAAAATTCCTTGACAAAAAACGGGAAAAAAAGTATTTTGGAACAAACAAATGTGCATCAACTGCACAAATGTGCAGTACCACCTGATAAACGCTCCCCGCGCGGGAATCGACGGAAATCGCGCGCTGTGGCTATGGCGCCCGTATGAACGTAGGGTTTCGACGAGGGACCTGATCGCGCGGACCAACTGAACGCAGAAAGAGGAGATTTATGAGAAGGATTGTACGTACTGTGATGATCGTAACGCTCGGGGCCTGCTTGCTGTTCCCGTGCGCGGTTTCAGCGAAAGACCCGCAGGTGTTCAAACTGGGATTTATGACTTCCCTGAGCGGCACATTCGCCGCGGTCGCCGAAACGCAGAAGAAGTGCACCATCCTGGCGGTGGAGGAAATAAACAAAAAAGGCGGTTTGGACATGCCTTGGGGCAAAACCAAGGTGGAACTCATCGTACGAGACGATGAAACCAAGCTTGATGTCGCGGTGCGACGTTACCGCGAAATGGTTGGCGACGGCGTTCACGCGGTAACCGGCACCATTTACAACCCCATCGCCGCGGCGCTGAACGAAGAATCCAAGATCAGCAAAATACCCTACCTGCCCGGCTGCGTGCCCGCCCTGGATTCCTTTAAAAAGGGCAACCCCGCCGTGGGGACCTATTCGGTCGCTTTCACTCCCTGGAGCATCGGTTATCTCACCGGAGCCTCCTGCGTAAAAACCCTGGGCGCCAAGAAGATTTTTTACCAATCCCGCACGGATTCCTGGGGAAGCACCATCCATGAAGGCATGAAAGCCGCGCTCAAGGAATATGGCGGAGAAATCGTCGGCTTGGCCGAAGTGCCCAAAGGCACCACCGATTACACCGCCATCATCAATAAGGCCCTGGCCGTCAAGCCCGATGTGTTCGTGACCTGCATGTTCGGCGGCGACGCCATCGCCTGCATCAACCAGGCGCAGCAACTGGGATTGTCCAAAGAGTGCCTGATTTTCAATACCTGGATCACCAATGTGGTGGCCACGGGGATTCCCGCGGAGGCCCTCAACGGTCTCTACGCCCTGGAGTACTACTACTACGGGATGGAAGGATTCGATGATAAGAAACTGGTGGAACAGGCGCAGTCCTTTACCGAAGCGCACGTGAAAATGTGGAACGAACCGCCGGACGCCTATGGCAGCATCGCTTACGTAGCCTGCCAGGCGCTTTTCGAAGCCGTGCAAAAGGCCGGGTCTTTTGAAACGGAAAAGATCAGCAAGGTGTTGGCGGAGTCCACCTTCGATACCATCAAGGGCGAAGTGAACTTTCGCGCGGACCATGAGATGGTTTCCAAGTACCTGGCTTTCCTGGTGAAGGGCAAGGACGCCGGCGAAAAGCATGGCAAATATGACGTGTTCACCATCAAGGGATTTTTCGGCGGCGAGGAGGCCCTCCCTTCGCTTGAACTGATGGGATACTAAGTAGAAATCCTAAAGATCGTCAGGTTTCTGCTACGGGGATACAACCGATTCAAACCGTTCCAACACGAGGAGGAGATTATGAAAAGGATTGTATGTGGTGTGGTAGCGATTTTTCTGGGGCTCATGGTTCTGTGTCCATCAGGCGTATTGGCCAAGGATCCGCAAGTGTTCAAACTGGGATTCATGACTTCCTTGAGCGGGCCGTTCGCCGCGGTCGCCGAGACGCAGAAAAAGTGTACGATCCTGGCGGTTGAGGAGATAAACAAAAAAGGCGGTTTGGACATGCCTTGGGGCAAAACCAAGGTGGAA
>ENA-OSEO01002386-OSEO01002386.1-sediment-metagenome-genome-assembly--contig:-NODE-2386-length-26936-cov-6.298559_pt1 | contig 26936 bp, 20 predicted proteins | sample MGYA00237883_ERZ534232 | MGnify/ENA metagenome assembly ERZ534232
TTCAACGACAACCCGGCGATCTATGAGCGGATCGCGCTGGCCGAAGCCGACGCCGCGCTGACCGACCTGCTCGAACAGAACGACGGGCACTACCCGCCCGACTACGATGGCGACCACGAACCGGCCTGGGAACCGCTCACGTCGAAGGAGTGGCAAGCCTACCGCGACCATGTGCGAGTCGTGACGGAAAACATCTATGACACCGAGCGCATTCACGAGAGTCTGCCCACCGCCACACCCCCACTGGCTGATGACACGCTGGTCGCGATCAGCATCAAGCCTGACACGCCGTATCTCCAGGCGCAGGACTTTGTCTTTGAGGATTTTGAGCCGAAGGACATCGCTCCAACCTGGCGGTTGGACATCGTGCCCGCGCGTGATCCCGAAGGTGAGCCGTTGGGTTATTCGGCGGTGTGCGTGGTAGATTTTGCCGATCTCGCTGAGGCTGTTTCGCCGGATGCGCCGCAGCGTGCGCAGTGGCTCGAAGTCGCGCAGTTCCAGACCGAGGACAGGGCCAACCAGTTCCGAGATGATTTCATGTCGCTGGCGGGCATGGAAGAACTGAGCCACATCCCCGGTCCCGCGTTCGCCAAAGCAGTTGCGGACGATCTGAAAATGGACAGCCGGTGGAAAACGATGGACGAGCAATCTCTGGAGCAGCTCAAGGCGGGCGAATGGCGTGTTATGCATCCGGCTGAGGCATGGCAGCCCAGGCTAAATGAAGCATCCAACCCTGCGTTAGAAGCTGTAAATCTCGACGTTGACCTGTAAATGCGCAAAGGTTGCCGAGAGGGATTCTCTCGGCAACCTGCCCTCCCCTTAATCCAAGTAATTTTTACATGGTCGAAAGCGGCTTCAACTTATTTGTAGCCCAACGAGTTAGCTGATGACGTTGGCGTAACCCAATCCAGGCTTTCGCTTGAGTTGGGAGTTTCCATATATGGAGCATAATTGCCTGTATATCCGACAGTCTTCAACAAAATGCGAATGAGAATATCGATTAGGTGTGGGGTGATGAACTCAAAATTCTGTCGGGCTCCAGGATCGAAAACATTCTCATAGTGTGTTGCATGCATGGTTGTATTCCGATAATCATTTACCTGTGTAATCCAAACTTCGATGTCTGGATAATGAGTAGCAAGCACTTCCATATCTGAGATTCCAAAATGCATCATAAGCGCTACTAACTTGTCACCAAACCGACTCCTTTTTTCCAGGGGTTGGCTACGCGCCTTGTTGGCTACTTTGTCGATAACACTAGACTGTTGTCTGCCTGCGATGGAATTCGGGTTTGTGATTTTGGTTTTCAAACTCTCTATATCCGTCTTGGTTTGTACCAATATTCGTTTGATATCGTCTATTTGAGATTGAGTCAGGAAAGATGTTAATGGATGTATCTTCTGTTCGATACTGTAACGTGTAAAAAGCCCATCGAACGCTGTGAAGGTGTAATAAAAAATCGTGGTAGCATCCCCTCCCGAAATCGCATGGGCAGTGTTGCGCAATGCGCCACGAATCAATGGTTCAGATAACATCGTTGACCTAGCAGCTTCAGTTAGCAGTTGTCCAAGTCCACCCCGATGGATTACATCATGCACAACAGGACGACCGTGACCATATGTGAAACGTCCTAGATTTCCATGAATTCGGTAAACCAGGTTAGTGTCTTCATTGCGGAATTCGATCCAGGACGCTCCAACGGGGCGTCCAGTAGCCAAGCCCAATACCGGTAATAAATCCAAGGGGCGCATCTCATCTACTTCGGACGAATAGACACCAACCATTAGGCTGGTTGCGTCTAAGCGGGACTGGCCATCCATTAAATCCTGGATGATTCGATCATAATCAGGGAGACGTTCAATAAATGCTGGTTTACCGTCGAACAAAAAACCGACAACATAACTTAGTGCCGTCAGGTTGTGGAAAACCCAAGCTTTATCCTGTTCTGGAGCCTCTGATTCCAAAAAGGCACGTGTTCTCTCAGGTACTGGGAAAACCCGTAGTGGATGCTGCCACAATTCTGTGTATTTATGAGCTTGTGTAATCCCAAAAGGATGTTTTAGGTTGACATTGATGCAAGGCAACACCCAGTATTTTGCATTTGTCTTCGATTGGTTATTGGCAATAAAAGTAGCTAGGTCGAGATACAGCTTCATGGTGTTTTCGATGGGGTTCCATGCATAGTGAGGTATGTCTTTTGATGTTAATCTACCACCGTCAGAGGCTTCGACATCGATTGAAACAATAGTGTTCTTAATTGGCATCGGCTCTGGGTACATTGGCCATGGGGTACCGCTATTCAATTGAACACCTGATACGAGCCAATCTCGACTGGCGACCGAGGTAGGATCACTGGGCATTTCGCTATTGTGCCAAACTTGAACCTTAACGATAACTGTCATCTCTCCCAAGCGACTAACCTCGCAAGAAAATTCACCCTCCACCCAACCTTTAGGGCTAAGGAACTCAATACGACCTCTGCCACTGTAAGTCAACGTATTTGAGAACCATGATGCCGCTTGAGGAAGATAATCTGCAAGTTGCGTCATTTGCGTCTTTCAGCTAAGCCAATTGGGCTGCTTGAATTTCTGTGCCTGTACTGACGATAGTATCCGATACAATGCTACCTCACAATTTACTACGATATTTACTGTTGAGCTTTCCCTTCAACTGCTTACTTGGTCGCATCACCAGCCGGTAAATCACCCGCCGAGGCTCACCCGTGCTCAACATGCCGCGCCGCTCCCCTCGGTCGATGCGCTGCACCTCCAACACCAAGAAGTTCTGCAGCTCAATCCGCCCACCGGAAGCCAGTTCTTCGAACCAGACATCAATCAACGCTTCCAACATCTGCTGCACGTCGTGGTTGCGCAGCCGCGTCCGGCGGCCAATCTCGCTCACCATCTTGTTTTTCGTCAAGGCCATCAGTCACGCTCCATCGTGGCTAACCGGGATTGGCGCGCCTGCCGCATGTTCGCCAGATCGGTGAATGGCGTTTTGCCCTGCGTCTTTTGTTCCACCTGTGCCATTACACGTTGGTGGGCGCGTTCCAGCATTTCCCGGTCTGTGCCAGGTTTGGCGGTCGATACCGATTCCGGCTGTGAGACGACTGGCTTTAAATCGAGGACAATGCCTCGCTCTAGCAGCAGCGGCTCTACATTCTTTGCGACGGCAAAGCGTTCCCGCCAGTCGCGGCGCTCATAGAGGCGAGTCAGTCGTGCGGTCAGGATCACCTGGGTGGCGAAGTTCGGCTCGACGTACCGCGCGAAGATGGTGCTGTTCCCCGATTGAGGCGTGATCACCTCATCCACGGTCAGCAGTGGGCGCTGCCGCAGGTGGCTGTTGAGATCGTCCCTATTCGCGTCCGCGGTGGCGATACCGGATGCCTTTGAGTAGTATTCGGCGGTTTCGGCATCACAACCACCAAACACAATCTGCGTCGCCAGACCGGTGAGCAGCGCCTGGGTGCCTTCCTGCCCATAGATCAGATGAAACTGCCCTTTAGTCTGCGCGCCGATCAGAATGCTGATGCGGCGCTTACGCACAAGGTTGACATCAGCCACCAGGCTATCGAGCTTGCCCAGTGTGGGAAACTCGTCCAACACGACACCAACCGGTACCGGCAGCGGGCCGCCGTTTTGTTCCCCGATGGTATCCAGGTCAAGCATGAGCTTGCGCAGCGTCGCGCCGAGATACGATGCATAGACCGCTCGCATCCGGCCCGGACAGGTCAGCACGACAACGGTCGGCTGCGAGACGATCATCTCCGCCCCAAAGTCCGACGCGCTGGTATTGGCACGCACATCCGCCGATGCCCAGCCGGTCAACGCCGTAGCGAGGGTAGCGACTACATTAGCCGCCACTTTGCCATCCGACTTCGCGCTGGCAATAAACGCATTCGCCAGCAGTGAAGCGTCGTCCTTGCCCGATGCCAGTGTATCCGCAAGTGTCTTCAGGTCATTGAGCGCGTTGTAGATGTCGCCGAGGGTGTCAAAACGAATCAAACATGCGGCCAACAGTGCGGCGGCGCTGTCGGTCCAGAAGCGGTTGTCGCCTTGCGCACTGGGGACCAGCACATCGGCAATCGCGCGGGCGTCGGATACGCTCAGGATGTCGGCGGCCAGATTGTAACGCGGTCCAGCGCTGCTGGTGGGATCATGCACGGCGACCAGGTGACCGGTAACCTGCGCGAACCGGATCACATGGTCTTTCAATTCGCCTTGCGGGTCGGCCACCACCAGGCTATGTCCGGCCAGCATCCGATCACCGATGACCGGCAGAATCACGCCCTGCGTTTTACCCGAACCTGCCGAGCCAAGTGTCAATATGCCTCGTGCTGCATCTTCGCCGCTCAGATGAAAGGTGCCGGTGCCGTAGTCCAGCCGCCACTTGTTTTCACCCCAGAATGCTCCCAGGAAACTCACACCTTCGCGGTCCTGGCGGCGGTAGCGGCGGTACTCACGCATGGTACAGAAGTGTGATGAGCCAAGCGAGCCGCGCCGGATGGCCGGGCGGCGCAGGCGGTCTACCCGTTCACGCAGCCATCCACCCTGGCGCAGTCCATCATGTAGGACAACGTTCGCCACACATACCACCATACACCCCATCAGACCGGCCATGAACAGCCGCGTGCGATGAATGGTGGGCGGGCCGCCAGTTACGGTTGCTATGAAACCCTGATCAGGTTGTGGTATTCGTGTGTGCTGGATGGCGAAATTGCTCATCAGGGTGAGATAGATCGCCCCAATCCCCAACGATACCGCCAGGTGCGCCAACAGCCGCAAGATATGATCCCGTGTCGTGCTCTGCTTTTCCTCGCCGGTGCGGCGAATGGATGCGCCCATCAAGGCTGCGGCGATAACCGGAGCCAACGGGATCAGGCACAGCAGCGGCGTTAGACACCCGCCCAGCGCCGCTCGTCCTTCGGTGAACAGCCAGTAGAACATAGGTTACTCCTGCCACCTGTCTCGGTCGGCACGTCGCAGCGAATTACCGATCCATCGCGCTATGAGCACCGAAACAAGCGGAAGCAGACACAGATATGAAACAAGACAGCCAACTAACGCGATGCGCCAATCGCCGAATAACGACCACAGGTAAATCATCTTACTCCTCCCGTCTCAAACGCCATTCGGTGATGCCATAACTCATGACGGTCAGTCCCAGCGCCGACAGGTACAGCGCTTCGCTGAAACTGACGCCAAGCTGCTTCAGCACGATGGCGGCAATCAGCAGCACCGCCAGCAGTGCCAACCCACCCATATATGACAGCAAGCCTGCTCGAAACATCTTCCTTCCTTTCCCTAACGTGGAAACCAGAGGTCCAGATCGTCAATGTCGTGCGGGATGTTGTCCGTAATCTCCGGTTCTTCCCGCAGCCGACGCCACTGCGGACCAATCGCCCGGTCCAGCGCCTGCTCGAATTCCTCGCGGGCAATGTCGTTGAACAACTCATCATGGCCCTGCCGTTTGTTGATATACATGGGTTCCCATCCCCCGACGGTCGGAGCCAAACCCGGCAGTACAACATGAGTGTGCAACTGCTGTTCGCCCTCTTTGGTCTGCCGGTCGTGCAAGACGTAGGTATAGAGAGGTATCTGAAAACCGCGTGCGTCGTAGTAGGCTTCGACGATACGTTCGGTCACATCCATCACCAGGGCACGCCGCTGGTCTTCGGGGACCAGCGCCATCAGGTCGGGCGCAGGTGAAATCACCCAGGTCCAGGCCAGCACATGCTGGCTCTTGAGACGGTTGCAGTTGGCGTCGATTTCGCGGTAGTGCGCGCCCAACCCCCGGTCCTGCCAGCGATCCCGCAGCTTGTCCGGGCTGGCCTTGGTGTTGTGATCTTCGCGATACTGGAAATACTTGAGACCGTTGCGTAATCCTGTTGGCCCCGTGCCACGCCCTCGACGCTTAGGCGACTTGTACTTCAGATCGGGCACGATAATCGCTTTGCTCACCGCTCACGCACCGTGTCGATTTGTTGTTTGAGGATCCGGGTGTCTTGCGCAGCGGAGACAATCGCGGCTTGAATCAATTCTGCTGCCGTGATGGGCTGTTCGGTAAATACAGGCAGCATGACCGCCAGGCCGTGGGCAATCAGGGCGATGATCACATGCAGGTGGAATTCAAGGTCGTCTTGGAGTTCGTCGATCCGGCCCTGAAACGCCTTGCGGAAGTGCATCTTGCTGCCGGTGATGTCTTCCTGCCGATCCAGGTATTCGCGGATAGCCTGGCGGATGATCTCCGCCTCGGTGATCTCCTTATCCTGCTTGTCGATCAGTTGTTGAAGGCGTGCGCGCAGTTGAGGCGTCATTGCGACGCTGCGCCGTACGGTTTTGGTTGCTCGCATGGGAAACCCTCTCAGTTGTATTGGCTTCCTCATTGTCTCAAACCGGGGTGCTACCAGATGCGGAGAATTACCATTTGGAGCATGGAAATTTACCGGAATGGTGCAGCAAAATTCCGCACGTGACGGTTGTCGCGTTGGCTCACGCGCCGTGCGCCGTGAGTTGGTCGCGTGCCCGCGACCGTCGCACCCGGAAAAACAGCGCTGCCGGTAGGCACACTGTGGGGTGCGACAGCTCAGCCTGGGAACCCAGGCTGAGCCGCTGCGCGGGTGCTCTATCCCGCGCAGGGGTGCCCCCGCTCAGCGGGGCACGCCAGCCTCACCGGCGTCTGAGGTGCGAGCTTTTAGCTCGCTACCGATTCGGGAAACGATCACGCGCCCAGACCGCGTAAGACACACACTGTCTTACACGGCTGATTGCGTTTCCCGAATCGGTAGATCGCCGCTGCGCGGCGATTGGCGTGCCGCAGGCACGCCAGAAGTGCGCACAAGGTCGATTACGAACAAACACAAGACATACAACACACCGGCTGAAGCAGGTTGTGAGACAAATCGGCAAACTACCCTGATATGCGCATACCCCCAAAGCGTGCCAACGCACAAAAAGAGCGGCACCTGAGCGCCGCCCTTCAGTCGTGCGGATGATGATGTTACGAGAACGTTTCATCCTCAACCGGTTCGTCGGCATTGGCGCGGTCCAGCAGGACCAGGCGCGTGGCGCTCATGTCCAGGCTGACCTGCGGATTCCCGCTCTGATCCACCCATGCGCGCGGACGCAGCCACTCGCCATTTGCCTGAAGCAGTGAACCCTTGTGGACGTACTTCTGAACGACGGGCACCAGGCCATTCCAGCAGCTCACGCGCACCCACAGCGTCTGTTCGCCCGAACGGGTCTTGCGGTTGACTGCCACCGAGAAGGTCGCCACTTGCTGCTCCCCAACGGTCTTGACTTCAGGCTCGCCGCCCACAAATCCGGTCACTGAGATATTGATGCTCGTACCCATGTTGATTTCTCCTTGCGCCCTGGGCGCTGTTATTTTTCACCGGCTCCATTGCCGATTGGCTGACCTCGCATCAGCAGGTGTCACCAGCCGGTGGTCACCCGCAGGGCGCTGCCTGTTTGCAATGAGCGCAGCGGCACAAGCCCGGCGCAAACAGGCGTAGCGACATCTGCCCCGCAGATGTTGACGACCGGCGCACCTGCTATGCTGTCAGCCTCCAAATCGGCGTGATGGACTGGTGAATGCGCCAGGCAAAAGGAAAACTGGATACGGCAGAACCAGTGGCTGATTGTGGCGAAGCCGAAACGTGTGACCGCAGCAGCAACAGCGATCATCGCGTAAGACAACCCACGTTGGGCTAAGCTGTCCGAGTAAGCCGTATGCTGGAACTGCTCATCGTTCAGGCCACATCACAAGGTTGCCAGAGGTGGCTGCTGACGCTTGGGAAAACAGAATAGATCAGCCCAATGAGAGCCATCCACACCTGCAACGCGCAAACCGGGATATGGAGGGATGTCGAATTATATCGCACGACAGGCGCGCTGACGCTCTGATACTGGCGTGCAGCACGCGCTGCCAGTTGGTCAAAATGTGAGACATGAATTACCCAGACTTTGTCAGTCAGAACGACTGCAATATAAACAAGTTGAACCAGTATCGTGTCGCACGCCGTTCATGTCCTGCGATCAGCGCACGACATTCGACAAGATCGCGCGAACGTGATCGATTGCCTGTTGTAGTGCGACTTGCGCCTGCTCCAACTGCGAGTACGTGTTGGGATCGTAAGGCAGAACCCAGGTTTCGTTGGGGATGGTCGATGAGATGCGAGGATCACCTTTGCGCTCAAAACGAACAGGCAGATCGAAGGGCACGTCGCGTAGCGGCTTCCAGCCGACCAAATGAACGCGCGGGAAGGTTCGGTCTTCAGGGAGCACATCCCATGCTGCACAAACCACACCATCCGGATGTAGTGCGAGATACACGCGGTTGACGTACAGGCAATAGCAGGTTTGGCCGAAAGATTGCTGGCTGACATTGACAAGCAGCACAGGCTGCCAGTCCAGACTCACCAGCGATTGGTCGTGCATTACAAACTCGTTCATGGAAAAGCTCCTATCTATGGTTGAATGATGAGTGGCATACAGTTGCAGAAGATCACAAGCGAGGGATTGGACTACCGGGCACCCACCAAAACGGATGCAGCACTGATTGATTTACCCTGGTGTTCCCGCACAGCAGCAAGCGTCTCAGCGGGCAGCAGTTCGGGTTTGAGATCGCTCAACCAAAAGTCTTTGCGGAAACTGTAGCCGGTTACCGCTTCAATCCGGCAGAATTCGCGATATGCATGGGGATTGTGCTGCGCGCCGTTGGTGAGATCATTCAGGCTCGCCATCACACATAACGCGCACGACAACCGGGTATTGCCCAATCCGTAGGCGGGATGTGCGATGTTCCCATGTCGGCGAATGCAATCCCATACGTTTGTGAATTCCGCCGTAACTTTAGAATAGAATGAGTTTCCGGCCTAACTTTAGAAAACGTCAGTCGCAATCAGCGTTTGGGCGGAGCCAGAGGCGTTGGCAGTTCAGGTAAACCATTGAAGTAATCCAGGATGGTCGGATAGCGCTTCAAATTCATCGGAGCTATGCCCACCTGCTGCCCAATGGCCGCAAGACTAACTCGGTGTCCCTCTACTCTCAGCCGCCGAACAACTTCCTGGATACAAGTGAGCAGTTCAGTCTCACGCGCCTGCTCATAAGTTGCCACCAGAGCAGTTACCCGTTCCCACAAGATGGTATAACGCACAAGTTCCGAATACCTCATCCCGATAAGCCGACCAAGGGCGGCGATGGAAACCCGCTGATGCTGAGCACACAGTTGTTGGTAGGCGGTTTCAATAGCTTGAAGGGTCTGGGCATACCAGTGCTGAATACGTTTTTCTTCGTGAGCTTTTAACAGGCTCCCTATTTCAGGATCATCACGCAGTGTCCAGTAGCACACTCCAATGCGGCGGGCTACTTCGGTTTTCAACAAGTAACTTCCGGCCTGTTCCGCTTCCGCCAACAAATCTTGAATACGGGTTATGACTCTTGTGCGATGTTGGTAGCCGGATCGGTAGTGGTCATCATCCCAAACGAGTATGTATTGTTTCGCCAGTGCAATGGCTGAGGCGATCAGGTCATCAATCTCAGGATAATAACGAAGCTTTTGGACGTTGTAACCCACCAACTGGCTGATACGTTCAGCCAGAGGCGGTTCATCCTGCGCGCTAAGCTGCGCAATGGCGGTTCGAATCTCCCGCAGGCGAGTCTGTAGATTCATCTCGGCGCGTTCGCGTTCGACTTGCTCAAGATACTGCTTGACCCTGGGATAAAGAATCATCTGGGCCGGACTCACCCCAATCCTCTGGCCGATAGCGACCTGGCAGTCGGATTGACCGGCGGTGCGTAGCTGGGTCACAGCTGCTACCACCCGCTGCAATAGCTCGGTCTCGTAGGCATTCGCCTGAGCTATCAATACCTGACGTTTGGCTTGACCAATGACACGGATCATCCCAATTTCCTCTTGAGGCATATCAAGCGCATGTTCACGGTAAGCCAGCACTTCGCGCAAGCTCAATTCCAGGTAATCGGCATAGTTGAGATATCGCTCTAGAATTGAGCGCGACGAGTGGTGTTCGAAATGCCGCAGTTCCGCCTTTTTCAGGCGAAGATAACGCGCAAGGTCGTCCAACGAAATACCAAAGAGCTGGCGCAGCCGTGCCAGTTTTTCTGCGACCGGAAGATAATAAGTCATCGACTGAGGCTGAAGCAAATAGGTCATATCCGCTGTTCGCACATGGGTGGTGTCCCACTCCTCGTCGGTCAAACCAACTACGGGAGCGTCAGCAAGGTCACGTCCACAATACTCGCAGATACCGAGCTTGAGATGAGCAGGTATCAAGGGAAGTGCCTGCCCACAATGTGGGCAGGTTTCGCGCAGCCGACAATAATGTTGTTCACAACCGGGAATGGTCAGCAACCGCCAGGGTAGACGGTAATAACCGGTTTCAGCCAGACAAACGGGGCAGTAGCGCAGCCCCTTGCCGAGTACACCACACAGCAAACTGATGAGTTGTTTGCCATCACACAAAAACTTCTCCCGAACATAATAAAAAGTGGTGGTCAACAGTTGGTCGGTGGTCAGGTTGAGCAAACGGGCCATTTCACCGAAATTGGCAGGCGGCAAATCACGTAGCGCCTGCGAAGTCAGTCGCAGGCTATTTTTCCAGCGGAGCAATCGGTCTACGCCATTGAATTGGGCCGTTCGTATCAGATAACTGCCAAACGACTCAAGAGGTTCGGGCGGAGGACGGACGGTCAGGTGATCCAAAAACAGAAGGCGATCCACTTCAATCATCCTCCAGTGTCATGATCGCCACTAAACTCCCCACAATGATCGGAACGAAAATCCCCACTCTGGACAAGGTCGCGCCGAGGAACGAGGATGGGCTGGTCAACCCCACCCGAACCAGAGGAGCAGCGGCCCGTGCTAGCAGTGGAGACACGGTTCATGATCAAAGAGCTATACCGCAAAGGGATCTCCATCAGTGAGATCGCGCGCCAGACGGGACGAGACCGCAAAACGGTGCGCAACGCCATCAAGGGGGAGTTAATCGTGAAGAGAAAACCGGCGGAGCCCGCTCGTCCCCGGAAGTTAGATGCCCATACGGCGTATCTGCAACACCGCATGAGCGAAGGGGTGTACAACGCCCGGAAGCTGTACCGAGAAATCCAGGAACGGGGGTACACCGGCGGGGTGACCCAAGTCATCCTGTATCTGCAACCGTTTCGACCACCGCGCCAGGAGCGGGCGACGATGCGTTTCGAGACCGAACCAGGTCAGCAAGCCCAGGTGGACTGGGGCAGTTTCCGCTATGAGGATGCGGATGGCCGTGAGAAAAGTATCTATTGCTTCGTGATGACGCTGGGCTGGTCGCGAGCGATGTATGTGGAGTTCACCTTCCAGGGGGACACAGCCAGTTTCATTCGCTGCCACCTGCACGCGTTCGCCTACTTCGGGGGCGTGCCGCGCGAGGTGTTGCACGACAACCTGAAAAGTGCAGTGATCCGGCGTGAAGCGGATGGCACGGTGCATTTCAACGAACGCTATCTGGATTTCGCACTGGCGACGGGGTTTGTGCCCAAGCCGCACCGCCCTTACCGGCCCCAGACGAAAGGCAAAGTCGAGAGCGGAGTGCGCTACGTGGAAGGCAACTTCTGGACGGGACTGCACTTTGAAGACCTCAATGACCTCAATGGTCAATCGCGGGTCTGGCTCGATACGGTGGCTAACCCGCGCGTGCATGGCACGACTGGCGAGCGCCCATTTGACCGCTTACCACACGAACATTTGCAGCCGCTGCCCGACCGCCCCTTCGATACCAGTATCATCAGCTACCGGCGTGCCGGACGCGACTGCTTGGTGCGCTACCAGAACAATTCGTATTCGGTGCCTGCGGCCTGGGCAGGCCAGACCCTGCTTGTCAAGGAAACGGAAGACCAGCGTATCGTGGTGTGTGATGTCGCAGGTGAAGTGGTGGCTGAACACCGCTTACTGCGGGGTCATCACCAGTGGTCGGTGAACCCGGCACATTATGCCGGACTGCCCGCCGCCATCTCGCGTCCGCCCCGGGTTCACCTGGCTTTCCAGGATGGTACGAGCCTGACTGCCCCCCAGGTCGAGCAGCGTCCGCTGAGTGTTTATGCCCAACTGGTCGAGGTCAGCTATGACTGAAGCCAACACCTATCAACGGGTGCAAACCGCGCTCCAGACCCTGAAGTTCATCTCGGGGCTGGACAGCCTCGATGTCCTGGCCCAGCAAGCGGCTGCCGATGACTGGACCTACCTGGACTTCCTTGACCGACTGACCCAGGCCGAACTGGCGGCACGCGCCACCCGCGACGTGGCCAGCAACACCCGCCGCGCCCGACTGCCCTTTGTCAAAACGCTCGACCAGTTCGATTTCGCCTTTCAACCCTCGGTCAACGAAAAGCAGTTCCGTGACCTGGCGACCTTACGCTTTGTGGCCCACGGCGAAAACGTGCTGCTGCTCGGTCCGCCCGGCGTAGGCAAAACCCATCTGGCGGTCAGTCTGGGCATGGCCGCCCTGCTCAACGGCCAAACCGTCCTGTTCTATACCGTCGCCGATCTGCTCGACCAACTCGCTCAGGATGCCAAAGCTGACCGTCTTCAGACCCGTTTGAAAGCCCTGTGCCGCCCCGAGGTCCTGATCCTGGATGAGATGGGCTACTTCCCGCTCGACAAACGCGCCGCCCAGTTCCTCTTCCAGCTGGTTTCACGCCGCTACCTGAAGGGCAGCATCATTCTCACGTCCAACAAATCCTATGGCGACTGGGATTCAATCTTCTCCGATACCGTCCTGGCCACCGCCATCCTGGATCGCCTGCTTCATGCCTCGACAACCATCAACATCCGTGGCCAGAGTTATCGCTTGCACGAGAAGCGCCGCTCCGGAGTCTTGCTTGACCTGCCCGGCAGCTCCGCCCAGAAAGAGAGTTAGCCCGACCATCGCCTGACTGAACGTTTGTGCTGGGGATTTTCAACCTGATCATTTTGGGGACTTTCATTCTGATCTTGACACCAGATTGATTCGTTGGATATTCGACCAGGCAGCCCGCAGGTGATCCAGCGTTAAGCAGGCCCGGTTATCCCCAACTGCCTGCTCACTCGCCACCCGAATCAGCAGCATAATCTCGCGCAAACGTCCGCGCGTTTTTGCTTCCACAAACTGGACTATTCCGGTCGAAGGTTGGCTGAGACCAGAACAAACCCCAAAGGGCAGCAGCAGGTCGATAAAAGCGAGCAAAGCCACGAGAGCGCTGCCCGTGTAGGTCCGCATGGGAAACTCATCCAGAAATCGTCCCGCGATTTCGTCATCTCCGTCGCGAAACCACTTGGGATAAACTGCACTCCCCACAATGGATATTCCCCCACATTTATTGGTAATGGACAGGAGCTGTCTCCGCTGTTTGTTCGTGGTGAGGTGGTTGAGTTCATCCACAATGAGGAGGCGAGTCTGACACCAGGCAAAACAGGCATTGACCTGGTTGAGCAGTTCAAGCGGACGAGCCTGCCCGATGTAGGTATCGCCGCAGCTCAGAACAATCTGTTCCAGCAGCGACTTGCGACTTTTGTCATCTTCAAGCGGCTCGACCATAATGACGGGAATGTACGTTCGCTGCGCTTGCAGGGTGGGCATGTGACACAAAGTGTACCAATGCAGCGCACTGCTTTTGCCACTGCCTGAAGCTCCGCTCACCAGCAGATTGCGCTCCTGTCCCACGGTCTGGAACGATTGAAGAGCATCCAGCTTGTCGCACAAATGCCTGACATCCGGGGTCATGAGAAAGATGAGGTTATTCAACCAGAGTCGTTTTTCCGCCTGTGTTAGCGCGGCATACTGCGGCAGCATATGGTCCATCAGGACTTGATAGGTCACACGCTGGTCGAACGCCATCGTCAAGGGCTGCTGAATCTGAAGTTGTTGAAACCGTTTGCGGTAAATCGCCAAATGGCTCGTTTGTTGAATAACACGATGTTGGCCCGCGCGCGTGGTTTCGGTCAAATAAAGATGACGAAGTTGGTCGATGCGGGCTTCCAGTTGGGTCATTTGCTGCTGGTAGTCTTCCTGCCAGACCTGCAATTGTTTCAGCCGCAAGCGAACATCCATCTCGGTACTGATAACCTGGTAATGGTCTGTAGTGGTCGTCATACGCTTGGCGGCTCCCTTTATTCTGTCCAAAAGGCGTCGAGCGCCTCGTCAGTTTGCGCCAACCAATCGCCATCCTCTGGCAAAACCCTATCCGATTCGACACCCACCTGGACATCAGCCGGGTCCGTATTGAGCCGGTGCGCGCGCCGTTTTTCCGCCTGCCGAGTTTTGACGGTGGTTTTTAAGTGATCCAGATAATGAACCCAGTCACGTCCAATATCCGCGCTGTTTCGTTCACGCGCCATCGCTTTCGCCAACTCACGCTCGGCCAGACTGAGAGCGAGGTAGGTGCCATCAGGTAGTCGCAGTTGGGAAGCATAAGCATCACCCACATAGTCGATTCCGTCGAACACGGCAATCCGGCTGATGTCATGCGGATTGAAGCGGATGGTGTATTGGATGTGCTGAGTCTTCTTCCCGTGATCCACACGGGCGACCGGAGCAAGGCGAGGCAAGTGTCGTAAGTCAGGTGACTGGTAGTGCATCCCGAACAAACAAAGCCCCTTCTCAGTCAGGGGGCGTTTGCCATTATATTCCCGCCAGAATTTCCGAAGCAGGGCGGGTGTTTGGCTCGGTGGAGTAATAATGCCGTGTTCTTGCTCTTCCTTTTCCCACTTCTGGTTAGGGGTCAGGCCGTTCAATTCCCGGTGCGGGGTATTCTGGTAGGTCACCACTTCCTCCAGAATGAAGTGGTATAGATCGTCATACAACAAACAGGCGGTCCTGGCCGCATTGCCAATATCTTTCGGCTCGCGGGATACGATGGCTCCCGCATTTTTCAGTCGCTGTTGCAGTCGCCCGGCCAGATTGCCGAAGTAGCGCTCGATAAGCGCTCCATAGCGTCCCTGGTAGACTGGGCGATAGACCAGATCGATCCTCAGCTCCGGATCGCGGGCCAGCGATTCCAGACTGTGCGCATGATGTGCCCAGGCATTGTCCAATGACAGTTGAACCGGAACGCCGTAAGCTTTCCATTCACCTTCAGCGATCTGAGTTTTAGGCCAGATCGCCTGCTGCAATGCGCTTTGCACGGATTCGATACTCGGAGCCTCATAGAGCAGCGCAAACCCCAACACGCTGCGGGTGTAGGCATCGATGAGCGTGGTCAGCCAAAGACGGTCACGTTGGCGGCGGGTGAGTTCATCCACGACAAACACGTCCAGCAGATAGTGATCCAGAAATACGTATTGCAGGGGTTCCACCGCCCGATGCACAAACGTGTCAAAGGCGCGCAGTTGACGATCCCAGGTCCCTTCACCATACCGCTGGTCTACGACGATCTGTCCCCTGTCTGGTTGGGCAGTCAGCGCGTTGTAGTATTCGTAGAACGCGGTTTTGCCCGGCAGAGAAACAGACACCAATAAAGGCCGTTTTTCAGGATGGTTGAGGAGCAGATCGATGGAAATCTTGGGATTACACAATGCTTGCACCAAATCATCTGGAACAGGATCGCAGCGTTCAGGGTCTACCCACAAGCCACCGGTTCGTTCCAGCAGTGCCTGTCCATACCGGCGGATCTCACTGGCATCCAGCGTGGGATAACGCAAAATGATCATGTCCAGAAAGTGCTGTTGGGCCCGGGTCAGCCGCTTTTTCCCATAACTGGAACGGCGTAGATTGGCCGCGATACGACCTGCATCCCCCTGACCGGCCTGGTACGCGCGGCGGTAGTTGTAGAAGGTGGCTACACTGATATCCTGTTGAATCACATAGTTCGCCAGTTCTTGACTGCGTCGCCCTGCCCATCCTTGTTTCTCGTGAGCAGCGGCCATCCATGCTTCGAACCCTTCCACGATCCGGACCATTTTCTCGGCTTTGTCCAACAAGGCTTTCGGCAGCCCGATGCGCGGTGGGGTGTCGTTTTCTGAGGGATTTAGGAGTAACCCTCTTGGGTCAGACGCATACCGGTATTCTCCATCCAGAATGGTCTGAAGAGTCACGGTATGCTCAAAACCGGTGTTTTCATCGCTGACGAGGATCGTGAGATTATCCGAGCCGAAGGATACAATCCGGTAGATGGATTCACCCTTACCCAGATAGGCCCCAATCTGCATTCGCCGCGTGACCCGGTGGCTATTCATGTCCAACCTCCTTCCACCAGAGGTAGGCGGTTGGAGCAAAACATTTGCCCATCCAGGGCGTTGTCAGGTAAAACAACTGCTGCCATTCGAGGTGAAGATCGCCATGCCAGATGAGGTGTTTCAAAGCGATATGCACGCTGCCGCGCGGGAAATGAGTTTGAGCTATCACCTGCTCAATAAGCTGTTCAATGTGCAAGGGCGCTTCCCGGAGTGCCTCCAGCGCCACTTCCCTGACCGCAGGTTGCGCGCAGCGGGCCAGACGGGCGCTGTAGAAAGCCAGGAGGTTGGTGGTTTCAGTGTCATCGGGCAGCACATCTTCAGTGAAGACACGATAGACCATCCCTTGAGACTGGCAAATCTGACGGGCAGCCGCTTCGCGTTCATGGAGAGTGGGCTTGCGTTGGCGGCGTTCGTTTAATGTCACCTCGTAAATCTCATCTGGCCCGGTTACTCGCGTGACTCGAAAATCCGGGGTGTAGGTCTTGCTCTGGCCCGTTGAGCTGATGTAAGTGAATGGTTCTGGCTGGCTGGTATAGTCCACAACGGTGCAGTCTCGTTCCAACAACAACGCCAGTTTTCGTTCCTGGAAGGACTCGCACTGAACAGTCCTGCCTGCTTTGTTCGTGATAACAAAGCGGCTGTTTCCGTCGATATACTGCACTCGCCTGCTATTTCCTGCCGGTGGTTTGCGTTTCATCTTTTTTCCTTTCAACCGGTATCTGTCGAGCGAGATGAATTCTAAAGTTAGTTCGGAAAACATCCCGTTTTCTAAAGTTACACCGGAAGATTACAGGCCAAAAGTGAACTGCAACACGAAATTAGCGGCTTTCTATTCTAAAGTTACGACGGAATCCACACATCCGCTTCAGTCCAATCGTGGATGGGCAGCCAGTTCAACACCAGACGGTTCTTGGTGGGAGCCGTGCAATCCTTGCGTTCGGTCACAGTTTCTTTCTTGGCACGACCGGAACTTTCCTCAGCACGCAGGCCAATTGCACAGATCACTTTACCCGATGGAAATGTCTGCCTGATCCACCGGGAAATGGGACCGCGCTTCAAATCGGAAGTGCAGTACCGGATCGATGAACTCGGCCAACATGGTCGGTCGGGATTTGCGCGGTAACGCTGCCAGATGCGATCCACCAGATCGCCCTTGCTCCAACGCACGACATGCAACGGAACGCCTTTGCGTTGGGCAAAGCTGTGCACATAGTCCGGTGTCTGGTGCCACTCGACCCGTTTTTCGCCGAGATCGGCATGGACCATCATCACCGGTCCCGGCCACCCCTCTTTGGCTCGCCGATCTAGCAGGTGGTGGGACATCGAATCGGAGTCTTTGCCGCCGGACACACTGAGTACCAGCGCTGCGCCTTCTCTCAGAAGTGCGATTGGATCATGGGCTTTCGTCGGGGGATCATCCAGTTCAAATAACGGGAGTTGGCAGGTCATCAGCGGCCTCCAAAAATAAAAACGGCCCCAGGCGGTGTGGGGCCGTGTTAGTTACCGGTAGTCAGGGGAAACTGGCGAATGCGTCAATCATCTTGGGCCAGCAGTCCGCCATAATCCGACGGACGGATGGCCAGCGTCTGGCAGAGGTCTTTGAGCAGCATCGAGCCGCATCTAAAACAATTTCCGTAGCCTGTGCGGGAATTGAACCCGAATGACGTATGACGATCGCAGTGCCGATGATTCGCCGGAAAGAGACACGGCCCGCTCAACCAGTCGCCGGAACGCCGGTAGCCCTGATCGAGCAAAGTGCCAGTTACAGCATCGATCAAAGCCGGGTTCAGCGTATAGTGGTTGTTGGTACGTCTACATCTCGATGGGGTTCGGGAAACAGGGCGTGGCGGCGCACGATGTTTTACCGGCAAGTCGAAATCAGTGAGTGTGTAGCGCACATCACGCCAGACAACGATTTTGCACAGTGCATTACCGCGATTCGATTTGGTGTTGTGGCTGCCGGGCAGTCTCAAACTCTGCGCCGGGCTGAGCCGGTCACCCCCCAAATTCGCAGCCAGTGAACGCAGTAGGTGCCGGGCGAGCTCAAAGTCAGTCAGAGATGTCTGTAACCACCAATACGCGTGGTAACCACCGCCGGTGAAGGTAATGCACGAAGGAGTGGGATTTGCTGTTTGCAGCCGTTGCAGTGCCTCCGAAGATGGATCATCCACGTCCACGAACAACGCTGGCAGCGCGAGCAAATCGGCTTTGCCCCCACGCCGCCAGCGTCCGAGGTTTGTCTTGCGAGGTGCAACCGCAACATACGCGCTCCAGCCCTGCCGGTTGGCATGGATGAGGTTCTCCAGCGTGCGCGTAAGGCCAGCCAGATCACCAACCCGGACATGTCGCGAAGGCGTTGGATGCTGCCCATCAGGGTGAATGGCGGTGAAGGTCAAAAAGCCCTGCTCGCACGGGGCAAACAGGGCTTCGAGGAAAGCCAGTGTGTCGGGATGCATAACGCACCGCCTAGAACAACGCTAACTGCCGGACTTCAGGGGTTTGCTGAACCGGCACGCGCTTCGGCTGACGCTTGGGCCAATCCGGGACCTGGATCGGCGTTTCGTCGGTTTCGGGAGCATCCAACATATCGACCTTGCGCCGCCGCCGTTTCTGGCGCGGAGGCAGTGCTGCCGGGCTGGGTTGAGGCCGTGTAGCGCGTTCGTCGCTTTCCGCCATCTCGACCACCACGCCGCCGAGTTCCTCAACGCCAAAGCGGATGAGATCATCTTCGCCTTCGGCGTCGTGCACCGGTTCGGGTTCGGCCACAAACCACGCGCTATCGGTCGGATCGGCTTGCTGCGCATGTCTGGCGAACAGGTCGCGTAGGTCGGTGACGCTCTCATCGCGGTCGATGGTTTTCGCCAGTTCAGCCAGTAGGTCGCCACCGCCGCCGTTCGCACCGGTCAGTTCGCTCAATCCCCCCGCGCCGGTATCGCCGTAAAGCAGGTTGGCTGCTTGCTGTTTGCGTCCGATGAGTTCGACCGCCTGGTGTTCCATCGAGTCGATGTAGTGCGGATAGTACGTCTTGCACGGCTGATCCTGGATGATGCGCCACGCGCGCCGTGACGCCTGTCCCATCACGAAGAGACTGTAATCTGGCTCAAGGAACACCAAGGTGGGGAAAGCCACCAAATCCAAGCCAGTTTGGACTAAGCGAGGATTGCAGATTAAGACGTTTATTCCCGCATCCAACTGCTGCTGCACCAGGCTCTCACGGCGATCCGGTTTCACACTGCCCTTGAGTACGTAGGGGCGTGCGCCGGGGACATGTTCGCGGATGATACGTTCGATGCGCGGCTGGATGTCGCGTGTGCCGGTCTGACGCAGAAACACGCCGACGTTGCGCCCCTGAGCCAGTTCGTCGCGCACCAGATCGACCAGCCATTGCTCTTTGGGATACAGCCGATCTTCGCTCAAGCCCGGCATGTCATGCACCGGGATTTCGATGAACTGGTCGCTCTCGCGGTCGAAGCGGCGCTTGTGGATGACCCGCTCACCCCGGAATGGCGCAGTCGGCCAGGCCAGCAGTGTTTGCAGGTAACGCCCGAGGAAACTCGCGTCGCCTTCCATCCGGCACTGGAACAGGTAGGTGCTCATCTTGTCTTTGGCGCGCTTGTAGTGCAGCTCCATGTCGGCGTCCATGGGGATCGGCACGGGGATTTCTTCAAACTCCGGCATGTCGCGTCCGATGTCTTGCAGCCCGACGAACACCGTGTGATCGATGATCTCCCGCACCAGCAGCGGAGAGCAGCCCGGCGCTTCTTTGGGCTTGTGTTCCACCCGCCGCTTGCCGGTGTAGTGACCGCCCTTGTCATACTCCGGGCGGTATTCCACGATGCGTTCGAGGGCGCCCATATCGCGCACCCAACCGGCCTGGCCTTTGACGCCCCAGGGATAGTTCTGGCGCACGCGCGGATTGAAGACGAATTGCAGCCCGTACAGCGACGATGCCACTCCGCCGTAGAGCGTGCCGGTCAGGCCGACCACCTTTTCAGCGGTCTGTGCCAGTTTCATCATGGCCGCGCCCTGATCGGTGCTGGTTGACTTCGCTTCGTGGATTTCGTCGCATTCGTACAGGTACACGCGATCCGGAAACACAGTGGCGATGTAGTCCGCCAGCGGCATACGGGGGTTACGTTTGGGATACTTCTCGCCGGGTTTGGGAGCCGAAAACGTGCGTGAATGCTGCCACAGCGCCCCACCGCAGGCCGGGCATTTCTGCGGCGCGCGGCTCAGCCACTTTTCGTCGGCGATGATCGCTTCACCGTTTTTGGTGCGGGTGATGGTCGCGTTGCAGTTCGGGCAGAGTGGGACCTTGGTGGTGAGGATGCGGTCGCCGGTCAGGTTTTCCGGTCGCGGTTCGCCATACGCCCAACGCGCCGTATGCACCGTGCGCCACTGGACCGCCGGTTGCCAGCCTTCCCCCAACTTCGCCATTTCGCGCGGGATGATGCCGACCTTGAGCGTCATCGGCAGGTCCGCGTCCATGAACGCGCGCACGTCGTCCACCCGCTTGAGGATTTTGGCGTGTACGCGCACGCCAACCGACCGGGCCACCATCTCAAACTCACGCTGCCATTTGCCGGTCAAATGGGGTGGTGCCATGATAATCACGACCTGGTCGGGTTTCATGTGTGGACGTAAGGCAATCGCCAGCGTCGCACCGACGACCGTCTTGCCAACACCGGGTTCGCCCACGACGATCACGCCTTTGCGCTGTTGGAGTGCGGTGTACGTCGCGGCGGTAACGTGTTTTTGCGTCTCGTAGAGCCGGTTGCCTTTGATGCGCACGCGGTTGAGGATGGGGGCAAGTTCGCCGTAGTCGAAGTCATACAGTGGGGTGAAGTGCTGATCCAGATAGTTGAGCAGCGCGGTTTTGTGCCGCCCGATGAAGTCCACCAGCGCCGCATCGCCGCTCGTGTCGGTGATCTCGCCTTGCTGGTTCAGCAGCGTGATTGTCACCTGTGGGCGGGTGCGGTACACCTCACGCTCAGTCGTGGTTTCGTCGGTTTCGTCAATCTCACCGCCTTCGACCAACTGCTCGACCGGCTCGACCGTACTGCGCACTGCCGCGCGCCCTTCTTCGGTCTGCACGACGATTCCGTTGAACAACCCCGCCGCCAGCACCAGCGCCAATTGGCCGCCGCGTGGGCGCACGACCGGACGCACGTTCTCAACCGGTGGGGGAGGTTCCAGCAGCCGCTGAAAGCCTGCGCCAAACTGCGCACCATCAGCCTGCACCGCCTGTAGGGCAAGCTCCGGTGTGATGACCTTCGGGGCGAACACAAACCGGCGTGTCGTGCGCGGTTGTGGGAAGGCGTAGCGTGGTGTGTCTTGCACCGTCAATTCGCGCGGATTGGCTGCGTCTTGCAGAATACGCTGCGCGAACTGGGCCGGTTCGTCCGGCGGTGATCCTTCCTGCGCGACCACCACCACGTGGACATACTCGCCCAGATGCAATCCCGGCAACCGCCATACATCGACCGACTGGCAGCGTTTCGCCAGAAATGCCGCCGCATCCGGCGTGACGTGATGGCCGTACACCGTCCACAGCATCCAGCCGCCTGCTTGCAGCCATTTCCAGGCGTGTTTGAGCATCGCCAGTTCGCGGCGTTTGTCGTCTTTGTTGCCCAAATCCCAGGTGTACGGGGGATTCAGCCAGATGGCGGGGAAGCTGCCGAGTGAGGCGCGCAAAGTGTGTAGATCGCCTTGCACGGCTTGTGTGGGACCAAACAGCGACCGGCACGCTGCCGCGCGGTCGGTGTCAAGTTCGTTGGCATAGGGCGTTAGCTGCCACGCATTAGCCAGATGGTGCAGCGCGCGGCCTTCACCCGCGCACGGGTCAAGCAGCCGCCCACCTTCACGCGTCGGCGCGAACAGTGAAGCCACTGCCGGTAAGTGTTCGTCAGGGAAAGCGTAGTAGCCGCCCTTTTCGATTGACGTAAGACGGGGCATGATAAAACCTCCGGGAATCAAAAAAACGCCCCGCAGACCAACGTGCGATCTGCGGGGCGCTATCAGGACGAAAGATGCGGTCTTACGGGAGCGAAATGGTGCCGGAAGCTAGCCCGCCCTGGATGATGCGCGTCCAGGCATCGGCATCCAGCGTCACCGCGTGGAGCGTCACGCTGCCGTAGCACGTGCAGCGCTGCACCAGGCGTTCCTGGCGACCTTGCTGTACCAGGAACGGATTCCAGTCGGGAAACACGGCTACCTTGACCAACTTCGAGATGTGGTCACCGAGGATGGCGGTCGCCTGGTCTTTGTTTACGAAGAACATGAACGTCGTGCTCAGTTCGGCGTAGACCGGTTCGGTGATCGCTTTGTGGACCAGCAGCAGGTGGTCGATCCCCAGCCCGTCGATTTTGCGCTGGAACCGTGTGAACAACCCCGGCTCCGGTGGCTGCAAGACGATACTCGCGCCTTCATCCGGCACAACGCGCGCTTCCTTGCCTTGCGCAAGTTTGGCCCAGACTGCTTCAACTGAGGTGGCCGGTCCGGCAATATCGAGATACACCGGTTGGTTGTCGTGCAGCGCCGCCCCGAACACGAAGCAATCACCGACGACGTTCATGCGCCCCACATATTGTTGCGGGATGCGTTGTGTGGTCATGGTCGCTCGCTCCTATGCCCAGGGATCGTCGAGACGGATGGTCGCAACTGCAGGCAGCGCAGGACAGCGCGTGATGCGATCCAGATCGGCCTGGAACTGCTCGACAAACCGGCGCAAAATACGCTGCTGGTGCGTCTCGCGGAAGGATACGGTCGCGGCCGGTGCAGCAACATGACCGGCTGTGTGCTGCTCGCCGGTGTTGCCTTGCGGGCCGGCCAGTGCGGCGATCTCGTCCGGCAGGTCCGTGCCGATGTAGTACCACGCACGGCGTTTGCGGCTCCAGCGGCAGCCGTAGGCTTTGAGTGTCTCGCGGTGGCGGTAGGTCTGCGACAGCGCTTTCGATACGCGGCGCGTGTCTTTGATCCACCACCAGGGCGTTTTGCCGCCAACCTTTTCTGTACGTTCGAAGAGCAGGCCGTTGCCGGTCAGGGTTTGCGTGACAGTTTCAGTGTGAGCCATCTGCATCCCTCCCGTCTTTCGATGAGGTAAGCTGTTCGTGGAAACGCCGGATCGCGGAGGGTGGATTACCGTACCGCACAATTTCACCGGTCCCCATACCCAGCATGTCGAGACCTTTACTGAACTTCTCGACCAGGTAACTCTCGCTGGGATCGTCGCGCAAGACAATCTCGGCGGATTGGATGATCTGTGAGCAGGCCAGCAGCCAGTAGTAAGGTGCGGTGCCGCGCCAACCCGGCAGCAATGCTGCGTGATCCAGGGTCTGAACCAATGCACGACGCGCATATTCGGCCAACGCCAGTGTCGCCAGATGGGCGATCTTTTCGCGGGCAACCCAGGGCTGATCTTCGGTTATGAAGTTGTTGAGGTGGTCGCACGCGAGTTTGACCAGGCTGGGTGTATGTTCATCGAACGTGCCCAACGCGTTGCCCAGCCGTTTTCCGGCCCCGGCGTAGAACTCCGCGCCGACCAGTTCCATCGCGGTGTCGGTGAGTTGGTTCATCAGTTTGTTGTTACGCTCGTCGTGCATTTCGGCGCGCACGACACGCTCATCCAGACCCAGCGCGTGTGCCAGCCCCAGGCTGAATGCGCGGTACGTATCGTTGTTATAGCAGGCGTGATAACGTGCATACACTGCCTGCGGAATGGTTGTCGTTTGGGACATGCAATACCTCCGAGGAAGACTGTTTGGAAGTGTGGAAAAGGGAAAACTTGAGATCGCGACCGACCAACAGGCTAATGGTGAGGAACTCACGCGGGGAAGTTTCTGTCTTGATTGGCCGAATCTCAAAAAACCTCAGTCGTTGCGAGGTTATGCCCAAACGTGACCACATCCACGAGGTCGGGGTGGATGCAATATTCAGAGGCCCATCCGGCGCTATATGCCTATAGCAGTTTGCGACGCCTGCAACGCACAACACACCGGAACGGAGATACTCCGGCGGTTGGAGGTGGATGACATCAACGTCCTCGCACGCGCCCGATAGGTGTCACGCCAGCACGTAATGTGGTGGGCAAAGGGCCTCGTGCATGACCTGTAACGCGTGCAAGTCCGCGATGTATTTGTTAAGGTGCTCTCTTCGCGCAACTCACAGCACCGCCGAAAATGCGCGGATGTCGTCGTAGACCGGCCTGAACTTCGCATGAGCGCAGCGGCGCAAGCCAGAGCGAAGTTCAGAGTCCGCAGCCCGTAGGGCTGGACATCCGCGCGCGGCGGTGCTAAGGTGCGCATAGAAGAGGCACCTCAAATACATCGACATGCGTTTATGGTGAACAAAGAGACCATTTGCCGAAAAGTGTGCGTTTCCACATTCGAGCAGCGTGCCAAGTTTGATGACACACTGTATAATGGTTTTGGTATGTTAAAAGGTTAAGAAACTCTTGTGCCTTTTGGATTTGGTGAGTACTCATAACAGTGGATATGCGAAGTAAGTGATTTATTAGTCCCCTGAAAACTGGGAGGAATGTAGTATGTTGTCCATTTTTCGCGCCTGTGAGCCTCGTGAGGAAGTATTGTCGGGCGATCTGCGAGAAGAAATTTTTGCGGCGCGACTACGCGATGTTATTGAAGGTCATGCTGAAGACGTTTACTGGAATCCCGATGTTTTCTTTGAAAACACCTATCCGACGGCGGGCTTAAGATTGTTATTGAACGAGGCTCTTGGTCGTTTATCTGGGATTAGGCCAGCCAATAACGCCATCATCCGTCTGGAGACTGCCTTTGGCGGAGGTAAAACTCACAACCTCATTGCCCTTTACCATGTGGCTTCCGGGTATGTTCCTTCGACACAATTTCTTGACCCCGACCTTGTTCTGGCTCCTGGATCGGTAAGGATTGCGGGAGTCGTCGGTTCAGATCTCGAACCCACCATAGGTCTTCAACACGAAGAAGTGACAACTTATACTTTATGGGGAGAAATCGCCTATCAACTCGGTGGCGTGTCTGCATATGATCTAGTCCAACAAAGCGAAACAGATAAAACTTCACCGGGGACAGGGTTGCTCGAACAACTGATCGGCAATGCTCCAACTCTAATCATGCTTGATGAGGTTGCTCGTCACCTGCGTTCAGCAAAAACCGTTCCCACAGCAACCGGACGATCTGATCTGGCCGAGCAAACCGTTGCCTTTCTCATGTCACTCTTCGAGTTTGCGGCCAGCAAACACAATGTGGTGGTCGTACTAACTCTGGCTGATTCATCTGATGCTTTTGGCAGAGAGACTGACGAAATCCGACAGCAAATTGAACGCGAACTTGCGGAAGCCAAACGCTTGTCGGCGCGCCAAGAGCGGGTGATTACCCCTACAGCAGAGACCGAGATTGCGGCCATCGTAACACACCGGTTATTCAAATACATCGACAGTGCGGCGGCGTCAGAAACTACTCGCGCTTACATGAACTACTACCATGAGTGCTTAGAATATGGCGCGGACCTCCCCCAACGAGCTTTACGGGCTGAATACAGCCAGGAGATGGAAGCTGATTATCCCTTTCATCCAGAACTACTGACTGCCTTGAACCGCAAAGTCTCAACTATTCCTAATTTTCAGAAAACTCGCGGTGCGCTACGCCTGCTAGCAATGGTGATTAGAGAACTGTGGAACTATCCTCAAGATGACATCTTTCTGATTCACCCTTTTGACGTGAACCTTGCAAGTGAAGGCATTGCGAACGACCTGACTAGCCGCCTTGAACGTCCCCGCTTCAAACAAGTGATTGAAGCCGATATTGTGAGTCCACTGGCTGGTTCCCAGGCCCATGCTCAAATTCTGGATGAAATGGTTGGAGGTGTCCCCTTCGCTCGACGTGTTGCTTCCACCGCTTTCTTGCACAGCCTGACGCAAGGCGTAGCTTCAGGTATCGATCCAACTGATCTAACTCTAGCCGTTCTCACGCCCAACGATGATCCGGCTTTGGTCAGGAAAGCAGCGGAACGTCTCACCGACAAAGGTTGGTTTTTTGAATATGATGGTCACCGATATCGCTTTAAGACGGAGCCTTCAATCAACAAAATCATCGCTGATGAAATTGGTTCGGTGGGTTTGGTCAAGGCCAAAATGGAACTGGACCGCCGTATTCGTGAGGTATGGCGCAAGGGTTATTTCAAACCCGTCTTTTTCCCCAGTGAACCGGCAGATGTGGATGATGACGCAGGAACGCCAAAACTCGTGATTGTTCATTACGATGCGGCCATTGCTGCTACCGAGAATCCAGCTCCGCCCGATCTGATTGTGCGCCTCTTTAATCATACTGGTGCGCAAGAAGGTTACCGGACCTTCAAGAACAACCTGGTCTTTCTTGTGGCGGATCGCGATCAGGTAGATAACATGGTAGCCAACGCACAACGTTATCTTGCGATTCAACGCATCCTCACCGACCCTGAGCGTATGAGCGAGTTCTACGATGATCAACGGCAAAAACTCAAACGCATGGGGAATAGCTCCGAATTAGAGGTGCGTGTGGCAATCACAAAGTCGTACAAATGGCTCTACTATCCAAGCGGAGACACGCCACAAGCCTATAGCAATCTGGCGCGTGAACCTTTGCAAGCCCAGGATCAGGGTGAGGTGAATGTAGATCAGAGTGAAGTCGTGCTGCGCGTGTTGAAGTCGCTGGAAAAAGTCCAAACTCAGGATACTCAGCCGCTTTCGGCTAAAT
>ENA-OSEO01002387-OSEO01002387.1-sediment-metagenome-genome-assembly--contig:-NODE-2387-length-26917-cov-7.174367_pt1 | contig 26917 bp, 20 predicted proteins | sample MGYA00237883_ERZ534232 | MGnify/ENA metagenome assembly ERZ534232
TCCGGGCGGCAGATGCCCTTTTCATGGGCAGCCCAACCCCATGGTTTGCTATTGTCTGATGTCGAGTAAACAAGTTTTGCCTTAGTAATTCGGAAACCCCGTGTTTTAAAAAAACCTGAAAGCCAATATTTTACCAGCAGGTTCGCGAAAGGAGGTGGGGGTTTGTTTCATAACCGGCAAAGGGAAAGACCATCGCTAGGAATAATTGTTCCCCAGGATTTCCCGGAGGGCTTCTCCGGCCATGGTCAGGCCGAAAATGGGGGGGATGTAAGAAGAGCTGCCAAGAGTCGGTTTCCTCTCCGCTATGTCCGCGCCCCCACTATTCAAAGAGCGGAATTCTTCCGTTGAATAGACGACTTTAACTCCCGAGGTTATCCCCCGTCTTCTCAGCTCCTTACGCACGATCCTGGCCATACGGCATTTCTGGGTTTTCTCCAGGTCCGTCACCTTGATGGCGGTGGGGTCGAGCTTGTTGGCCGCACCCATGGAGGAGATGATGGGGAGGCCTTTTTCCCGGCAGGACTCGATCAGAAACAGCTTGGAAGTGATGCTGTCGATGCAGTCGAGAACGAAATCGTAGCCCCGCCCCAGAAGGCTGTCAGCGTTTTCGTGGTTGAAAAATTCCTGGATGGGTTCCACCTGGATGTGGGGGTTGATGGCCCGGCAGCGCTCCGCCATGACCTGGACCTTGGGGTGGCCGATGGTGGTTTCCAGGGCGTGGAGCTGGCGGTTGATGTTGGTTGGGCAGATAGTGTCGAAATCGATGAGGGTCAGGCGCCCGATGCCGGAGCGGGCCAGGGCCTCGGCCGCGAAACTTCCCACGCCGCCGATTCCGAACACCGCCACGGAAGCGGATGAGAGCCTTTCCAGCCCGGCTTCACCAACCAAGAGTTGGAGGCGGGCGAAGCGGTCATTATGGGTGTTTGAATTTTTCATACAAAGTTTTCAATGTTTAAGAATCCGGGGTTGCGTCCCCGGACGACGCCTTCTTTCTTTTTATGTCAAAAAGAAAGAAGCAAAGAAAAGGACGCCCCGGCGCCTGGTCCTTCGGGTCCCCTGCGCTTCAGAGGTATTTTAAAGACGGTCAGAATTCGCACCAAACGCTCAACTGCCCGTCTGATTTTAAAATACCTCTCTCACTTCGGCTGCGTCGCAAGGGGAAGTGACTTCAAAAGCTTTTTTCAATCATTGCTTTCCAACTGAAAAATCCGCAAGGCATTTCTCATGGTAATGTCCATGACCTGATCCAGGCTCCAGCCTCTGATTTCGGCCACCTTTTCGGCAATGAGCCTGAGGCGCAGGGGGCGGTTGATCTCTCCCCGGTGCGGGTGGGGCGGCATATCCGGGGCATCGGTTTCGAGGACCAGCCACTGCTCAGGCATGCCCTCTACGACCTCAAGAATGCGGCGGGCGTTGGGGTAAGTGACCGGGCCGCCGATGCCGATGGCAAAATTCATATCTATGGCTTCCCGGGCGATGTCCCGGCTGGCGGAGAAAGCATGGAGAATACCTCCTCTTGACTCCGCCTGCTCTTCCCGCAGGATGTCAAGGGCGCGGCGCCAGGCCTTGCGGCAATGAACAAGCACAGGCAGCCCGCGGTCTTTGGCAATCCGAAGTTGAGCCCTGAAAGCCAGATCCTGGATTTCAGCCGGGGGATAGCCGGGGGAGTTGTCGAGGCCGATTTCTCCCACGGCGACGACCTTGGGTGACGCAAGGAGGTCCTCAAGCGTTTTCTCAGCAGCTGCATTCCAGGTCTCCGCTGCCAGCGGGTGGATGCCGGGAGCTGCCCAGGCGCCCTCGACCGCATCCGTGGCGGCGAGAACGGCGGCCCAGTTGTCCCGGCTGACGCCGGGTACGAGGAAATGGCGAACACCGGCCCGGCGGGCAAGGCTGATTTCTTCTTCGAGCCGCTCCCGGGGCAGGAATTCGTCCAGGTGGACGTGCGTATCGAAAAAACCTTGAGCCGGCAAATCCACCCTCCTTCAAATATTTGTTGTAACTCAGGCCTGGTTTGACAGACAGTCTCGGATTAATCCCTTGATAATGCAAGAAACAATTATAAAACAACGTATAAGAATCCACATCTTTAAAGGATTAATTATCGTTTCAGAAGCAGCGAGAAAAAAGAACGACCCACCAGTTTAATGGCGGGTCGTTTTGATGTCATATTAGTCGTGACTTTTAAGAATTGCGATTTCAATGCAGAATGATGCCCGGCTCGTCATCATGGCCCAGCCAGCTGCCACCAAACGGCTGGGTTCCCGTTTCGTCGTGCCGAACAATTTTTGATGTGATAGCGCCAACGGCAGCTTCATTACCGCCCGGCTGCCCACGGAGCGGTGTTCACCAAATGGAAATGGGGTCAAGCGGCGTTTGAATAATTTGTCAACAACGTACCCTGCTGGTAATACCCGCCGGTCACATAACGGCTTGTATGTTTTTGAGCCGGACTTCCAGGTTCATCAATTCGTTCAACAGTGCCTCGACAAACACCTTGATATCGGGCGCCTTGGCCAAATCGAACTCGGAGTGAACACCGGCCATTCTGAATTCAAAAGGAATGCCGTTCAGGAGGAGCGGTTCTGAATGTATCTGCCGGATACACCGATCGAGCGCTACTTTTCCCCCACCCGATAGCGTGTGGGGCAGCAGCACACCGATTCTGCTCATCCCGAACATTCCAACGGCATCCGCATCCCTCACAGCGGTCAACAGCTTGTCTAATATTGCATTTTCCAGATGCCATTGTGATACTGCATCGACCGGCGCGTCGGTTTTTGGTCTGGCCGATACCAGGGAAAAAGCCAGGACAACAAACGGCAAACGAAATCGCTTCGCCCTGAACATCTCCTGCTCGAGAAAAGCCATCATCGCCCGGGGTTCCAGAATCTCTTTCGATGCCTGTTCCCGTCTTCCCTCGGTCCTTCTTTTCTGCTCTTTGACGATCTGGGCAAAAATCTCCGTAAAACTGTTCACGTCGATATCTTCTGACCGGGCCCTGGTCCGGATGATTTCGAGAATCTCCGCGAGGTCATCGCCGTCATCGACATTCTGCATCAAAATTTCCAGGATGCTCAAACCGGCCAGGCTGTCTTTGGCACCGGCAGCGGACGTGGACTGGATGATTTCCCATTTGACCTTTTCAAAAATTTCGTCCATCCGATCGTTGAGTCTTTTTTCCAGCTGACTGGCAATGTCGTCTTTTACGTTCATGTCCCTGAGCTGGCCGAAAATCTTTGACTCGATGTCAGAGATAACCTTGCGCAGGTGTTGATCCCCCTTCTCCACATCTTCTTTCGAGATATCGAGTTTGCCTTCTGACCCGAGCTGTTCGATGTAGTCCACCAGGAGATCGCTGAGCATCTTTTCATCACCGGTGCTGTTGCGAATCTTGGCCGCAAGGGCGATAAGCGCTGAGGTCTGTACCGGATCTTTTCTGATTTCCTGTATCAGGCTTTCGCCGCTGACGCCGATCTCTTCAGCGCCCGACTGAAGGATTCTGGCCAGTTCTTTATTTTGGGGCTCCGTACCCAGTTCCCGGACCAATGAAGTATATTCCGAAAGCGGCATCCCCTCGCCAAGCAGGGTTGTTTTGATTTTAGGGAGCAGTCGCTTGAGTTCGTCCGCCTTTGGAACCAGTCTCCGTATAATTTGCGCCAGGCCCGGCGTGGAGAATCGGCCGGACCGGTATTTAATCTTCACCATCTGCAAAATCGCACTGTCGGCAATATCATCGACCTTTCCCAGGATCTCATCTTCATTGGCATAGGTGACTTTCAAGGCCTTCTGGCGCTCAAGTTCAGCCATCAGATGCTTTTTCATGTCGAACAGGGCCGATATAACATCCGGCAGCCTGGCTTCATTCTCCCTGTAAAGGTTCTTTTCCACATCCTTTTTCAGAATTTCGAGATGCCGCAGGAGCATCTGGCCCGGGCAGCTCTCCCTTGCCTCGCTTTTACGGAAACCGGCAAGATCGGCCTGGACCATATTTTTTGAAAACTCTGCCGGGTTTTTCAAAAGATTTTCGACACCAATTGTCGTATCCGCTATCGCCGTCTTGATTTTGGGCAGAATGCGCGGCATATCATTTTCGCCGAACCCGAACTCCTGCACGAGCTGTTGTGTCTGTGCAGTGGAAATCCCGCCCGCCTTGGATTTGTCTTTTATGGCCTGAATCAGGACCTTGTCCTTGATTTCAGCTGCCTTATCAAAGATTTCTGTTTCATTCGGGTAGATGATTTCATTCGTTTTCTGAACTTCGATCTCTTTTTTTAACTGTTTTTCCATATCGAGCACGGCAGCTGCCATCTTCGGCAGGTCCGCGCCCTCTTCTGAACAAAGATTCCTGTCTACCTCCCGCCCTACCATATCGAGTTGATGTAATAACACCTGCCCCGGTTGAACGCCCTTTTCAGAATTTTCTCTGAAGCCGGCAAGATCCGCCGCGACCATGTTTTTCGACAATCCCGCCGGGTTATTCACCAGGTTTTCAAGGGCAAAGATCTTTTCAAATTCTTCCGACAGGGCACTTTGAAGGATGGTATCCAGGAACAGTTTTTTGGATTTGATCTGCGCTTCTTTGGACAGTTCCGGTGACATGGTTCTAATGGCATCACGGGAAACCAGTTCGTCGTCTTCGGTCGCTTTTATAAAAACAACATGGTTGATTTTCAGGTGCTGCACACGCCGCACCTGCAGCTTTTTTTTCATGGCATCGGCATCGGGGTATTTATTCGGCGCGTCATACACCTCGAGGAAAGCCCTGATTTCGTTTTTGTCGATGCCTTCTTCGAACGAAACGGACTGAACGCCGGTTTTCTTGAAATACTGCTTTATTCTTTCGGTGTTGATACGAGGATCGACGGGTTCCTGTTCAATAAAAAATTGTTCGTGATGATGAATGAAGGAGAGCGGAGAAACCTTCTTGAGAAGTTTTTGAAGGATCGGATAAAAGCTGTCAATCACCTGATCCACATGGGGATGACCGATCCGGTACATCATGACGCGGTTAAACATCAGGACAAGGTTACGGCTGCAACTGTCAAATTCCTGTTTTGTGATAACGGTATTATTCATTTTTCGGTGACCTGCTTAGAGTTGGTTTTTTCATGGTACTGTTCAGGGTCCTGCATAAACGACGCCCGCCCGGTAGCATAGCGCTTTTCCGGATAAAACGATAACGCCTTGAGAACAATTTCATCCATCTCTCTGTCAATATCCGGGTTCAATTCCGAAGGCCTTTCCCGGAAGAACCGATCCTGTAACGACCATTTCAATCCGGACAGATCCTTGGGTGAAACCGCTTTCGGAATCGGCAGTTCCGGCACCATCATCTCGAACAGAATCACTGCCGCGGAGTAAATATCGGCCCGGCCGTCCAACACCCCGTCCACTATCTGCCCCGGCGCAATGTAAACCGGAGCCCCGGCGGGGAAACCTATCAAAGCAAATCGCCTCTAATTTACCCCGCCTGGAAAAACTGGTCAAAAGTTTTATTGTCCGGAAAGTTGCTTCAGCTTGTTTGGATAAGTCGAGATGGGGTGTGATGGCGAGGTATTACAAGCCCTGAAAAATGAGACGAGTACAATCTCACAGCCTATTCAAGGCGCGATCAAATCTCGCCTTTAATGCCAGATCAAGTTGTGACTGCTAAAAAAATATTCAAGGGTTTTTACCCCTCGCAACGCAACCCGGTCATCAATAACGGTTAATACTTTATTGTATTGGGATTCCGGAGTATGGTGTCAGAAAGCCCTATGCTAACCCAGCTTTTGTACGAAAGAAAGAAATTCCATGAAAACAACCATGACCCTTTTGTGTGAAAACTGTGTCGGCAGTGCCACTATTGCCCTGGCGGAGCATGGGTTCAGCTGTCTGATCGAGAGGCCGGACGGGAAATACCTGTTCGACACCGGTCAGGGCAATGCTCTGGCCCACAACCTCGAAGCTTTAAAAAAGAACCTCGATGGGTTGAAAGCGGTTTTTCTTAGCCACGGGCATTACGATCATTCCGGCGGGCTTGCCGAGATTCTGCGGCAAGCCGGGCCGCTTGATGTCTTTGCTCATCCGGGGATTTTTCAGGAACGTTACTGGACTGGCAAGGCCGAACGCCGTTCCATCGGTTTTCCGCTCTGCCGGGAGACCCTGGTTTCGCAGGGAACCCGCTTTCTGTGGCGGGAGGAGTTTTCCGAAACGGCCCCCGGCCTGTTCTTCACCGGTCGTATTCCGCGCATCAGCACTTTTGAAAAAGGGGATGCCAGTCTTGTCATTCCGGAGGGAAACGGTGGCAAATTCGTTCCCGATCCATTTGAAGATGACGCTTCCCTTTTGATCCAATCTTCCTCCGGCCCAGTACTTCTCTTGGGCTGCGCCCATGCAGGGCTGGTCAACATCCTCCACCATGTTCGGGCCAAAACCGGCATCAATTCCCTGTATGCCGTTATCGGCGGCACCCACCTTGCGCCGGCCGGGGAGGAACAGTTCGAAAAAACCGTGGCAGCTTTAAACGAATTTCAGGTCCAGAAAATCATGGCCGGCCATTGTACCGGCCAGAAGCGTGCGGCGGACCTTTACCGGCTTTTCGGGAAACGTTTTTTCTTTGCCCATGTGGGTGCGGTTCTGGAAGCTTGAGACCGCGGATACTTTTTCCGGGCATGGCCTGAGGCAACGGTATCGGCCAGGGACCTCTCCTTTTTCCCCGTTTTTTATTTGCAAATCTTTTAAACCCTTCTTTTGTCTAACCATCTGAATTCCTGTCGGAAAAATTGACCGGCCTTTTTTTGCCTGCCCGGCATAACTTGCGTATTGCTAAACTGTTGATAAAATTAAAAATATAGTTATTTTTTAATGAGACTTTTTTTCTCTTCAAATACTGAAAAGAGCTGAAAATGACTGAAAAAGTTCCGGCTGAGGAACTCAAGAAAGAGGAGCTCCTGAAGATATACCGGGATATGGTTCGCATCCGGGAGTTTGAGGAATCCTGCCCGCGTCTCTACAGCCAAGGAAAAATGGGGGGGTTTCTCCATCTCTACAGCGGTCAGGAGGCGGTCGGGGTCGGCGTGGCCCAGGCCTTGGAGCCGAAGGATTACATGGTCGGCGCCTATCGCGAGCACGGCCTCATCCTGGCCAAAGGGGGAAAACCCCAGGAGGTCATGGCGGAGCTTTACGGCAAGGCCACCGGGGTCAGCCGCGGCAAGGGCGGCTCTATGCACATGTTCGACGGGGAAAGGCGTTTCATGGGCGGTTACGGCATCGTTGCCGGTCATCTGCCCCTGGCCGTCGGACTCGGTTATTCCATTGCCTATCAGGGCGGCGACGAGGTCGTGGCCTGCCTCTTTGGAGACGGCGCCACCAATCAGGGGGTTTTTCATGAGGCCATGAATATGGCGGCGCTTTATAAGGTCCCCGTGCTTTTTATCTGTGAAAACAACGGCTACGGCATCAGCACCAGCATCTCCCGGTCAAGCGCGGTCAAGCAGCTGTACAAAAAAAGCGCGGCCTATGAGACCCCCGGAACCAAGGTCGACGGCATGGATGTTCTGGCGGTTTACGATACGGTGCGGCTTGCCGCGGAAAAAGCCCGGCAGGAGGGGGGACCCCAATACATAGAAGCCATCACCTACCGCTTTCGCGGGCATTCGATTTCCGATCCGGGAACCTATCGCAGCGATCAGGAAAAAAAGCTCTGGAAAGAGCGTGATCCCATCGTGAATTTTCGCCGCAGCCTGTTGGAAAAAGGCCGGGCCTCCGAAGCCGAGCTGGAAAGCATCGATTACGAGGAAAAGGAATTGCTTGAGGAAACCATTAAATTTGCCGAGAACAGCCCCTTCCCCGATCCGCACGAACTCTGGACGGATATTTACGCGGAGCACTGAAAGGGGGGACCGCCATGCCTGAGATCACCTGCAGGGAAGCCCTGAACCAGGCCCTTCATGAGGAGATGTCACGGGATCCCGCGGTCTTTCTCCTGGGAGAGGACGTCGGCCTGTACGAAGGCTCTTTCAAGGTTTCCAAAGGGCTTCTGGCCAGGTTCGGAGAGAAGCGGGTCATCGATACCCCCATTGCTGAAGCGGGCATCGTCGGGATGGCCATCGGTGCGGCCATGGGTGGCCTGCGCCCTGTAGCCGAGCTGATGACGGTCAATTTTTCCGTGGTCGCCCTGGACCAGATCATGAACCACGCCGCCGTTATCCGTTACATGTTCGGCGGCAAGGTGACCCTGCCCCTGACCATCCGCATGCCGGGCGGGGGAGGCAATCAGCTCGGCGCCCAGCATTCCCGCTCCCTGGAGCCGCTGTTCGCACAGATACCCGGACTGCGGGTCGTGGTCCCTTCTTTTCCGGCGGACGCCAAGGGGCTTCTCAAAGCCGCCATCCGCTCCGACGATCCCGTGATTTTCCTCGAGCATGAAGGGCTTTACGGCGTCAAGGGCGAGGTTCCGGACGGGGAGCGAATGCTTCCTCTGGGACTGGCGGACGTCAAGCGCACGGGAAGCGATGTCACCCTCGTCACCCTCTCAAGAATGGTATATGTCTGCCTGGAGGCGGCCGGGGAGTTGGCAAAAGAGGGTATTGACGCCGAGGTTCTCGATCTGCGCGGCCTGAACCCGCTGGATATGAAAACGGTTGTCGATTCGGTGCGCAAAACCCATCGGGTCGTCACCGTCGAAGAGTCCTGCCTGACCGGCGGCTGGGGCGGCGAGATCGCGGCACGCCTCATGGAAGAAGCCTTTGACGAGCTCGACGGGCCGGTCCTGCGGGTCGGCGGGGCGGACGTCCCCATGCCCTATTCCAAACACCTGGAGCAGGCGGCCATTCCTGATGCGGACAAGGTAATTAAACGCGTTCGGGAACTGTTCTGAACAACCCAATCCGGCAGGAGTAATAAATGAGTGTTGAAATCACCATGCCCAAATTAAGCGACACCATGGAGGAGGGAACCATCATCCGCTGGGGTGTCAAGGTCGGTGATCGGGTGGCCAAGGGTGACGTCGTTGCCGAGGTCGAAACCGATAAAGCCGCCATGGAAATGGAGGCCTTTGAGGAAGGCTTCGTGTCGGAAATCCTGGTTAAAGAGGGTGAGACCGTTGCGGTGGGGACGGTAATTGCGGTTTTGATCGGCGGGGCGGTGGAAAAAGGCAAGGACGAAGCTGAAAAAAAAGCTGAAGAAAAGGAGCCGGTGCCCCAAACCGCCAGGGACGAGACAACGGAGGTTGTCGTCGAAAAGCCAAAAAAGGAGCCGTCTCCAAAGGCCTCGGAAGAATCCGGCCGGCCTCGCGAGGAAGAACCGCATTCCGAAGATCATGAGGACCAGCGTGTTGCAGTTTCTCCGGCTGCCCGCAAACTGGCGGAGGAGAGGCGTATTGCCCTCTCCGGACTGCAAGGGACGGGCCCGGGCGGGCGCATCGTCCTGGCTGACGTGGAGAAAAAAATCAGCGCTGGCCAGGAGGGGGGCGAGGTCTCCGCAGGCGCGGAGGAAAAACCACGAAAAACTCCCCCGGCCCCGGTCGATTCGAAAGCACAACGGATTCGCAGGGTGGTTGCCCGCAAAATGGAAGAGAGCTGGAAAAACATTCCTCATTTTTATGTCACCGTGGCGGTCGATGTCGGAGATGTGCTGCGTTTTCACCAAGACCTCAAGGTCAGTCTCAATGACTTTATCCTGGCCGCCGTGGGGCGCGCATTGCGGGACCATCCCCGGGTCAACTCCCTCTGGAAGGAAGGGGAGGCCGTTCCCATGAAGGAGATCAATGTGGCTTTCGCCGCGGCCACGGATCAGGGTCTGTACAGCCCGGTGGTGCGAAACTGCGATCGACTGTCCTTACGGGATGTTCATCAGCGCAGCCGTGAACTGTTGAAAAAGATAAAAGCCGGAACCATCAGCGGCGAAGAGCTTGAAGGAGCCACTTTCACCGTTTCAAACATGGGAATGCTGGGAGTGGAGTCCTTCAGCGCCATTATCACGCCGCCCCAGGCTGGAGCCCTGGCCGTCGGTGCGGCGGCGGCCGAAACGATGGTTGCGGATAACGGAGAGCTGGAAGTGGTGAAGCGCTTGCGCCTGACCCTGTCGGCTGATCACCGGGTCATGGATGGTGCCGAGGGCGCCGCTTTCCTGAAGAGCGTCAAGAATTACCTGGAAGCACCTCTGCAATTGATAGTGAACATTGAATGAAAGGAGTTGGTTGTCATGGAAAAATGTCTGATTTCGCCGGATGAGCTGAAATGGCGGTGTGACCCCGAAAAGTTCGAATTCTTCTCCACCCAAGAGATTGAGCCCCTCAAAACGGCGATAGGCCAGAGCAGGGCTTTGACGGCGATTGAATTCGGTCTCGGCATAAAGAATAGCGGCTTCAATATTTTTGTCCTTGGAGAGCCGGGGACAGGCCGCTCATCGACCATCAAGAAAACCCTTGAAAAAAGGGCTCTCGAAGAGGCCGTTCCGGATGATTTCTGCTATGTCCATAACTTCGAGGACGATAACTGCCCGACCTACATAAAGCTGCCGGCCGGGAAGGGCAAGGAGCTTCACCGCGATGTCGAGCAGTTGGTGATGCGCCTTGCGGAGGCCATTCCCAAGGTTTTTGAGGGGAAGGAGTTCGAACAGCAGAAAAACCGCATCACGGAAGACTACCAGGAGCGCAACAAGGAGCTGTTCGAGGGCCTGGAAGAAGACGCCAACCGTGAGGGATTTACGGTGCAGGGTTCCGACGGGACCCTGATCATTGTGCCTCTCCGGCCCGACGGCAAGCCTTTGTCACGGGAGGATTACGAGCAGCTTTCCGCCGATGAAAAGAAATTCATCGACAACAAGGCCGCGGTTCAGAAGGAGAAACTCAATGAGGTCCTTCGTCAGGTGCGGGAACTGGAAAAGAAGGTACGCGAGCAAACCGCCAAGGTGGCCAAGGACACCCTTCTGTTTGCGGTTGGCCACCTGTTCGAGGAGCTGGAAGCCAAGTACCGGAAATTCGAGAAGGTGTTGAAGCATTTCGAAAGCTGTAAAAAGGATATCCTCCAGCGTATCGACGAGTTCCGTCCCCAGACACCCTCTCCCATGCCCTTCCCGGTTCCCCAGGCCCAGGCGGCCGGGGAAGAGCCACCTTTCGAGCGCTATCGCATCAATCTTCTGGTCGACAACAGTACGACCAAAGGGGCACCCGTGATCTGCGAGGTCAATCCGACCTACTTCAATATCTTCGGGCGCATCGATCACACCATTCACATGGGCAACACCATCACCAACTTTCGCATGATCAAGGCGGGAGCGCTTCATCGCGCCAACGGTGGTTATCTGGTCCTGGATTGCCGGGAGCTGTTTTCCAATCCATATTCCTATGAAGCGCTGAAACGCTGTATTCGTAACCGCGAAGTCAAGATGGAGGACATGACCGAACAGTACCGTCTGATCGCCTTTGTCACGCTCAAGCCGGAGGCCGTGCCGCTCAACTGCAAGATCGTTCTCGTCGGTACTCCGCAAATGTATTATCTCCTCTATCGCCTCGACCCCGATTTCCGCAAGTTTTTCAAGGTCAAGGCCGATTTTGACTGGGTCATGCGGAATACTGAGGAAAACGTCCGCAAATATGCCCAATACGTGGCGACCCGCTGCCGGGAGGAGGGGCTCCTTCATTTCGACCGGAGCGGGGTGGCCAGGCTGATCGAATATGCCGCCCGGCTGGTGGAGGACAAGAGCCGTCTCACCTCCCGTTTCATCCTGCTCTCGGATCTTATCCGGGAGGCCGTCTATTATGCCTCTCAGGAAGGCAAGAAGCTGGTCAGTGCCGTTCAGGTTGAAAAGGCCATTGACGCGAAAAAATACCGCTCCAACCAGATCGAGGAGCGGAGCTACGAATATATCGAAGAGGGAACGGTCCTGGTCGACACCGCAGGGGGGGTGGTGGGCCAGATCAACGGCCTCACCGTGCTCCAGTACGGTGACAACTCTTTCGGCAAACCGGCCCGCCTGACGGTGCGCACCTATGTCGGGAAGGGGAATTTCATCAACCTGGAGCGGGAGGTCAAGATGTCGGGCCCGATCCATGACAAAGGCGTGTTGATTCTGAGCGGCTTTTTCGGTGATCGCTATGCCCAGGACAAACCCCTTTCCCTCTCCGCGACCATCTGTTTCGAACAGTCCTATGCCGGTATCGAGGGGGACAGCGCCTCTTCCACCGAACTCTATGCTCTGCTCTCGTCCCTGTCCGGCCTTCCCATCAAGCAGGGGATCGCAGTGACCGGTTCGGTCAACCAGCGTGGCATGATCCAGCCCATCGGCGGGGTCAACGAAAAAGTCGAAGGTTTCTTCAATATTTGCAAGGGGCGTGGGCTGAACGGCGAGCAGGGGGTCATCATCCCCATCCAGAACGTCAAAAACCTGATGCTCGACGATGAGGTCATCAATGCCGTCCGTGACGGGAAGTTCCACGTCTGGGCTGTTTCCACCATTGATGAGGGGCTGGAAATCCTGACGGGAGTCCCGGCCGGCGAACGCCAGGCCGATGGGACCTGGCCGGAGGGAAGCGTCAATTGTCTGGTCGATCAACAGCTCAGGGCCTATGCGGATGTCGTCAAAAAGCAGCCTGAAGACAACAACAAAAAAGATAAAGACTGATTTTTTCCCCTAAAAAACAACCTGGTGAAAAATGCTTTCAGATCCCCCTTGCCGCGCGAGGGGGATCTGTCAGTTTTTTAAAGTCAAGCGCAGGCCGAAGAGGCCTTATGACCAAGGAAGGAATCCGCTGCGAAACCGGTTAGAGGGGCCGTATTTTCGTAGACTTTGAAGCTTCCAGCCCCGCTGTTCATCCGCGCCATCGGAAACCGGTGAGACCTTTGCCGCCGAGGTTATGTCCGGGCTCTCGGCCTGCCCCTTTTCAGTATCGATCTCGAATGTCTGGTCAGCAAATACAGCGGTGAGACGGAAAAGAATCTCGATGCCCTGTTCCATGCCGCTCACGGCCAGGGCATGATCCTGCTTTTCGATGAGGCGGACAGCCTGTTAGGCAAGTGCGGCGAGGTCAAGGACGCCCCTGACCGTTACGCCAACATCGAGGTCAGCCATGTTCTGAGCCGTATCGAGCGCCACAACGGTCCCGCACTTCTCACCAGCAACCTGCGCCGCCATCTTGATACCGCCTTTGCCCGCCGCTTTCAACGGGTGGTGGATTTTAGGCGTCCAGATGCCAAGGCCCGGGCCGGACTCTGGACCTTTCATCTGCCGCGGCGGGTCTCGAGACATGACGATGCCTCCAGCTGGTGGCGGACAATATGGTGCCCCAGGCATCCCGGGTGGCGGTGGCCCCCGCCGCTGCCAGAAACCTGAGCAACTATGCTTGACATCATTTTTATGACTGCTAAATTTTAAGTTAGCTGACACGATTCTCTCGGTAGGGTTCGCTGCGGAGCGATTTCTTCTTGAATAAGCAGTTTCTGTTCTTCATAAACATCATTTCAGTCTCTGCTTTTCCAATGCTTAAGCAAAGTGGTCGAAGGGTTCAAATCCTGTGTCAGCTGTCAGGCGATTCGGTTCGTCTGGGGAGGGGCGAGGCTGCGAAGGGCTCGCCTCTTTGTGTTTTGCAAACCAAAAGAATTCCTCCACATGTTTGAAATACGCGAGGTGATATTATAAAATTTTCTTAATTCCGGGTTGGCAGCCCATTTTGAGGCGGCCAAAAAGTTTTTCCTTCGTTGTTTTTCTGAAAAATCAGGTCCTACCTAGGAAAAGGGGTATCCGATGAGTCGCTTAGTCAAATGGCTGGTTATTATTTTAGCCTTGTTGTCTGTACTGTTGGTTGCGGTTCTGGTCATCATTCCCAACTTCGTGGATTTGAACCGCTTCAAGCCGCAGATCGAAAAGGAGATTGTTTCGGCAACGGGACGGCCCGTCACCTTGGGGGGTGAAATCAGTCTTTCCCTGTTTCCCTGGGCCGGGGTCGCCCTGAAGGACCTTCGTCTCGGCAATCCGTCGGGTTTCGGGGAAAAAGACTTCGTTTCGGTCAAATCCTTTGAAGTCCGGGTCAAGTTGATGCCCCTGCTGTCCAAGAATCTCGAGGTTCAGCGCTTTGTGGTCGATTCGCCTCGCATTGTTCTGGTAAGCAACCAAAAGGGCCAGGGCAACTGGGAGGATCTGGCCGGAAAAGCCGCCGAGAAGCCTTCCACGCCAGCGGCGCCCAAAGCAGCCCCGGCGCCTACCGAGGGGGGACTTCCTATCCAGTCCCTGGCGGTGGGGGAATTCGATATCAAAAACGGTTCACTGATCTATGTGGATGAGAAAACCGGCTCCCGCAAGGAAATTTCCGCTCTCAATCTGAGCCTGAAGGATGTTTCCTTTGACCGTCCCATCCTGGTCGATTTATCCGCCAAACTGGACGGTAAACCTCTTGCGGTGAAAGGTCAGATCGGTCCGGTGGGCAAGGAGATCGGGAAAAAACCTGTTGCCCTTGATATGGATGTCTCGGCTTTTGAGGAAATCAAACTCAAGCTGAAAGGGGTTCTGGAAAATCTGGCCCAAAAACCCAAATTCAATCTGGATTTAAACCTCGAATCCTTCTCCCCTCGTAAACTGATGAGTGCTCTGGGCCAGGATTTCCCGGTCCAGACCACCGATCCCGCCGTGCTTTCCAAGGTTTCGGTCAAGGCAGGGATCAACGGGACAACAGAAGCGGTCAACATCACCGATGGATTAGTGGTGCTGGATGATTCAACTATCAAGTTCTCCATCAATGCCAAGGATTTTGGCAAGCCCGACCTGGGTTTCAAGCTGGACTTGGACCGTATAGATGCGGATCGCTATCTGCCACCCCAGACCGCCGGTGATTCGACCAAGGAGGGCGTCAAAGCCGGGACACCTCAGCCTGCCGCGAAAAAAACCGATTATGCGCCTCTGCGCAAACCGGTTCTCAACGGTACCATTAATATCGGCGAGCTGAAAATCCAGGGAGCAAAAATCCAGGATATTTCCGCAAAAGTAGCCGCCAGCAACGGCCGCTACACTATCGACCCCCTGTCTCTGCAGCTTTACAACGGCAGTGCTTCGGGCAACGCCGTGCTTGACGTGCTGGGTAATGAACCCCGCACCAGTGCCAATCTGCAGGCAAAGCAGATTCAGGCCGGGCCTCTGTTGGTCGATTTCATGAAGAAGGACATGCTCGAAGGGACCCTGAACGCGGATGTGGCTCTGAGTTTGAGCGGTGACACTCCCGAACGCATCAAGCCGACGATGAACGGTCAGGGAACCCTGGTTTTCAGTGACGGCGCCATCAAGGGCATTGACCTGGCCGGCATGGCGCGCAACGTTCAGGGGGCTTTCGGTCTTGCGGAAACAGGGGGGGGACCGAAACCGCGCACCGATTTTTCCGAGCTGAATGTTCCCTTCACTATCACCAATGGGCTGTTCAGCACTTCCAACAGCCGTCTGGCTTCCCCCTTTATACGTCTCACGGCGGCCGGGACGGCCGATCTGGTGCGGGAGAAACTCGATTTCAGGGTTGAGCCAAAGCTGGTCGGCACGCTCAAAGGGCAGGGGGATGCCGAGGAGAGAGCCGGAGTGATGGTGCCGGTTCTGGTGTCCGGGACTTTTTCCAAACCTTCGTTCAGGCCGGACCTGGAGGGCATGGCAAAAAAGAAACTCCAGGAGGCCTTGACCGACCCCGCGAAGTTCAAGGAAACCTTGAAACAGGACAAAGAGGGGCTCAAAACGTTGGAAGAGCAGGGCAAGGGGCTCCTGAAAGGGCTTCTCGGGAAATAGCTGTTTTTTCGGTCATGAACCAAAAGAGCCGGCCGCTTTCCGGCGGCCGGCTCTTTTGGCAGTTGTGAAGAGAAACCACTCCTGCTATTGCGGAACTTTTGCCTCGGATTGCCAAGCTTCCGGCGAAAACCGCGTTCCCCATTTTTCATAGATCTTCTGCAATTCTCCGGTTTTGAACAGCCTTTGGATTTGGGTGTCATAGATATCCATCAGGGCCCTGGATTTTTCTGTCGGGGCAAAAGCCACATAGGCGTTCTCCCCCCACAGGATCTCCATCTGGTATGGAGCCATGTCCACGTGTCGCCCGGTTATGTAATGCTCCAGATCGATAAGGGCGTCGATGTAGACATCATACCGGTCATTGGACAGCAACTGCCAGGCGCGGTCATAGTCATCCACTTCAGTCCATTTTCGGAAGCGGATGCCGGCAAAGTGATCGAAGGTATGGTAATCGTAACCGCGAAGCCAGACGGCACTTTTCCCGTCGAGGGATTTTATCCCGTCCCAGTGGGCAAGACGGCTTTTTTTGAAAACTACCCCGGTGTATTCCACAAACATGGGAAACCGCGGGAGGAGTTGCCCTTCTTCAGCGGCATGCTCACGCCAGACGCAGAGCATGGCATCCGCTTCTTTGGTACTGACCATTTGCTGAGCCCGTTTCCATGGAACAAAATGGTAAGTCATTTTTATACCCAGCGGTTCGTAAACGCGCCGGACGATTTCAAAAAAAAGTCCCGTCCCGTCGCTATTGGTCTGTGCCTCCCATTGGGGCGTGACCACATTTATCGTTTCGATCTTGCTTCCCTTCGCCGCCCAGGAGGTAGCCGTGGTCAGCGACCAAAGAAGCGCCAGGAGGAGGAAAAAAAGAGGGCCAACCGTTATCTTTCGCAACCGGCCCGGCTCATGTCGAGCGCTGTGAGTTTTCAGGCGCCAGCCCCGCTGCCGGTTTGCCAACGCCGCCCCATGTTTTTCCGAAGGTTTCGTCCGTCTGCAGGAAATTTCCAAGGAATCCGATAGCATCATTGTCGTTTCAGCTCCAGTTTGTTTGCGGCCAGACAAGCAGCCATCCATCCATGCCTGCGAATTTATCCAAAAAATAATTTTAAAAATGCTTTTTTACCACTATTCGGGGTATGTAACAACTTGTTGTTTCTGTAATCCTCCCCTTGGTTTGGAAATATGCGGTCAAATTTCCCCCCGGCGACCTGTCCAACGTTTTGAAAGTTTCTTGGGGGCAGCTGCGGGGGGATTGAATTCCTCACGGGAAAAAGCTACATTTGCGGGCAAAAAACACCTTGTCTAAAGCGGAAGGGACATTTTGCGAATGGTTCGACTCTCCTGGAAAATTTATATCGGCCTGATTCTGATTTTTCTTACGCTTTTCCTGGGGGGCCTGCATTACCTGGTTTTTCAAAACCTTAAGGACCTTCTTTTCTATCTGGCCCTCGATATCGTTTTTGTCCCCATTCAGGTTTTGCTGGTGACCCTGATCATTGAGAAGCTCCTCAGCGAAAGGGAGCGGCAGGCATTTTTGAAAAAGCTGAATATGGTGATCGGTGCTTTTATGAGCGAATTCGGTGGCATTTTCTTACGGCAGGTGGACTCGCTTTGTGGCGAGGCTCCGGATCTGGCCCGGAATCTGGCTGTCACCCAATCCTGGAACAAGAAAAATTATCAGGCGGCCATGCGGTTCGCCTCCCAATACCAGGCCCACCTCAATCCCAGCGGGGAAGAGCTGGAGAATCTGCGGGACTTGCTGCTGGCCAAGCGGCCCTTCATTCTGGCTCTGCTCCAGAACCCCAACCTCCTTGAGCACGACACTTTTACCGACCTGCTATGGGCCATCTGCCATCTGACCGAAGAGCTTGAATGCCGAGCCGACCTCCTTGGCATTCCCGACTCCGACCGCCAGCATCTTGGCAATGATATCAGGCGGGCCAACAGCATCCTGATTCGCGAATGGCTCAGCTATATGCAGCATCTTCAGCTCGAATATCCTTACATGTTTTCACTGGCGGTGCGCATGAATCCCTTCAACCCGGAAGCTTCCCCCATCGTTTACTGATCGGCCGAAAACAATCCGGGTTTCTATTTCACCTTGGTTTGGGAATTTTCCTCGAGGGCATCGTTGATCCAGACCTGGGCGTAAGGGAGAAGGTTCTCGGGAAGTTGATCGAGAGCAAACCAGCTCCATTCCACGCCTTCATTTGAGCCCTTCAGCTCGCCTTTTTTGACCCGGCAGAAAAAGAGAGTGGTGATAAAGTGGACCCGCCTGCCGTCCGGGTAGTCGACAATCTGGATGGCGGGGTCGGAATAAACGCCAACCAGCTTTTCTATTCTCACCTCAAGGTTTGTTTCTTCCAGAATTTCCCGCTTCAAAGTCGACAAGATGGTCTCACCGGCTTCCATGGTGCCGCTGGGCGGAGCCCATCCATCCCCTACATGTCGCAGATGAAGGAGAATTTCGTTTTCGGCATTAAGGATGATGGCGGCCACTCCGGGCCGGATAATGAGGGGGTATTTTTCCATGAACGGATTCCTCCAAAAAGCAAAAAAGAAAATGACATGACAGGGTTCGAAAATTCCAACGGGTTGCTGGAAGACATACTTTACAACGGCTTCCTCATCCGTCTCAACTGATCTTTTACCAGCTTCTGGCCGGAAGGGATGGGGGCAGAAAGAGTTTTTGACGGCTTACACCCTGGAGCCGCGGACCCGGTGAGGACCATGGGCTGCGGTCGGACAACCCGATCCGTCATTTCTGTTCTTATCGCCTGCCACCGAAAAGGGACCCCATGATGCCGCGAATGATCTGCCGCCCGACCTGGCTGCCGATGGTCCGTGCCGCGCTTTTCACGAAGGCCTCACCCATGCTCTGGCGTCTCCGCCCGGCGGCAGGGGCGGGTTTTTCAATCCTGGCCCGTTCTTCCGCCGCTTGAGCCTGCCTTTCCTGTGCCCTGCTTTTTAATACTTCATAGGCAGACTCGCGATCGAATACATCCTCGTAGCGGCCCTGGAAGGGTGAGCGGCCGATGCGTTCTTTTCTTTCGTCCTCGGAGAGGGGGCCGATACGGGATTCGGGAGGACTGATCAGGGTGCGTTGCACCGGCAAAGGCCTTCCCTTGTTGTCCAATACCGAAACCAACGCTTCACCAATGCCCAATTCCGTGAGAATGGCCTCGGTATCGAAAGCCGGGTTGACGGGAAAGGACTGGGCCACGCTCTTGATGACCTTGCGGTCTTTGGGAGTGAAGGCCCTGAGAGCGTGCTGGATCTTGAGCCCGAGCTGGCCGAGGATATCCTCGGGGATATCCAGGGGGCTTTGGGTGATGAAATAGATGCCCACGCCTTTGGAGCGAATCAGGCGCACGACCTGCTCGATCTTGTCGATCAGCATTTTGGGGGCCTGATCAAACAACAGGTGGGCCTCGTCGATAAAAAAGACGAATTTCGGTTTTTCCGGATCTCCAACTTCCGGTAGTTGTTCGAAAAGTTCCGAAAGCAGCCAGAGAAGGAAAGAAGAGTAGACTTTGGGGGACTGGGCCATCAGTTTGGTGGCGTCGAAGATGCTGATCACGCCGTTGCCGGAAAAATCGACCTGCATGAGGTCGGAGAGCTTCACGGCCGGTTCGCCGAAGAAGTTTTCGCCCCCCTGCTCCTCCAGGACCAGCAACTGCCGCTGAATGGCGCCGATACTGGAGCCTGAAATATTGCCGTAGTCGCCGCGCAGGTCGCTGGCGTTGTCGCCCATCCAGGTCAGCATGGCCCGCAGATCTTTCAGGTCGAGCAGCAGGAGACCCTGATCATCGGCAATCTTGAAACAGCTGTAAAGAACGCCGGACTGGGTATCGTTGAGCTCCAGAAGACTGGACAGCAGCAGGGGCCCCATTTCGGAAATGGTGGTCCGGATGGGATGGCCGTTCTTCCCCAGGACATCCCAGAAAACCACCGGATAGGGGCGCTGCTGATAGCTGGGGAGGGGAATCTTTGCCAGGCGCTCCTCGATTTTGGGATGGGGAGAACCGGCATTGCCCAGACCGGAAAGATCGCCCTTGATATCCGCAGCAAAAACCGGCACGCCAAGGCGCGAGAAACTTTCCGCCAGGACCTGAAGGGTGATGGTCTTGCCGGTGCCGGTTGCTCCGGCAATGAGGCCGTGGCGATTGCTCATCCTGCCGAGCTGTTCGACCAGAACCCCCTCGGCCCCGCCGATACAGAACCTTTCCTGTGTACTCATGAGAACCCTCGTAGAAATAGGTTTGAAAGAGTTTTCCGTTTTTCCTGGCGGCCAGATTCTGTCGCGTGGATTTCAACAGACGTGGCGGCGGCTACCGTTTGGAGGCATTCAGCTCCTGGAGCCCTGTCCCGACCCGGCCGGGCTGGACCCATCTATTCAAATGGAACCTTTCTAATCGATATCATCAAATGGATGCTTGTCAAGGAAGCCATGGAATGGGCGATGTTTGACTATCCTCCAACGAGGTGATCCGAATGGAGCGGCAGAGGGTTGAAAAGGTAATAAAACCTATTTAGTGGTCGGCCCGGAGGCCCCAATTTCCTTTATCAGCCCGTTTCTGATGGTGTCATAAACCTCGACAGGGTCCTTGTTTCCTCCCTCGGCAATTTCACGAATATTCATCTCCGGCCGAACAGTTATACCTTCTGCCGAAAGCAGGCTTAGGACCTTTCCCAGGTCCAGAGTATATTCCCGGCATAATTCCGCCAGAGGTTTTCTGCCCAGCCCTGCGGGCGGCTCCTCGGGCAGCATTTCCTGCGGGCGCTCGGTTTCGGGTTGAAGGATGAGGAAAACATCCTTGGGGGAAAGGTTGTTGCTTTTGGCGATATCCAGCAGGGTCTGGTTAGTGCCCTTGAAGACTATGCTTCTGTCCCGCAGTCGCTGGATGCCTGCTTCCAGATCCAGCCCGGTTTTTTTCGCAAAGGTTTTGAGAGAGGAGAGTTCCGCGTGGCCGTAGGGCGGTTCGCCGTAGCGTCCGGCGGCTTCATTCTTGATGCCTTCACTTACAGCAATAATAGTTGAAAAGGGTGGAATTCCCGCGTAGGTGCCCAGGCTGAAAACCATGACAAGCGCCAGGGAAAGGTTGAAAGCCGGTGTGAAAATCCGGATTTCTCTGGTTTTGCTTCTCAGATAGGCCAGGATGCTGTTCCAGTTGAGCCAGGTGTGGAACAGGATCGCAATCAGGAACAGAACGCCAAGGTTGACGTGGAGATTGGTCCATTCGGTTTTGGTTAGGCCCCAGAGGCGCCAGTCGGCCCAGTAGGCCACCCGGCCGGCCGGGACGATATAGAGAATGACGCTGGTCAGAAGCAGGGGGATGAAGCTCAGCAGAGCGGTGAGGGATGACACTTTGCGCAGCATGTTTTTTCTCCGCGGGAAGAGATGAAAGCCTTCATTCATAAGAAAATATATAGGGGATGTCACCGGGAGCAAGGGCGTGGGGTGATTTATTTGAGGTCCATATAATTTTCCACGACCCACTCGGCAAAAGGCATGCTCGAGGTAAAGGCCGGGGAGACGGCGTTGAGGATATGGATGCTGGTCTCGTTCCCTTCGACGACAAAATCCTGAACCAGTTCCAGGGTTCGGGTGTCGAGGAGCTGGGCGCGGATGCCGGGCCGGCTCCATTCTTTGAAGCCTTCGTAATTAATGTTGTCAGTCAGCTTTCTGGCCAGATCGAGGAAGTGCGTGCGATTGTATTTACGGATTTCCGGCCAGGCCAGGGTTCTGAACCCGAAGGCATTGGTGAGGAAAAGCCTGGTTTCGTAATTGAATATCTGCAGCATTTCCGCAATCCGGAAATTATCGAGCCCCTGGTAGTTTTCCCGCCAGAAGGCCGGGATGGCTGTCGGACCGATTTTAGCCTCGCCGGCCACGGTCAGGGTGTAGTGAACGCCGAGGAAAGGGTTGGCCAGGTTGGGGACGGGATAGATATTGGTGGTGAGGCCCGCCAAATTGAGTTTGTCCTTGAGGTAGACGCCTTTGAAGGGAATGATGATGTAGTTTCCGGAAAAACCGAAGTCCCGGGCGATCTTATCCGCATAAAGGCCGGCTGCGTTGATGAGCTTTTTAAAGCGGACCGGCCCCCTGATTTGTAATGATCTCGTTTTTTGCAACCCTCCTTTGATAGGCGGTTCCGGTGCGGATCTCGACCCCCATCTGCTCGACCATTGTGCGGAACGCGTGCGTCACTTCCACCGGGTCGATTGTGGCCGTGGTGGGTGAGTAGAGGGCTTTGCGGCAGGTTCGGGCTTCGGGAAAGCGGTTGGCCAGTTCTTCCGCACCCAGCCAATGCAGTTCCACCCCGTTGATGTCGCCGCGCCGTTTCAGCTCTTCCAGCCCCTGCACTTCCCGTTCATTCTGGGCCACCACCACCTTGCCGCAGGGGTTGATGTGCAATCCCTGTTCACAGCAGAAGGCCTGAAGCCGGGCATTGCCGTCCCGGGTAAAGCGCGCTTTCAGCGAATTGGCCGTATAATAGAAGCCGGCGTGGAGAACGCCGCTGTTGCGGCCGCTGCCGTGGAGGGCGACGTCCTCTTCCTTTTCAATCAGCAGAGTAGCGGCGCCGGGGTGGCGCTCCCTGAGGACGCGGGCAATGTTCAGGCCGATAATGCCGGCGCCGATTATGACAAAGTCAAACATGCGGATGGCCTTGCTTGATTCAGAAACGTTGGGAGTATACAGGGAGAATTCTGGAAGGCTTCAACAATACACCAGCCTGGTCGGGCTGGTGTATTGTTTTCAGAGGTCCCGGTTATTTTATCAGCTCCAACCCATGATTCAGGTATTCAAAACCTCTTTTATTTTACTCAGGAGCTGGGTCGGGGTAAAAGGTTTGGCCAGAAACTCCACTTTGTCCTGGGCGACACCTTTAGAGGTGATAATATCATCGGAATAGCCGCTTATCAGGAGGGCTTTTATTCCAGGTTTCAGGTCCCTGACTTTGTCAAAGACCTCTTTCCCGTTCATTCCGGGCAAAACGACATCAAGGACAACGGCATTGATCCGGTCCGCATTTGCCACAAACAGGTCAAGCGCATTCCGACCATCTTCGGCCTCCAGGACTTCATATCCGGCGGAACGAAGGGTTTTGCCCAGCATCCGCCTGAGCGCTTCATTGTCTTCCGCAAGCAGCAAGGTATCTGTTCCTTCCTCAAAATATATTTTATTTTCGCCTTGTTCCTGAATGACCGGTTCGTAACTGCAAGGGATGAATATCCTGAACTCGGTCCCACAGCCGGGAACGGTGTTGACTTCGATAAAGCCGTTATTCTGCTCGACAATCCCGTAAACGGTCGAGAGACCCAGGCCGGTCCCTTTTCCCACTTCCTTGGTTGAGAAAAAAGGCTCGAAGATTTTCTCCTTTGTCGTCGCATCCATGCCACAGCCGGTATCTTTAAATGACATGACGACATAGTCCATACCCTTTCCCATACCGGGGGACTCTTCCGCACCGGCTCCGACCCTGGCGGGTTTTGTGACTATATCAAACCTGCCGCCCTTGGGCATGGCATCCCGCGCATTGATCACGATATTGATGATAATCTGTTCTATCTGTCCGGGGTCCGCAAAAACGATGCAGGGCGTTTCGCTCAGATCTCTGACCACTTCCACGTCTTCGCCGAGCAGTTTCTTTAAAAGTTTCTCGTTTTTCAGGAAAACGCCATTGATGTCGAGGAGTTGTGGGGCTTGAATCTGTTTGCGGCAAAAGGAAAGCAGGTTGCGGGTAAGTTGTGCGGCATTTCTGGATGAACTCAGAATGATATCGACAAAACTGCTAAGGGGGCTCTGGGGCGGCAGATCCATTTGCATAAGCTCCGCTGCGCCCATTATGGCGGAAAGCACATTGTTGAATTCGTGGGCCACCCCCCCGGCCAGGGTGCCGACCGCTTCCAGCTTGTGTGATTGGAGAAGCTGTTCCTGGAGGCGATTGCGCTCCGAAACGTCCCTGAAGGAACCCATAATCACCTGTCTTCCGTTTGGCAGGTCCAAAATATTTGTACTGATTTCAACGGGTATTCGGACACCTTCCTTCGTTAATATGTCGAGCTTGGCTATGGTGTCCTGACACTGGCTTTGCTCGAGGAATGTCCGGCGGCACTTATTGGCGTCCTCAAGTGGGTGTAACTGCGATTGATGACTGCCGATAAGTTCCTGTTTGGGTTTTTGCATCAGTCGTTCGGCCGAGCGATTGGCGTCGAGAATGATGCCGGTTTCGATATCGGCGACAAAAAGGGCGTCCCGCGCTTCTTCAAACAAGGCCGATTTATAGCGGTTCAATTCCAGAAGCTTTCTTTCGGCCATCCGGCGTTTGATGGTATTGATGGAGAGGAAAATGATTCCGAGGAACAGCACGCCAATGATTCCGAGGGCATAAAGGATGGGGGTGCGATGCTGCTCATAAAAGGTTGGCTTTTTATTGATGACAAGGCTGCCGGCGGGCAAACGATCCAGTGAAATTCCGAGCCGCTCGAGCACCTCGAAATCGAATCGCGGCATCGAGTAATCGTTGGTATCCACGGGTATGGATGAAGGATCTTCCCCGGCCAGAACGCGCAAGGCCAATTTTCCTGCTCGTCTTCCGTGATCCAGGCCGGAGATCATGTTGCCGCCGACCACCCCCAGCCCGAGACGGTTTTCCCGCATGGAATATACGGGAATCTTGTGCCCCGATGTCACCAGGCGGGTGCTCTCCGCCAGGGTCAGGGTTTTTCCTTTGGGGTCCGCGACCAATGAGGCCAGGAGCACCACCGTCTGCTGAGGCAGGCTGACGATTTGCTTCCGGGCATCTTCAAAGCTTTGGGGATAGAGAAAAGAAATGTCAACCTGGCTTCTGTATTTTTCAATAATGGGCTCCATGCCGCGATGTATGGCCTGGCCCGTGGTGGTGTGATCGTTGAGAATCACTATTCTTCGGGTCCCCGGGTGAACCTTGAGGATGAGTTCTATGGACCCCCCCACTCCGGCCACCTCGGCCAGCCCGGTGATCTTGTCATACCCCCGGAGCATGGAGGGTTTGAAATTATTGACCCCGACGAAGACGATGGGCGCCTCTGGAAACAGTCTCGATCGGTTGGCGAGGAGGAGGTTCAGGGCGGCGTTATCCAGGGAGATGACCAGCCGGGGGTTGACCCCTGCGTATTTGTCGACAAGAAACGACGCAACCCGGTGAAGGTGTGCTTCGCCCTTGTATCTGTTGGTGTCGAGGTATTCCACGGCGGGCCGGATTTGAGGGTATCTGGCGCCCAGAACCTCCAGGATTCCGTTAAGTTCGCGGGTAGACCATTCCTGTCCGTAGTGATAAGAGTTGACTATGACGATATTGGGGTCAAAGGCCCGGCTGGGGAATGGAAGGAAAAATACAAGTAATAACACCAAGAAAAAGTATCGAAATTTCACGTGACGCCTTTTTTGCCGCTTGGTTCAAGGAGCCGAAAACGATCCTGAAAAGAAGCAACGGACATTCTTTAACGTTCTGATTTAATGAAGAAAATGACATTCAGAAAACTTTACCACAAGCGTTCTGCTTGGCAAACTTTTGGTTTTTTATCCTGATTGAAGATTCCAGTTTATCCATCGTGACAGGCTTGGTCAGGTTGAAACAGGTGGCGGCTTGGACGTTAGCGGTTGCAGGGAATGTCAAAAAAACCAGGTTGCCCACAGAAACCCCCGGTTGGGGGCTTTTTGCTGAAAAGCCGTTCCCGGGATAGCGAATCCGCCGTATTCTGTTTCCGAGCCGCCGAAAGAGAGACTCCCCCCGAGGGTGAGCTGCAGGTTCTCCCGGACGTCCCAGATAAGGCGGGGCTGGATGATGCCGGACGGGTCTTCAATATTATTGATCACCGTGAGGTAGAAATTGACCAGGGGATGAAGCTCGACCTGAATCGTGCCGCTCAGGTAGCTGCGACCCAGGGTGAAGAGCTCGCCGCGCTCGATTCTTTCGCTGAAGTCTATATCGAGCAGGTTTTGGGAATAATTGTCGTTCCCCAGGCCGCTGAAAAAGTATTCGATGAACCCATAGAAATTTTTTCCCGCCCAGGCCCAGGAATAGTCGATGTTGGCCACCAGAGACAGGTAGTTGCCCCGGTTGCCGTCATCCTGAAGCGTCCAGGTGACATCGGCTCGCCAGGCCGCATCCCCCAGATAACCGACATTTCCAACTCCCAGGACCAGATCCTTGTAGTGCATGGCGGCCATGAGGTCGGTCTCGAGCGTGCCGGTGGCAAAGTGCAGCTTGCCCGCCAGAGAAGAGTGGTCGCCCTCGACATTCCCAGTTTCAGGATTACGTCTCGGAACGGCCAGGAACTGAAGGTTTGCGGTCTGCCCGAGGGGGGCTTGCAGCGACACCAGATCGTCGCCGATTTTGTAGTCGCGTTCAATATCCGTCGGGGCAAAGGGGTTGAAAAGGTCCATGGGGTTGAAAAGCAGGCCGTTTCCCCAGGTGACGGCCTGACGGCCGAGACGTATGACCCCCCAGTCCGGTTTACAGGTGAGGACCAGGCGGTCGAGGCGGTGGTAGAGGATGTAATTGTCGTTTTCATTGATGGTGGAGGTCAGGTCGAACAGGCGGCGGTCGTCTTCAATGGGGTTTATCCCGAAGCGGGCCGCATTCAGGAGTGCCGGGGCAGCTGCCGTCAGTTGTCGGCTCCGGCGCCAGGTGTCGCCGGTGAGATAAACCACTTCGTAATGAGTTTCGAGATCGACGGCGTCGGAAAAAAAAAGGCGGTTTTTGAGGCGGCCATTGACGTTCTGGTCGTAATAGGTCCCGTCCTCCACCGCACCGAGCAAAGAGTCTGATTCCACCTCTGACATAGAGCCCTGAAGCTTGACCTGCCCGCCCCATTCCATGGGCAGGTTGAAAATGCTGCTGCTTGATTCGGTTGGGGTGTCGGATGGATTTGAAGCAATACCCCGTTGAACGGGGAAAAATAGCAGGGTGCAGGAGAGAAGGAAAAAAAGGTAAGATTGAAACCGGTTTTTCATCATTATTCTATAGTTATGCGTCAATCCAATTTTTTTTAAAGATGACAAGGCAGGGATTGCGTCCCCTGACGGCGCCTTACTCTTTTTGCTTTGTCCAAAAAGAGTTACTAAGGCGAAGGTTAATTATTAGCCACACTTTTGTTATGGGGCTGGGCTCCCCATTCAAAGGGCCGCATAAAC
>ENA-OSEO01002389-OSEO01002389.1-sediment-metagenome-genome-assembly--contig:-NODE-2389-length-26894-cov-3.577731_pt1 | contig 26894 bp, 18 predicted proteins | sample MGYA00237883_ERZ534232 | MGnify/ENA metagenome assembly ERZ534232
GGTGGCCGAAGAGAACTAACGGAGAGGGGTCCGTTTTACCTCGGCAGAGAGGGGTCCATATTCAACCGGCATTGACATGATCACGCTCTTCTCGTCGAAATGACCGTCGAGAGCCTCCGGGCGTTCCTCGCTGACTAGATTTCTTTCGGCCGCATCGCAAGAGCCCGCACGGCCACTCCATTCGGGGATTCATGTAGGGCCCGCGGGCGAAGAGGAGGACCGGTTCTCTCCCTGCTTCATCCCCGAAGTAAAAAGGGGCAGAAGTTGCGGGCGCACAAGGAGAGATAGGCGCGGGGCGGGGTTGGTGGATCGTCCCAACTTTTCGACCGCCCTCCGCCTTAATTCCACCAGTTCGCCCGAGGCAGCGAGGACCGGTAGGCCAAAGGGAGGTGCTATCTCTCCCCAGTGCATACCCAGGACGCCAAAACATCCCGACCATCTTCTGAATTGTCGGCCGCGCCGCCTCCGCCCGTTTCTGGGGGTGCTTGATGAGTGTCTCCCAGGCTTCGCTTGTGTAGGCGGCTTGGAAAAGGTAGTGGTTCATGCAGTTCCCCTTTCCGTCGCTCGTGAGCGTAGAATTTCTTGTTACCCGTAATCTCCGCCCACTTGAACCGGATCCCCGCAGAAGCTCTGTCGCCACTGACATGGGCCAGCAAACTTGGCGGACGGGGCTCCCCGTCGAAGCACGCGAAAGAAGCATATGGTTCGGCCCCGTCACCTCCGGATCTGTCCTTCCATCTGTGCTGCGGACAGCGGGTGCGAATCGGGCATAGGAAAGGCACACTATGCGAGGATGGTATCTCCTACCGCGAGGCGACCAGGCGCGACGGCTCTACCGGCCCTACCTTCTCTTCCGTCAAACGCGCCGGACCGAGGCACCGCGAGACTGAGCGCGGACCCTCCGGGCGACCCAGATAGTAACCTTGCCCGTAGTCGCAGCCATAAGCGCGAAGAAGCCTCAGCGTGGCCTCATTTTCGATGCCCTCGCCGACCACCGACAGACCGAGTGCGTGGGCAAGACCGATCGTGGAGCGAACGATGGCGGCATCTTGCTTATCTAGTGTCATGGTAAGGATGTACGACTTATCGATCTTCACTTCGTCTGCGGGCAGCTTCTTGAGGTAGGGAAGCGCCGATTGGCCCGCCCCAAAGTCGTCGATCGACACCCTAGCGCCAAGCCTTCTGATAGCGGCGAGCGCCTTCGTGGCCCGTTCCGGATCAACCATGATGCTTCCCTCCGTAAGTTCTACCGTCAGCCAATCCGCACTGGCCCTGTGTCGTACAAGAAGCCTGCCTATCGTCTCAGCGAGATCAGGGTTATCCAGGTTGCGAGCCGACAGATTGACCGACACCCGTGTGTCAAGACCTCGCGCCCTCCATCTCGCGCACTGGGCGAGAGCTCTTCCGAGGGCCCATCTGGCGAGATGGTCTGATAATCCATCTTGCTCAAGTAGATCGAGGAACTGGCTGGGCAGTATCAGGCCGCGTCGGGGATGGTTCCACCTGACGAGAGCCTCGAGCGAGGCCACCCTACCCTCGCGAAGATCAACCTGGGGTTGGTAATGAAGGGTGAGTTCCCCCCGATCGAAGGCGGCGTGAAGCTCAGACTGAAGTGTGAGCCGGTCGGGGGAATGATGGTCCCCTGTTAACTCATAGACCGCGTGGCGAGCCCCGCCCGCGCGCTTGGCGGCATACATCGCGATGTCGGCGAACCGAAGCAAGCTGTCCGCGCTGGAGCCATGCGTTGGAAAGAGCGCGATTCCGACGCTTCCTGAGACGCTGATTTCATGTGCGTCTACCTTGAAGGGGTTCTTGAAGACCTCAAGCACACGAACGGCGACTCGACGAGCGTCTTCAATATCGTCTACGGCAACCACCAGCGCGAACTCATCCCCGCCGAGACGAGCGAGGATATCGACCTCACGAATAGCTCTACCTAGCCGGCTCGCCACGTGCCCAAGGAGGGCATCTCCAGACTGGTGGCCAAGATGGTCGTTGATGTCCTTAAACTGGTCAAGGTCAAGAATGTAAACGGCAAAACACTCCGGCCCGGCGGAGCTGAGTAGCTCTCCGAGGCGTTCGTGAAAATGCATGCGGTTCGGCAGGTTGGTGACGCTGTCATGGAGGGCCTGGAACCGAAGCGCCTCTTCCCATTGCCGACTCTCGGTCACGTCCCGGGCGATGCACTCATAGCCTGAGAACTCTCCAGCGCTGTAGACGCCTCGCACCGTCGTTTCAAATAGCAACTGACGCCCGTCCCTACTCCTCATCCCCACTTCGCGCCGCTCCGCTCCTCCGTCAAGAAGGGGCGGGCTGGTGTCGCTAGCCGTTTCACCTACCAGAAATCCAGCCGCCACCCGGCCGAGAAGCTCCTCACGGCTATATCCGGTTACCTTTTCGACGGCTTGGTTGACGCCCGTGAAACGACCATCCTGATCCAGCGTGAGGATGAGGTCGTGGGCGTTATCGACCAAGGTGCGGTAGCGGCGCTCGCTTTCGAGAGCGGCCTCCTCGGCCCGTCTTCTATCGGTGATGTCGCGAAGAACAACGAGGCTTCCCGCTCTTTCCTCCGCGCCAGCATCGAGCGGCGATACGAGCATGTCGAAAATGCGCTCGTCGTCAACCTCCCCGATTCGGGTCTCGCAATGAAGCTCGCATGAGTCCCATGCTCCTTCGCGCGCGCCTGCCTCCCGGAGTACCTCCCCCACGCGATGCTCTAGGACCTCCGCACTCGCGCTTCCCAGCATGCGAGAGGCGGCCGGGTTTGAGTCGACCACTCGGCCCTCAGAGTCAAGGACGATGACGCCGTCACGCATGGTTTCTAGTATCACGCTCCGCGCCCGAGGTCTAAGGCCGAGAAAGAGATCGAGCAGTTGGTACCGGGAGAGCGCATAGGCAAGGACGGCGCCAGTGACCGCGAACGCGAAAGGCGTCGGGTCGAAGTGATCGTCCGGAATCGCCCCGAGCGCGTAAAGGAGGTTGGCGATCCACGGTACACCCGCAGCAAGAATGATGAGAACCGCCTGTCCCCGGTAGGCACGGGGATAGAGAAGAGCAGATCGAATGAGACCCGCCGCGCCCGCGAGAACAAGCGCGTAGGAGTAGACAAGATGAACCCAGAAAAAGGGGCCGTGACCGATGGCGAGAGCAGGGAAGTTCTCGTGTCGGTCTAGGGCCACCGAACTCCAGACGAGGCCGTGAAACGAGTTGGTCGCGACAAGAAGGAAAACAAGCGCAGGGACCGCGAAGAGCATGGCGATTCTTCGCCTCGTCAGGAAGGCATCCGTTCCGGTGTACCGAACGGCGAAGAGAAACCAGAATACCGGCACTGAGACAATTCCCAAGTATTCGAGTGTCGCGGCAAACGTCTTTGCCGGAAGACCCGGGAGAACCGCCTCAAGGCCGTATAACAAGCACCACAAGCCGACACCGAAGAGCATGAGTGAGAAGTAGCGTCGTCCAGGAGCAGGCCGGTGTCGCCAGGCTATGACGCCAAGAATCAAGGACAGGGCCGCTCCGGCAAGAAGCGCGCCCACAAAAGGAAAAAGATAGCTCAAGCTGCCGTCGGACATCCATCGTCCTTGCGGCGGGGTGGGGCTTCGTATATAGCTATCGGTGACTCATGCGGCAAGCTGAAGCAGGAATTCGCCTCGGCGTGCCCCGGTTCCCCCAGCGCATGATGGAAGTAGGGCTGACACGCTCTTATGCGAACCTTCTAGCCGAAGGTCGCGCGGCCTTGTCAGTACCTAGCGGCTACTCCACGCGTCGAGGCCATGGTTCTACGGACCCTCGGTCACGTCCGAAGCCGAGTTGGAAGTCGGCTATTCTCCTACCCAGTCTGACTGGCAGACACGGCCGAGTGCTCAGAAGCTTCGGAAATGACGTGTTGGCGGTACACCCAACTCCACCTGCCTTCTGTCGGGCTAATACGCCGGGGAAATTCAAGGGTTCACGGTGAAGAAGAACGTCGCTCCTTGGCCGACGCCTCCCTCCGCCCATACCCGTCCTCCGAAGCGATGTATGACCCGCTGAACGAGAGGGACACCGATCCCCGTGCCCGGAAACTCGTCCTCCCGGTGAAGTCGTTGAAACGTCGCGAGCAGTTCTCCGAGAAAGCCATGTCGAACCCCGCCCCATTTGTCTTTCACGAAGTACACTGTCTCGTCCCTCGTCATCGACACCCCGGACTCGATACGGACGTCCTCGGTCTTACTCGTGAACTTCCAGGCTTTTCCAGCCAGATTCTCTCTCACGACTTTGAACAGTTGCGAGTCCCCCAAGCGCGGTGACGTTGGGCGAGACTTGGGTCGAAGACCGGGGACGTCGGGCAGCGCCCGGGGTAATAGGGCGGTTTCCACCACCTGCAGGACAACGCCTGCCCCTCACGAGACTAGTGGCCGGGATCCAGCCGGGAGCGGCCCCCCCGGCTGCAGCATCCTTAGCATGACCGCCTCACAGCCCCTGAGGGTCCGAGCCCAGTCGGTCAGGCTGTTCGCCGCCTCGTAGAAGGTGCGCGCCTTGGTAACCCGTTCGACGATCTCCACAAGCGCCAACGGAGACCGAGCCTCCCGGAAAGACAGGACTGTCACACGGACTGCCACTATGACCTGATCGTGCAGGTTCGGCTTAGGCCTCAATCGCGGGGCAGTGGACTAGCGACAAGGGCCGGCCGTTCACCGTGCCCAGAGCGAGGGGTTGAGATCCGTCTTGACTTCCTTATCCTTCGAGCGGTAGAGCTGGCGGGCGTCACGGAGCCTATCATACTGATCATCGACTACGGCGCTCATCTTCCGCCATAGACAGACGTCGAGTTTGAGATACTTCACCTTGATGGCTGCCGTGCATTCGCGCTCGATGGGGCAAGCATGACAAACTTCATTTTCGTGGCCCCCGCCGGATTTGCGCGCCTGCTCGCCCTCTTCGATGCGCCGCTGGGCGGCGAAGAGGAGTTCCTGAACGTTTCCCTGGATCGCGATCTGAAAATGTGGCATCTGCTCGGGTTCGTCATAAATGAAGACGCCGTTTCGCCAGTGAGCGAGCTCGAACACCTGGTCCAAGAGCTGTATGCCCATGACCTCGCGAACCGCGGCTTCGGTCGCCAACCCTTTTTCGAGAAGGCGCTCTCCCAGCGGTCTAAACTTCTTTTGGTCGTGGGTGTACGCCGAATCCTCCATCAAGGCATCCGCCAGTTGCCACTGGCTCAAATAGCCAGCCTTCACCAGTCGTGTTCCCAGCCTCTCGCCCATTAAGGGCAGGGAGATCCCCTCCACGTGGCCCTCGAAAAAGTAGATGAAGCCGTACTCTTCAAAATCGCGGACCTCAAGCACTCCGGTGGCAGCTATTTGCGCAAGGAAGCGCAGGATGTCTGCCATGTTGAACCTTTGGATCGATCCGTGAAGTAACATGATCTCGTCCTTCTTAGGCTTCTCCTGTTCGGTATATCGGCACCACGCGAGGAAGCGCTTAAACCGCGCGAGGGTGCCCCCAAGCATCGCTCGATTTTTTGCCCGACTGATTCCTGCATCACAGGAGCCTCGAACTCAAGGGCCAGGCCCCGAGAGTCGATAACAATGGCATGAAGCAGGTTGAAAATACCGTGGAAGTCGAGAGAGTGGCCGCGATTTGCGGTCACTTGCACCGGGCCTATCGTGATCTGCGCTTCTACCCCCACAACCACCCAGTGCCAAGGAAGACCGTGTGTGAACTCGGGGAGTCGCTCCAGCGATTCGTCGCCGAGGAGGGCGAGCTCAAGCTCGAGGTCGAGGAGGACCGCCTGATCTTTGCCGAAGAATCCGTCTACGCACATGCGGAAACTCGGGACAACCTCGCCTTCATTATGTTTCGCGACGGGGTGAGAGCAGTGTCTTTTCACTCCGGACTCGAAACCGAGGAAATCGAAGCCTTGGTCGGGTGCCTGGCGCGCGCCGACGAGCTCCTTGCGAGCGACCAAGACCTGCTCACCGCTTTTTGGGAAGAGGACTTCGCCCATATAGACTACCTGGCAGCCGACCCCTTTGTGGGAGGCGGCGTCCTCAACGAGGGCACGCTCGATGCCCTCAGGGAAACCGTACTGCGCCGATTAGACGAAGTGGACTCCTCGCACCCGGGCGAGAAGACAGACGCGAACGAACACTTCAGCATCGTCCCGCATCTGGGGACGAAACCTCGCGACCTCGTGCTTACCGCGGAGGAACTGGAACAGAGTGAGCAGGAGGTGGAGGAGATGGCCACCGCGCTCGATGACTTCGCTCTTGTTCTGCTTGAGCTCTTGGGTGCGGGGGACGGGAGCGTCGATTTCGGCAGCGAGTTGGCCCTCTCCATGGCAGCCGTCGTTGAGTCGTATCTTGGGGCGGGCAACGTTGACGGGTTGTGCTCCTTCCTCGAGCGGGTGCAAGCTCTGGAGTCGAGCGACAGGTGCGCCGCGGGAACCCTGTGGCGGCTGGTAACCGAGTCGATCTCGGACAAGCTAGCTGATCTCATGCGAGCCACGGAGGGAACCCCAGCCCAACGCGCGAAGGTGGAGGAGCTTCTGAGGCTCGCGTGCATCTGCGACTCCTCCCCTTTGCTTGAACTCCTGGCCGAGTCTGAGGACCGGAACCTGCGCAAGACCCTACTGGGGGTTCTCCAGAAAGGGGACGGCGTGCCAGTGTCAAAGTTGATGCCTCTGCTCGCTGACCCTCGTTGGTATGTGGTCCGCAACGCCCTGCAATTGGCGGCCGTAACCAGGGACCCCGCTCTCATTCCTTTGGTCCAACGTCTGTTGACTCATGAGGATGCTCGGGTGAGACGAGAGGCGGTGCGAGCCCTGGAGGTTCTGGCCGGGCCAACGGCCCTATCGGCGCTTACCGGGGCCCTCGCCGATCCGGACTCAGCTGTGCGCACCGTCGCCGCGCGCGGCAGTCTTCGTCAAGGGGGCGTCGAGCAAGAAACAGCCGTGCTGCGGCAGATAAAGAGCCGGGACTTTGCTGGCCGCCCCGCGGAGGAAGTGGAAGCGCTACTCGTCGCCTTGGCCGCGCTGGCCGGTGAGCGCGCGGTTCCCCTACTGACCAAGCTCCGGCGCCGCCGGCTGCTGCATCCCGCCCCTCTACCCCTTCGCCTGGCGGCCCTTGGGGCTCTGGGCACGGTGCCTGGTGCCTCTGCCCGCAAGGTCCTTATGAGTGCCTCCCGCTCCAGGAAACCGACAGTGCGACAGGCGGCCAAGAGAGCCCTCCTTTACCGCGGGCCATGAGCGCAAGGCCCGAACAGGATCTGGCGCTTTCCTTCGCGGTCGCCGTGCGTACAGCCGCCTACTATGAACCGGCAAACGCCGTCATGCGCCAGAGCACCGCGCTCCTTCTCGCCCTGCTCTTGGAGCAACTGCGCGAAGAGAGCCCTCTGACCGTGTCCGTACATAGCCACTGCGTCTTTGTTCAGAAGACCCGCATCCGTTCCTCCCTTGCAACCTTCTCGCGCTTCGCCTATCTGATCGATCTCTACGGCTCCTGGGGGATCCAAGCCCTGAGCTTCCTTGCGGGTCTCGGCGAGGAGGAACTGATGCAGCTTGTGCAGATACTGGCCCAGCAGAAGGACAGAAGCTCCGAATCCCTCAGCGCAAAGTTGCGCGAGGCCCAGGTGAGGTGCGTGCTCGTGGACCATTTGGGACCGGCGGGAATCTCACCCGTCGCCGTGGCCCCGGTGGAGGCATACGCCGCCTGCCGGCAGATAGCCGAGGACATGCAGACAGAAAAGTTGGCGACGGAAGCGACCGGACTGCGCCAGCTCCGGCACGTGACGCAAGCGGTGGTGGACCAGCTATTGAGCGATCCCCACTCCCTCATCGCGCTTACCACCATCAAGGATTTCGACCACTACCTCATATCGCACTCCACGAACGTGGCCATCCTCTCGGTTGTTCTCGGCCAGCGCCTGGGCCTCACGAAGCCCCAGCTCGGTGAGCTGTGCCTGGCCGCCTTCCTGCATGACGCCGGCAAGCTCGAAGTCGACACCGACATCCTGAACAAACCTGGTGGCCTTTCCGAGGAGGAGTGGCAAAGCATGAGACGACACCCCGCCCTGGGTACGAAGGTGCTCCTGACGCGGCTGCAACCGGGGGTCTCCAGCATGAGGGCGGTGGTGATCGCGTTCGAGCACCACCTGCGCTACGATCTGGCCGGCTATCCTGCTACCTGGGCCAAAAAGGAACTCACCCTGTTTGGCCGCATTGTCTCGATAGCCGACGTGTTTGACGCCATGACCACGGCCAGGGTCTACAGGGAGCACAACTTCACCCCCTACGAGGCTCTCGACCACTTGGTAAGAAACTCCGGCTCGTCTTTTGATCCCGTACTAGTGAAGCTCTTTGCCGAGATGATGGGCCTCTACCCGTTGGGGACGGTAGTGGAGCTAACGAGTGGAGAGCTTGCGGTCGTCGTGCAAGCGCCGGCGCCGGGCGGATTGTTGGATAGGCCGCACGTACGTGTCCTTCAGGGTGCAGAGTCCGGGAGCATCCTGGATCTGGGGGAGCAAGCCGACGGCGCTTTCCGGCGCAGCGTGAAGCATGTGGTCAACCCAGCCAACAGAGGTCTCGCCCCTGCTGTGGACGCTTCGCTCTTCGCAAGAGAAGAGCCCGAGCGCAGCCTGGTATCGGCCCGATCGTGAAAGGAATATGGCTGAGCCACCGTGCCCGGCCATGGAACACTGCGGAGAACTAGCGGCCGCAGGCCGCATGGCTCAAAGAGCATCACCACGAGCACATGGTGACCGCGTGATCACCCACCGCAGCCGGGCGAGTACCTAGTTCTCGGTTGGGCTCTCGAACTCGGCCAGAACCTCCTCGAGCCCGGTGAACACCCGGAAACTCGGATCAATGCTGAGGCCAACCGTCTCAAGTAACCGAAGTACGTTCGGATCGGGACCGATGACCCCGAGCCACCCCGAGCCGCGCACGCGATGTAGGCAACTGAGTAACGCGCTCACCCCACCGCTGTCCATGTACGGGCAGTCGGTGAGCTGAAGAAGTAGACGCTTCCCCTGTCCTCTCAAGGCCGCGTCGGCCCGTTCGGCGAACAACGACACTGCGGCTCGATCGAAATCCCCCTCAAGGCTGAGAAGAGGAATGCCCGCAACAGAATAGGATGCGATCTCCAAACTCGACTCCTCGTCGTCTCGTGTTCTTCCACCCTTATTCTACGCAGACGTGAGCGAAGACATCACGAGGAACGACCGCTACGCGGGCGGCTTCTCCCGTGTCCGGTCAGTGCTCTCGGCGCCGCCTCGATCATCGACGGCCTGCAACCTCACTGCGAGCATCGCGACATCGTCCGCAAGCACCCCATTCGCGAACGCCATGATCTCACCGAGAAGGGCGGCCGGCAGATCCTCGGGTGAAGGCGTTGACCAGCGGCCGAGTGCCTCCCGCAGGCCGTCCTGCCCGAAGAACCGGTCGTCACGCCGTGCTTCGATCGCTCCATCTGTGTACAAGAAGAGCAGGTCTTCCCGCTCCAGCTGCGCTTGGCTCTCTCCCCAGAGTTGATCATCGAAGACACCCAACGGGAAAGAAGCGGCCTCGAGAAGCGCCACCTCGCCCTTTCGGTCACGAACCATGGCATGGGGATGCCCGGCGGACGCATACGTAAGAAGACCCACCGTGGGCTCGAGAATACCGAGAAAGGCAGTCACGAAGCCAGGGGTCTGCTTTTCGATGAGCAGCTCGTTGGTCTTGCGAAGGACCATGCCCGGAAACCGGAATTGGTGAGCGAAGGCGTGGATCACATCCTTGACCAGGGTGGCGATCCTTGCGGCCGCAACACCATGGCCCGATACGTCGCCGATAAGTAGAGCGATCCGTCCGTCCTTGAATTTGAACACATCATAGAAATCGCCTCCGACCGACGCGTCTTGGGTCGCCGACCGGTATAGATGGCCGAATTGCACGCCGCCGATTTGCATGGGAATGTCAAGAAGGCTCTCCTGCAGAGTGGAGGCGATATCCCTCTGGGATTGATAGAGCCGGGCGTTCTGAAGAGCAAGCGAGAGTAGATAAGAGAGCCGCTCCGCAACGCTGAGGAGTCGCTCGATGGAATCTTGCGTCGCCGTCAGGCCGAAGAACATGATGCCAGCGAGCTGTGCGCCGACAAAAAGCGGTACGAGAAGTCGCATGTCGGGCCGCGGGGAGGAGTCGTCGGGCGCGACCCACAGGGGAAGCCGAGTACGGGTCAATTCGGCAGCCCACGCTTCCGCTAATCCCGGCTCTTGGGTCGGTGTGAGTTCGCCATCTATGAACCTAAGCCCCCACTCACCCGCGCGCGGCTCCGAGTACACCCCATAATCCGCCTCAAGGACATCCCCAATCGCAGAAAGAGCATGGCGGAGAAGGACATCCTCGTCTAGTTCGGTAACCGCAGACGAGGCGATTTCGGCGAGTGCCCGGTTCAAGCGCTGGTCTTTTTCGCGCTCTTGGCCGAGCCGCGAGAGTTCCTCGTTTCGACTCTGAAGGGCCGCTTCCCTCGCGCCCAGTTCGGCAGTCTGGTTCCGCAGTTCCTCGTTGGTGGAGGCGAGTTCTTCAACCAACTCCTGAGATTGTGCGAGCAACCGTTCACGCTCCGATTCCGCGCGCTCGCGCTCGGCGATCTCTCTCTCCAGGTCCGTCTTTGACGCCGTCATACCCTTGAGATCGCTGGTCATCTTGTTGAAGGCGCGGGACAATTGCCCGAGTTCATCCCGCCTTTTGTCCGGGATCACGTGGTCAAGATTCCCGGAGCCGACCTTCGTCGTGCCCGCCTGCAGTGCGGATATCCCGCTGATGGTTCGCCTGTACATGAAGAAGGAGCCGGCAAACAAGACCACCCCAAAGGCCCCCATCAGCCCGAAAACAACAAGGGTGATACTGAGGGTGGCTCGATCAACCCGGTCTTCGAGCAACCGCTCAAGCTGGGAGGCATCGAAGATCAGCTGGCGGTTCTGCACCTCCATCCGGCTCCAGGCGACCTGGAGAAAAGCCACAGTGGGCGAATCCCCCTGTTCCGCCGGGTCTTCGGCCGCCGACGCGATGTCGCCAAAAACCACCTGCAGCCGCTGGCTGCTGGTCTCGATGCGGCCGGCAAGCGCAGCCTCTTCTGCGCGGTCGATCCCCAGCCGGTCAACATCAGCGGCGAGTGAAGCGAAGGTAGAGTCCCATTGGGCGAGTTGCGTCTCCCCCCGGTACAAGATGTAGTTGTTGGATAGGTAGCTGAGATCGTTGGCTTTTCGCTCGATCGAGGTGGCGACCTCTTGCTCGGCCCTCAGACTCCTCACGCGGACGCTCGCCTCGATTCCAAGACCCGCCACGACGAGCAAAAAGAGGGCGAGGATGGCCGCGCCGAGGGCAAACTGAGTCCTCAGCTTCACGGAGCGGGATTCTCCAGCATCTCGATGGTCTCTCGCCTTGGCCCGAGTTGGGCAGTCACTCGAGGCAGCCTGTTCTTTCTCACCGGATGATGCGGGCGGCGTTAGGCCTCAGCTCCAGGAGGCCATCTTCACTGATGTAATCAAGCCAACTGGGCGTCGCGTTCTCGGGCGCGAGCCCGTTTGCCACCATCCAGCGGGCCTCGTCTTCCATAGCGGCAACCAGCGACTGGTCGAGAGAGAGCACGAACTGATAGCGGGGCCAGAACGTATCCATCTGCGAATCGGTGAAATGCATGTGCTCTCCCACAAGAGCCTTTGCGTCGTCTTCGTTTTGACCCACGTATTCTTCTGCTTGAGCCAAAGATGCGAGCAGCCGTTTGGCGGAGGCGGTATGGCTCTTCATCCAGTCGTTTGTTGCAACGAGATTCCAGTAGGCATACTGGCCGCTCTGCACGCCTGTTGTGATGACTTCCTCACCCAAGTGCTGACCGATCTGCGTTGCCCAAGGCTCCCAGGTGACCACCGCGTCAACCAACCCATCGGCAAGAGCCTTCTCCGCATCTGCAGCCTTGGTGTCGACCAAGATGACATCGGCTATGTCCATTCCGTTCAGGTTGAGGCTTCGTCCCAGATAAAATTCCGAAATGGTGCCGAGAGTCACCCCAATCCTCTTCCCTTTGAGGTCCCTAATTGTCGTCGCGCCGCTATCGGAGGGCCAGATGATGAAGGTGTTTTCGTACCTCGCGATCGTGGCGAAGCTGACAAGATCCGTGTTCGTCAAACCCTGCGTCACAATCACGAACTCGGCCGCCGAGGCGACGTCCGCCTCACCGCTTAACATCGCGGCAGCCGCCGTCGCCCCTGAATCGTAATCTTCTTTCAGCGTGACCTCGAGACCGTTCTCGCCAAAGAACCCCTGGGCCTCTGCCACGTAGAGGAGCGCGTTGATTTCGGTGGGCACCATCGCGATCGTCAGCCTCTCGACCTTCGCCGCATCCGTGGAACATGACCACGAGGCGAGGAGGATCGCGATGAAAGAAGATAGGAGAATTCCGGTCCGCACGGCCCTTCTCGGGCCTCGTCGGTGCTTCTGCCCTTGAATCAATTGCGGTGGCCTCGTTCGAGACCCGACGGCTGAGCAACAAGACATGAAGACAGTGAACCCGCCGCGAGTGCTGAGATTCCGAGAGAGTTCACATGATCCCCACTACGTCCTTCCCTCAACCTGACGCTGGTTATTGTCTTCTAGCAGGCAAATCCTGTCAAGAAACCATCATGCGCAAAAATGCGGCGCACTGGAGCAATCTACAAACGCCGGGTCCTCGGCGACCTTTGTTAACCGCGGCACTCCTCTCTATGGAAAGCCCCTCAGCATGAACAAATCCTGATTGTCCGAAAGAGAGACGACCGCCTGCTTGACTCAGTCGAGGTTGAGGCCGAGCGGGATCGGGCAGGGGTCGCTCACCGACCAAGGGTCCGGGGTGCCTTCGTCAGGCGGGCAGCAGGCATCGACCGACTCCGCCATCATCTCGCTGATGAAGAGGTAGTCGTTTTGCCATGGAGTCTTCGAACGGCCACGGCGTAGCGTCTGGACATGCGAGCAGGGGCTATCCGGAGGGACAGCCATCAAGCGGGGGCCGCTTGGGTCGCTCAAGCGAAAGCGCATCAACGAGACCCGGGGTTCCCAGCCGGTCAAAGACGTTTCGGTGCCGGGCACCGTCAGGCGGTGCGAACTGGGTACTCAGGTTGAGGTCTCCCCCCAGGATGACGCTCTTGCCGTATTCAGGTATCGAATAGAGGCGTTAGATCGGAAAGTTGCCGGTGCACCGTAGTTATCGCGTAGCCTTCTTCGATCAGGCCTACTTCACTTTCGATAAGCATCACGAACTGTTGCTCGTGATGGTTGCGCTGGCGCTTTCTGTCAACCACCCACATGCCCTCGATACTCAGGTACGTAACGGTACCGCCGGCTGGCCTTCTCATTTCACCTGATGGTAATGCCCCAGGAAACAACCGACCGGCAGACAGGGTGGTCTTGCTCACGGCGAGTTAGGTGAAGCGGGTAGGGACACCGATGCCCAGCATGTAAAAAAGGATCGCCAACTCAGTATCGGAAAGAACGGGCCATCGCCGGCTGCGACGGGCTCCACTTGGTTGTCCGCTGACCGGCGATGCCCCTGTCCTCCTAGCGACCTCTTGGGCCCTGGAAGGAATTGACGTTCTCTACATCATGCCGCCCATACCCCCCATGCCACCCATACCGCCCATACCACCCATGCCCGCACCACCAGCCCCTTTTTCCTCTGGCATATCGGCCACGATGACTTCAGTGGTCAGGATGTTCTTGGCGATGGAAGCCGCGTTCTGAAGGGCAGACCGGGTGACCATGGCCGGGTCAATGATCCCGGCTTTAATCATGTCTTCATACTCGCCTGTCGCGATGTTCATCCCCACGCCCTTGGCGCGTATCCTGACCTCGTTGACGACCACCGAGCCTTCCAGACCGGCATTGTTCGCTAGTTGGCGCAGCGGCTCCTCGAGGGCCCGGGCCACAATCCGCACCCCGGTGAGCTCGTCTCCCTCTGCTTTGACGGCCAGGACTGCAGGGATGACCAGCACCTGGGCCACTCCCCCGCCCGAGACGATGCCTTCTTCCAGGGCCGCTCGGGTGGCGGAGAGAGCGTCTTCCACGCGGTGTTTTCTCTCCTTGATCTCGGTCTCGGTAGCAGCGCCGACCTTGATCACGGCCACGCCACCGGACAGCTTCGCCAGGCGTTCCTGCAGTTTCTCCTTGTCGAAGTCGGAGTCGGTGTTCTCGATCTCGGCTTTAATCTGATTGATCCTGCCTTTGATCTGATCGAGCTCGCCCCCGCCGTCTATGATGGTGGTGTCGTCCTTGGTGACCACCACTTTGCGAGCGTGGCCCAGTTGCGTCACCTCGGTCTTTTCCAGTTTGAGCCCCAGCTCCTCGCTGATGACTTCGCCTCCGGTAAGGATGGCGATGTCTTCCAGCATGCGCTTGCGCCGATCGCCGAAGCCGGGGGCCTTCACGGCGATGCCCGTGAAGGTGCCGCGCAGTTTGTTGACAACCAGGGTGGCGAGAGCCTCGCCTTCCACGTCCTCAGCGATGACGAGCAGCGCTTTCCCCGATTGGATCACCTTCTCCAATACAGGCAAAAGGTCCTGAACGGACCCGATCTTCCGGTTGGCCATGAGGATGTAGGGGTCATCGAGGATCGCTTCCATCCGTTCGGCGTTGGTCACAAAATAGGGGGAGATGTAGCCCTTGTCGAACTGCATGCCCTCGGTGAACTCCAGCTCCATACCGAAGGTCTGGGACTCCTCGACATTCACCACCCCGTCTTTACCCACCTTCTCGATGGCGTCGGCAATCACGTCACCGATCTCCCGGTCATCGGCAGAGATCGTAGCCACGCGGGCAATATCTTCCTTGCCGGAGATCTCTTTGGAGAGATGCTTGATCTCTTCTACGGCGGCGTCAACTGCACGCTCGATGCCCCGCTTGATGGCCAAAGGATTGGCCCCGGCGGCCACGTTCTTGAGGCCCTCGCGGACCATGGCCTGGGCCAGCAAGGTGGCCGTGGTGGTGCCGTCGCCGGCGATGTCGTTGGTCTTGGTGGCCACCTCGCGCACCAGCTGGGCACCTTGGTTCTCGAACACGTCTTCAAGGTCGATCTCGCGGGCGATGGTCACCCCGTCGTTCGTGATGGTGGGGCTCCCGTATCTCTTATCGAGGACGACGTAGCGGCCCTTGGGGCCGAGGGTGATCTTGACCGCGTCGGCGAGCGTGTTCACGCCGCGCTCGAGCGCCTTGCGGGCGGCCTCACCGTACAAAAGTTGTTTTGCCATGAACCTTATCTCCTTCGTTACAGCACAGAATCAACAATCAAAGTGCGCTGGTCGGACTACCCCTCAAGAACTCCGAGGATGTCCGTGGCGCGTAGCACTAGATATTCCTCGCCATCGAGCTTGACCTCGGTGCCCGAGTATTTGGCGAAAAGGACGAGGTCATCCTTCTTGACCGACACCGGCACGAGCTTGCCGTTTGCGTCGTACTTTCCTGGCCCTGCCGCGATGACCGTGGCCATTTGGGGCTTTTCCTGGGCGGTATCGGGAAGAACGATGCCACTGGAAGTCTTCTCCTCCCGGTCCACCAGCTTCACGACGACCCTATCCTCGAGTGGCACTAAGTTCATGCGCGGACCTCCTGTATTGACGTTCGGCCGCTGGAAGGCGCGTACCTCGAACTGGGCGTTGGAGCCCTTCTGTGGGATTGGCACTTCTTACTAGCGAGTGCCAACTTGTCCAATTCATATGCCCCCAATCAGGCCTTGACAAACCCGGCCGTGACTGACGCCTCGCCGGTGCCGATTCGCCACCGAGTGCGTCATCCAGTTCTGAAGACAGGCTTGCGGGGCATACTTAATGGGCCCGCTGGCAGCGCGCAGCAGGCGAGGTTGACCGTCGGAGACGACTTTGCCCGCAGCGTGCGAGCGCGGCGGCGCAAGGTGACTCATCCAATGCTTTCTGGACGGGAACGATCACTAACGCAGAATGGTGATCATCGGCAGTAGGCGGGGTTTCGGTGTGAGTCGTGGCTCACGTGGACGACCCCCCCCGCCGCCCCAAACGTAGCGTTATCGCCTAGACGCGGCCCAGGGCCTCTGTGATGCCCTTCCAGTCGGGCCCCTTAGGCATGACAAACAAACACGCTTCTCCGCTCTTGTCTGCCCAGAGTTCGCCTATTGCGCGTTTTTCTCTTGAGTCGTCGTTGCTCCAAAGATGCGCTCCCTTGTACTCCACGACCGCCACACGGCCGTCCTTGAGCAAGATCACAAAGTCGGGGTAGAAGCGGTCCGTCGGAGTCTGCAGCCAGAAAGAGGTCTCCGGGCGTCTTTCCAGATTCCGAACCCAGGCCTTCACATCCGGCATGCGGTCGAGATGCACGGCGCACTCGAACTCCTCACCTTCGGGCTTGAGTTCCCCAATGACTGGAAAGAGATGCTTTTGGAACTGGTAGCCGCCCTCGTAGTACCAACTCGGTGCATAGTGACTCTCGTCATAGGTCAGACAGAGTTCAGGGCTGACCTCGATCGAATCGCTTGCGGAACCAAACAGCACCGCCTGGTATGCCTGGGCATGATGTGCCCGGCGGAGCACGTCGATCTTGGCCTCGATCGCCCTGGCCAGTCGGTACTTGTGCCGAGCCAGATGCTCAAGTCCAAGCCCGCGGCTTTCGAGGAGAGACGTGAGCATTCTATGTATGAATAGGCTTGTTTCGCTTTGGGAGATGTCCGGGTGCGCTATCTGACGGTCAAGCCAGTTGGCCAGACCAGCCACAGTCCAGCCCGACTCTGCATCGAGCAAGGAGATCTGTTCGTGCGCTCCCATCACGAGGTTGGTCACCGCTAGCCGTCCGGCACTGGTGACGTCGATCTCGCCCGCCCCGCCAGCGTCGAAAACATTGGGGAAATCCGCTTCGGAGAGCCTCGGATCAGATCCAGCCAGGCTCCAAGGCGAATCGAGAAAGCTACTCTCGTCGAGTATCTCAAGTTGACCGGCAACACGGCGCGCCAGAAGGGGCACACGAAGCGTTGACTGCTCCCCCTCGATTGCGACGCGACTAGTCCTCGGCAGGAGTGCTCGAGTCAACAATCTTCGATCATGCTCAGAGGTGAGGCACCCTCGCAGGGCCTGTATCTCTTCCTCCTCACGGATCTCCTCGCCTAGCGTGAAGCTGCCGCTCGATTCATCAAATTGCACCCGACTCCTCAGGCCGGGCGACAGTCCGGACAAATCTGGAGGCGTCATCAGCGAGAGCACGACGCGGGCGGGAAGGACAGCCGCTTCACCAAAAAGTCCCCCCTGTATCTCCGCGGGAGCAACGAGCTCGTCCGCCTCTATCCTTTGGAAACCTGCGCCTTCGACCAGCGCGTCGCGCAGGGACTGGGCAGTGGTGATGAAATTCTCAGAGCACGCAAACGCGTACGCGCAATTCAAGGCATCCCGGCGCTTGCGTTTGGCCTTAGGAAGGCGAAGAATCCGGCCCAAGACCTGCTCGACGGCACGTGGGGTGCTGATCCCGGATACGCTGCACAGCGTGTAGGCAAACGAGCAGTCCCACCCCTCGACCAAAGCCCGCACTGTGAGAATGAACCTGATCGGGCACGTCGGGCAGAACAGATCGATCCCCTCAATTCCTCTCGTCGAACCCGTGGCAACCGCGATGTGTTTGGCTGGAACCCTGAAATCGGCCTGGAGTGCGGTTTTCAACACATCCACCGTGACGTCATCGCCCGTTACTGACTGTGCCTGAAAGAGAACAATCGGACGAATGTATTCTCCGGTTTCAGCCAGCTCCTCTTCGGCGAGCTGTTCGAGATAGCGCTGGTTCTGTAACGCGTCGGCCACAACCTCGCGCCAGTCGGTCCGGGTTCGCAGTTTGACGGGAAGCTTCACCATCTCAGCTTCTTTAAGTTCAAGCGCAGAAGTTTGATGCAAGATGTTGCTGGCAAACAGACCCCGCTGGGGCTCGTGCCGAGTCTCTGGAGTAGCGGTGAATTCAATGATCGAAGATGGATCCAGGCGAGCCAGGGTATCAAACGACAGCGTCGTGCGCGCATTGTGGGCCTCATCCATCACCACAACCGGCCGGTGCATGCGAAGAACATTGGCCAGAGAGTAGACCAACCGTCCATTTCCCTCCTGCTCCAGCATGGCTTGGGTAGAGGGCGAAAGTCCGTCAAAATGGTGCTGGAGAGCCCCCGCGGACTCGTAGACCTTCCTGCCTTCGGTGTCTTCCACCCTTAGCGACTGCAGGGTGGTCACCAAGACGGAACAGGACCCCTCCAAGTCACCTCTCGTGACGTACAAAGCCTCCGTGAGATCCATGACACGCACGTCACCGCCAAATGTCGCGTCGATAGCCTGGCGGTACGGATGGAGGCGGTTCCTAAGGGCAGAGAGTGTCTGATCGCGAATGGCGTTGGATGGCACCAACCAAAGGCACAACACACGGTCAGTCTCGAGGTAGTTCTTTGTGACAATCCCGATTGCATGACAGGCCATGAGCGTCTTGCCCCCTCCCGTAGGAACCCGCAGGCACACGTACGGTATTCCCTCGAGCTGTGGGGCAGTTCGATATGGTCGTTCGGTAGCCAGAACGAATGCTGCCTTCGCCCCGTGCTGACTTGATAGACGAAGGTACTCAGCAAGGGCCCTCAAACCACGATCCTGGTATTCACGCAGCTCCAGCATCGCTAGCCAGCCCTGATTTCATAGGGAATCTGTCGAAACAGAAGGCCCTCGCGTTTCAAGCGTGCGGCCGAAAGAAGGCACCCCTCCCCAAAAACCACGCGAACTCCATCGTGGGGCGGAAGCATTCTGAGGATGTCGCTGGTGAGCACATTGCCACCTTCCGGCCTCTTGTCGCCAAGTACTCCGTTGTACAACAGGTAGATGGCCATGGTCGCATGGACACCCAGCAGTGGGGATCCGCCGGACGCAGGTTCGAGAAGCGGAACTCCGGTTTCAGAGAAGAACACGTGAGCCGCGAGGTCTGTGAATGAGACTGAGGTGCTGATGCTCCCTGTCTCGTCAAAAAGCCACGGCCCAAGCCCGCAGTACCGAAAGCCTTCGCCAAGCCCGGGGACCTCTGCATGGCCTCCCTTGGGCTTCTCGTAGGCATAGCCGTTGATCACACGCCGCAAGCGCTCAGCGGTGATCCCCCGAGCGATTTCGTCATCCATCTCGATGAGAAGAAACCGTCGCGACCCACCGTCCTCCGCATTGAGAGCAAGAGTCGCGTGACCTGTGGTTCCAGTCCCAGCGAACGAGTCCAAGATGATGTCGTCGCCGCGCGTGGCCGCCCGTAGAAGCGAGCGGATGAGCGACAACGGCTTAGGGTATGCGAAGACCTTCGTCCCAAACATCTGCTGGAGCAGTTTCCCACCTTCTTGAGTCATTCCAGAGGAGAGGATGGTCGTTCCATATTCTTCCTCCTCCGCGCCCATGGCGCTCTCATTGGTTCGCGGAGTCTCGATCCAACTTGAAACGGGCTTGGGCTTGTCGCTTTCTGGATCGTAGTACGTCTTGAATCGCGGCCGTTCCATTTGCCCGCCGGCCTCGTCAGGCCAGATGACAAGGTCCGCGTCAATCACTCTCTGCATCGTGTCAGGGAAGAAGCGCCAGACGCGTTCGGGATTCGGTGGGTAGATCTTGCCCGTGCGCGGGTTGGCGATCTCGTAGAACTGACCGGGACGGGCGTCCCTTCCCATACCTACCGTCAAGTCCGTGCTGGCGAAGCGACCACGACTATCCTCAAGAGGGTAGTCTTCTGGCTGCTTGGCTAGACCGTGAAGCGTGGTCTTTCGAGAGTCCAAGCCATAGACGAGAACGTACTCGTGGTCCAGTGACAATGGGGTTTGGCGCATGGCAGATGAAGATCGTCGTTTCCACACCAGCGTCCCGATCGAGTTCATGGGCCCGAAGATTTCATCGAGGAGTAGGCGCAGGTGGCCGACTTCATTCTCATCAATGCTCACGAAGATGACTCCATCTTCGCGCAGCAGCTCTCTCAGAAGAGCGAGACGCGGGTACATCATGCACAGCCATTTATCGTGCCGGGAGAGATCTTGCGCTTCCCTGCCGACCACACTGCCAAGCCACTGACGAATCTCTGGGCTGTTTACTCTGTCGTTGTAGACCCAGCTCTCATCGCCCGTATTGAACGGGGGGTCAATATATATGCATTTGACCCGACCGCCGTAGTAAGGGAGGAGCGCCTTCAGCGCCTCCAGGTTGTCTCCTTGGATCAAGAGATTACCGACGCCAGACTCCCCAAGGGACAGAGACGGTTCGCACCGAAGGAGACGGAAGGGCACGCGCCGGTGATGGCCTGCAACTGCGCTCTTTCCTATCCAGTCAAGTGTTGGCACTCTGGCTTACCTCGAGAGGCTTGGCGTGCCCGGAGCGTTGGCGATCCCGGGATTGAAGAGTGAGAATAGCCCGGAGTCTGTCCACACCGCAACTATTCAAAAGAAGAACCGAGTCTCTCGAGCAGTTGCGGCCCATGTTGTCGCAGTGCGCCACGACGCAAACATGGCGATGCCCCAATTCCGCGCCATCCACCATACGCTGTTCAGCGACAGAGGTGGACAAAGGTGGCCTCGTGGGCCAAGTCTCGCTTGCTTTGTCCCACAGGCGGAGCAACATGGTGATGGCGACCACGATACCGCAGGAGATGGACATGCCCGCAACCCAGACCCTCGCCTTCCCCGAAGAGCACCTCGTCGGCTGGGAGCGCGCCCTCTACGCCTTCCTGGTCGAGAAAGAACGACGCTCTGGCTCAGTTCGCACCGTCCAGGGTTATTCCAGCATGCTTCAAGACTTCTTCGGTCGGGTCGGGAAAGCTCCGGACAAGGTAACGGTCCAAGAGGTCTTCGTCTGGGCCCACGGCAAGGGCATCTCCGGCAAGGACCCCTCCCCCGTCACCATCGGCGCCCGCATGGCCTGCCTATCGTCGTTCTTTCGCTTCCTTATCCGCATGGACATTGTGCATACCAATCCGTGCGACAAGCTGGAGCGGCCGCGGACGTCCACGCCACCGGCGCGAGGGTTATCGGCTGATGAGGTGCGCCGCCTCCTCGCCGTCATCCCCGACACCCCTCAAGGCCTCCGCGACCGGGCGATCATCCTCACCCTGGTCCTCACCGGCCGGCGCAGGGCAGAGGTCTTCCGCATGAGCGCCGGGGATCTCTCCTTCGAAAACGGAGTCTGCTTCTATTCCTACAAAGCCAAGGGAGGGAAGGCAGGCCGCCGCGAGTTCCCCCAGCCGGCCCTGGAGGCGCTGAGAGCCGCGCTGTCGGCCTTCGGGAAGGATCTAGGGATGACGGGACCCCAGGAATCCCTCTGGCCCTCACGGGCGGCCCTCGAGGGCAGGGGCCTGACGAGCGGCACCTTCTACGGTCGGTTCCGAAGGTATCTCCAGAAGGCCGGACTCCCTCCCGCTGGGCTCCATCTGCTGCGTCACACCGCCGCCAAGCTCAGACGGGACGCTGGGGAGAGCGTCGAGGATGTATCTCGGTTCTTGGACCACAGTTCGCTCGCGGTCACGACCACGTACCTGCGCCGGCTGGAGGGGCAGGAAGATCGGGGTTGGGGACGGGTGGCGGAGGCCATTGGGGTGTAGAGATCTCGCTTCGGGGCATCCTGGCAAGTCCCTCACTCCCCGGATCGAGATCAGTTTCCCTGGAGCCTGCCCTTGATGCCGGGGATGGCGAGACCGAGTTCTCGATCGGTCGAGTCGAGGGATCCTGCTAGATGCAAAGCCCGTCCTCGGTCACGCCCCTGCCGCACAGCGTGGTGGCCTCAACGCTCTTCAGTGTGAAGCCCTCCCCGCTTTCCGACGGCTGGGCAAAGACGTGCAGGCGCATGCCTCTGACCGCATCGTCTCCCACTCCGATCACGTCGTAGGTGACCTCACCCAGGTCCCCGAGGCTAGGCGCCGCCGCCATGACGATCTCAGAAGGCGGATCGTCCGAGGCCATAAGCTCGGCCACGATCTGGCCGAGCATCGCCATGGTCTCAGCCGCGGGGATCTCGCCCGCCTGCCCGACCACCTGTGACGTGACGTCGTCGACGCCCCCGAGGTAGGCGACAAAGGAGCTGTTGACCCACCCGGTCACGCCCTCTACCTGCACCTCGACCCAGATCGACCCGGGCAGCTGCCGACTCCGGCCGAGCGCGACCACGTCGTCGGCCAAGGGCTCCAGCGTCGCCACGATCGCGGCATCCGCCCCGGGCACCGCCCTCATGTTGAGTACGTCGTCGAAGGCCACCCCCACCACACCGAGCACGTCACCGGCTCTGGGGAAGCCCAGATCGATAGGCTCACCGGGCAGGAGCGTGGTAGTGGTTGAGCTGGTGGACGAGGTTGAAGTCACGCTGGTCGTAGTCGACTCCGGAGCAGTTGAGGTGGTAGTGACCGGGTCGTCCCCCCCACATGAAGATACCGCCATCGCGACCCCTACAAGCGCGACCAGAAGAAGGACGCGGGAGCCTGATAGGTTGGCCCGAGCGGTCTTGCCGTTCATCTTCGCATCTCCTCCTGCGGAAGCCCTGAATCAACGATCGACGCAGCCCCCCTAGAGCGCGGCCGAGGTGCGTCTCTTCTTGTCGTTCCCTTTCCCGTCTTGTGCGTAAACAGACCCAGAAGGCCGCCAGGTTTGCTTCCGCCCGGCCGAGTCGGCCCTCAGAGACGCAAAAGTAACGCCGCTCCTGGGGGGGCGTGCAGCTGGAGGAGGACTAGATGCGGAGAGAGTTGTCGCGGCGCGACCTTCAACCTGGGGAACCGACATTGGCGCCCGCCGGGCCGCAGCCGTCAGGGCTACATCTGATGCGTCACACCGCGGCCAAGCTAAGGAGGGACGCAGGCGAGAGCCTGGAGGATGTGTCGCGGTTCCTCGACCACAGCTCGCCGGCGGTGACAACCACGTATCTGCGTCGGTTGGAGGACCAGGAAGATCGGGGCTGGGGAAAGGTGGTGGAGGCAATTGGCTGACTCTAGCCGAAGGCGTTCCCCGAGTCGAGGCCCGGGTCGCTTGGCGCCTGCTCGCAGAGGGCTCCAGCCGTCCCAGCTGCTAGGATAATAGGCGGGGCAAGGAAGGAGGGTTGGGCGTGAGGATCGAGCAGCAAGGTGCCGAGACGTGCGAGCTGGGAAGTAACGGCGGATTTGTATTCGTCCGTGTTCCTATTCGCTCGACCGGTGGTCCCGATGATACTCGCGTGATAATTCGCTATCAGCTCGGAGGTTTTGCGGGCCGCGAGATCGCGTCCACGCTTCGCGCGGGAGCTTCCTCCACCCTTTCCTTTCGGATTCCCCTCGAGCTCTTCCGGGAACGCGAGCGCCTCACGCTCGAGGTGCTCGACGGACATTCAAGCGGGGACATCCTCTGGAGCAACCGCTACCACGTGCGCTTCCTAGCGGGCGCGCCCGGACTCGAGGCGGTCTCAGACTAGAGAACATCTCCGGCCTTGTTCGGATCACACTCAGCGGGGCGAGTCCTTTTGCGTTCAGGCTGGCTTCAGGTTGACGGTGGGATTATGGGCCGCGGATGTTAGTGGTCTCCTCCTGATGGGCCCGCGCGGCCGTTTACCGGGCATCCCCTTCCACGGTAACCGCCGCGCCGGCCCATATTCCATTCCATCCCCGCAAGCTCCCACTGGGCCTTTCTTGCCCATGCCCATTCTCGGTAGGAAGGCCATAGACCTCAGAAGTGGAAGTCCGGAGGTATGTGGAAAGAAGCCGGTGGTCTCAGCGGCGCCGGATGCCGAGAGAGACGACCATGCCTCCGTTGGGGCTGCGACTAACGGCGAACTCGTCCGTGAGCGCGATCATAAGTGGCACTCCCATGCCTCGGTTCTCTCGGCGCTCGGAAGCTACGGGCGGACGAAACGGGCCGTCGGCGGTGACGGAGACGGTCAGGCATTTACGCGTGGGAGCGGCGCTCACCCGGAGATCCTCGCTCGTCGTATGCCCGTGCTCCAGCGCGTTCGCGCAGGCCTCAGAAACCGCTACCTTGAGTCCGAAGGTCTGCTCTTCGTTAAGCCCGTACTCTCGCGCCACTCCTTCCACAAAACATCTCGCTGAATCGAGGGTGCAGGGAACAGGAGCTACGCGCGACTTGGCCCGCCGGCGGGAGGTGGGATCAGCTGAATCTGGTGCTGCCTCAATAAGGCGGCCCACTGAGATAGGAGGAGCACTCGGTCCTCTTCCCCCTACGCCCCAGCCAAGAAGCCTAGTCTTCAACCTCGTCCCCATGCGTTCACCGCGTATCTCCGGCATCCATCGGGTTGGTCTCTTAGTATCTTTGCGCGGGGCCATCGATTTCCTTCTAGCCGTAGCCCTCAGAAACCGGACGGACCCGGAGCGAGGACGACAGCGCAACTCCGTCCACTTCGGTCTTTCCAAACGCTACCCGTTCTGGATGGCGTTAGGTACGACGCAGCCCCCCATAGCGCGGCCGAGGTGCCTCTCTTCCTGTCGTTCCCTTTCCCCTCTTCCGTATAACAGGGACCCAGGGGCCTCCACTTGGGTTCCACCCGCTGGAGTCGGCCCTCAGAGCCGTGAAGTAACCCCGCTGCTGAGGTGAGTGCGACTGCTTGAAGACTAGATGCGGAGAGAGTTACCGCGGCGCGACCTTCACCTAGAGAATAGGGAACCGCCGTTGGCGCCCGCTGGGCCGCACCAGCTGGACTCCATCTGCTGCGTCACGCTGCCGCCAGGCTCAGGCGAGATGGTGGCGAGGGTGTCGGGCACGTCTCACGCTTCCTGGATCACAGTTCCCTCGCGGTCACGACTACCTACCTGCGGCGGCTGGTGGGGCAGGAAGATCGGTTGGGGACGGTCAGCCGAACTGATAGGCATCTAGCATCACGGAGAACTGAATCCACAAGCAACCCGCTCTACCAGCACATCTACTTTTGACAGAGCATCCCGCCCAGCGTAGATTTCTTGAGTGAGGCAGCCCGTCACCAAGGAGGCACGGCAAAGAGCCTTGTTTTGCCCATCTTGCGGTTCGCCCCGTGGTGAGCTGAAGGAGGGTCGTGGACGAAGAACTCCAGAAGAAAAGACTCAGAAAAGCACGCACCCGTCTGGGGTTCGGCCAGCTTGCAGACGAGCACATCACCCGCTCGGAGGCCCGCATGACCTTCTGTCTCGTTCTCAACGAGGTCGCGCCCCAGATTTGCGCGAGCCTGGAGAAGAACGTCCTGCCAGACTTCCGCGCCTTCTTCGTGGACGCATGCGCCCAGGCGACGGACATTCCCGATGACCCGGTCCTGCAGTTTGAAATCTATCTGCAGCGCACCGGCTACCCGCGCGGCGGCGGAGAATTCTCCCACTCGATGCTTCTCGAGCTTGCCTCCGTCAGGCCCCCCGCCCGCTCCCTCCTGGCGAGTCTATCGGCGTGGGCTGAGCCGTATCGGCTATGCGTCGACTGGTTTCTGGACATCGCTCTCTACACGCTGTACCAGTGGCAAGCGGCTACTGAATGTTGTCGTGGTGGGGCGGTAGGCACGTGGTTCTATCCTCCCGTGTCTCTTCAGCCGCGAGCCGACCATCAGGGCTTCGTCTTCCAGGTGGGTGGCCCGGCCTTTCTCCACTCTCAAGATGGTATAAGGCGGCGATCACCCACGGCTGCCTACGAGCCCATGTTTGAGACGCGAGGCACGGCACAACGACGCATCCTCGCGGTCTTTGGGGAACAACTGGCGCGTTACCTAGACGAGGTTGAACAACTGAGCTCCTATCCCCGCGCACCGACACACGGCCTGCGGCAATTTGCCTGGCTCGCACGCTACCAGTGCCTGAACGAGGACTTCGCCGAGATAGCCCGGCAAGAACAACTCCACCCGGAGAGCGTAACGGAACCGGCTCGGCAACTCGCGAAACTAATCGGCCTCGATCTTCGCAGGCCCAACCGCGGGCGCCCACTCGGGGCAAAGGACTCCCACGAACGGTGGCGCAGGGGATAACGACCCCCCCTCGGCGCACCAACAAATCACAGGATTTCGCCTCCTCGCTTTTTCCTGCGTTTTTTAGCCCCTAGAGCCAAATTACGCTTAAGGTGCCGGCGTAATTTGGGCCTGGAGGTCTCATGTCTGGAAGAAGCAATGCTGGACCCCGACCGGAATCAAGAAACCCACTTGCTCATCCCCTCCCCTTAGAGCGTACATGGTGTCCAGATGAAGACGCCATGCTGGCGGCCTTGCGGGTGGTCCTTGGACTGCCGGCGCAGCCGGTCAGGTTGGATAGGGAGGTCTTGAGATGAGAGAAGCGATCGCGGAAGCTCCGGCGCGAAAGCGCATCGCCATCTATCAGCGGGTGAGCTCGGAAACCCAAAGAGAACGAGAGACCATCAAGACCCAGGCTGAAGCGCTCGATAGAGCCGTGGCCGCGCACCCGGAGGTCGACGTCTTTCGGACCTATCGCGAAGAGGCCGTCTCGGGCATGAAGAGGTTCGACACCCGCTACGAAGGCCGTCAACTGCTCACAGACGCGAGGCAGGGACTCTTCGAAGAGCTGTGGGTCTACCGCTTTGACCGCCTCGGGCGTGACGAGGTGGACGCCCTTGTCTTACGGCGTGATCTCCAAGCCCTCGGCATCACCATCTATTCGACGAGCGAGGGATACGCCGCCCGTCTCACCTTCGGCATCCACATGCTGATGGCCGCCGAAGAGCGAGAAGCCTTCCTCCAGCGCTCCAGCGAGGGCATGAACCGCGCCGCCAAGGAAGGCCGGTACTGCGGAGGCATCGCCCCGTACGGATACCGAGTGGAAGGACGCAAGAACACCGCGCGCCTCGTCCCGGCGGAAGAGGAGCTCTCCGGTTGCCTCATGAGCCAAGCAGAGGTGGTGCGCCACATCTACCGGCGTCTGGCGGCTGATGGCTCTAGTTGTCGCGAGATCGCCCAAGAGCTCAACCATCTGGGAGTACCGACCAAGTACG
>ENA-OSEO01002391-OSEO01002391.1-sediment-metagenome-genome-assembly--contig:-NODE-2391-length-26880-cov-5.606350_pt1 | contig 26880 bp, 24 predicted proteins | sample MGYA00237883_ERZ534232 | MGnify/ENA metagenome assembly ERZ534232
AATTCGACACCACGAAGTCGTCGCTCCCCCCGCGGGAGCGTGGATTGAAACACATGTAAGTGGATGGCGGGGCGAGGTACGGAAGTCGCTTGCAACAAGGTGGAATAAGCTGCTCGCAAGTATTGTCGCAAAGGAGCTGCTGAAAACCCAGTTGGTTCAAGTCGGAGACTTGAACCAACTGAAGAGCTGAGCAGACGAACCTGTCATGCTAATCCGCGAAGAGCCACCCTCCACGGCCGGAATCGAAAGGTCCTCCTGCATAGTCTCCTTCAGCCGACGATTCCATCTTTAAGCGCATCGAGGCTGGGTATCGGAACGGGCATGCATCGATCCCTCAGGGGGTCGTACATCAACCGGTAGGAAAGCCCTCGATTGCCTTGTTTGTTCATGACCTCCCAGCCGCGCAGCAGATAGGAGCAGGTGTCGTTGAAGCAGATGTACATGAACTCATTTTCCCAGGTGGTGAAAGGAGTGTTCGGCACCTCCCATTTGCGCATAGGCTCGCCGCAGTGCGGGCATCGGAGAGTCTCCTTGACGGCTGCCGTTCGTTCTTTCAGGGTTTCTGCGGGCAGCGGGCTGCCATGGTCGGACGTCACTTGCGGCCGGCGCTTTCTCTCCCCGTTTGCATCTTTTCTATCAGCGTATACGGCATATATGGGGTCGCTCGGGATGCCGAGACGAGCGTATTTATCTTCCACCGGTCGCGGCCTTCCCTTGGAAATGAACACTTCCGGATTCGCAAAAAGCTGCGAGTACCTGAAGAATTCTTCAACCAGTATGATCCGTTCTTTTTCACCCGACTGCCGCCAGACCTGAGTCGCTTTTTGCGGGAACATGCGACTCGAAAAAACAACCAGGAACAGACCACCCGGCTTCAGGATTCGACCGACCTCGCGGAACACATCCACCGGCCGGGTCATGTAATCGACGGAAACGGTATTTATGACCGCATCGAAGGATGCATCGGCAAAAGGAAGCAAAGGATCCCTGTTGAGGTCGTGTATCACATACTCGGTGAGGGCGGTATTTTTCTTCAGCTCGTTCTCGTTGAGACCAAGTCCCGCCACCCGCGATGGCTTGATGCTTGCGGGGAGGTGAGAATCCCACCCGGCCATCAGATCAAGTATCGCCGGACGCTCTTCAATGACCAGCTTGCCTATCAAGTCTTCCACGGTGGCAAGGGCGGTTGAATCGAGATGCTGTACAAAACGGTCTCGAGAATAAAACACCCCATCATCCGATTCATCCAACCGGGCAAACGCGTTACTGCCGAAAAGTTCATCTCCTGACATCGCTTCACTCGTTTTCAGTGCCGTATTCATTTTTCTTCTCCTTGAATAAAAAAAGCCGGGTTACTTTCGTAAACCCGGCTCGTGGCCCCATCTATTGGGCGGGCTCAAAAAAAATTATGTCTGATACCATACGTGGTAGATGGAATTTAATATCGATAACTCGTTTGTCAATATCCCTGCGACACCATTGGCTTAACAACTGCAACGAATGCACCGATGCGCCCTTTCCTGGAGCAGGAAATTTCGCGTGACGACTTGAAGCCGATGATGAAGACTCTTATATGAAAGTCCTCTTTGTCATACCAGTGCGGGCGAATATCCAGGCCGCTTTTCTGGGTTCCGCCGCTTGTAAGCGGTTAAGCTTATTTGAACCAGGAAGGATAAGATGGGCCGCGAGGCGCTTCGCGGCGCGGGAAAGCATTCAGTGAAAAACCTGCTGATTGCAGAAAGCGAGCAATACTCACCGGCGTTTTTTGACGTGAAATCGGGAAAACGCTCAGGAACGACTATCAAAGCTGCATGGCCGAAAACTTGACTCCCAAGACAGCGACCCAGCGCCGGATGCCCCAAATTGAACTGCTCCGCGCCATTGCGATGGCTGGAATCTTTGTATTCCATCTCTGGTCTGTTGTTCCGAATGTTGCAGAGAACGGGCTCATCGGAAGATTCATAGGGGTCGCCAGCAGCTTTGGCTATCTGGGAGTGGTTCTGTTTAATTTTATCACCGGCTTTGTGCTGGCTCTTCCATACCTGGGACCGGAGCAGCGCGCAATTCCTGCCTACCCGCATTTTCTGCGCCGTCGCTTCAAGCGCATTGCGCCAAAATACTACCTGATTCTCACCTTTTGGGCCGGGGTGTTGCTGGTGTCGGGAAAATCCGGGAGTGGCGCTCTGCTGCCCGATTATTTGACACACCTGGCCTTTATCCACTCAATTTTCCCGACCTCTTTTTTTTCTATTGTACCCGCTTACTGGTGGCTCGGGTTATTGGCTCAATTCTACCTTCTGTTCCCCCTGCTGCTGAGGTTTTTCAAATTGTTCGGAGCCGCAGGAGCTTGCCTGCTGGTGTGCGTGACAAGCTGGCTTTGCTGGATTGCCCTGGATCGAATTTCCCATCCGGGCAGCCCATGCGCACTGGTCAACTACATGTTTTATTATAACTTGCCCGCCAGGCTGCCCGAGTTCGCCCTGGGCATGTGGCTGGCCGAGGCGTGGCACAGTTCCGACGATACTCCGGCAGGCACTCCCCGCCGCGCTTTAATTTCCGTCCCGTATTTGGCATTTGTCGGAGCTGCTCTATTGTTCGCCGTTGCAGCCGGTACGATTGTGCACGTTGAAATCCTGCCGCTCAGGCATATTTGCCTGGTATCCTTTTGCCTGGCGGCCATTGTCGCCGTTTTGATGCTGAAGCTCTCCCGGCGGCTTGGCCAATCCTTTGTGGTAGCCAAATTTGCCGCGGCATCTTACAGTATTTACCTGTTGCACCAACCTTTGCTTGGCTATGCCAATCGCTGGCTGGGCAACATGCTGCCGCCGCCGGCAGAATTTTCTCTGCTGCTGGCTGTCGTCGGGGCAGCTTCTTTTGCCCTGGCCGTAACTCTTGACAAGAGTGTGCCTTAGAGGGATAAGCTGCGGAGGCGTGCGAATTAAGGGATGCCCTGTCAGAGCTTCACCGGTGTGATTTACTTTTTGTGCCCTTTCTGGAGAAAGCGTCGTTGCTCGGGATGCAATCAGATGAAAATCCGCACTACATAGGCGTGATATCGGACACACACGGTCTGCTGAGGCCCGTTGTCGAGAAGGCCCTGAAAGGTGTCGAATTGATCATTCATGCCGGTGACGTCGGCAGCGCCGAAGTGCTCGGAGCATTGAGTCGGATCGCTCCAGTGGCTGCCGTGCGTGGAAATATGGATAAAGGAGCATGGGCTCAAAAGCTGCCCGCCCAGGAAATTGTCAAAGTTGGGGAAGCCCTGATTTACGTCATTCACGATCTCCATGAAATCGACCTGAACCCTGAAGCGGCCGGCTTTCGAGCCGTTATAAGCGGCCACTCGCACACTCCCCGCATGGTCGAGCAGAATGGAGTCCTGTACTTGAATCCCGGCAGCGCCGGTCCGCGCCGCTTCAAATTGCCCGTTAGTCTGGCTGTGCTCACTATAAACGGGCAGGAACTGAACGCGAAGCTGGTCGAGCTGGAGAAATAACCGGAGCCGACAAGACTGATCGATTATGAATACCGAAAAAGATTACACACCACTTCCCGGCAGAGGAAATGACAACTGCTTCGCCTGCAGCCCTGACAACCCATCGGGGCTGAAAATGAAATTCCATACCAATGGGGATTCGGTATGTTCATGGGTGACCGTCCCCGGACACCTGAGCGGCTGGAGCAACCTTGTCCACGGCGGCGTTATAACCACCATTCTGGATGAAATCATGGGACGGTCCGCCCTGCATTTTGTCAAAAGAATCACTTTGACAAAAGCGATCTCGGTAGAATTCCTGAAGCCGCTCTACGTCGGGGATGAGCTGAAGGCAGAGGGCAGATTGCGTGAAATCAGGAGCGAGCGGGAGGCGGTGCTGGAATCCTCGCTTTACAACAGCAAAGGGGAGCTCTGTGCAAAGGGAACCGGAGTTTTTGCCACATTCACCGCTGAGGCTCTAAAGAAGCTTCGAATAATCGATGAGGAAACTCTGAAAGGCGTTGCACGTCTAATCGAAAGCTGATCTGTCGAGCCGTCCGAGTTTGTCCCCGCCGGCTTTAAGCGCAGAGCCTGCGGGGACAAGCATGGAAGAAATCCGAAACACGGAATTCGAATTTTGGCCCCGGCTTTGCCGGGTTAGGGCTTATCTTCTCGAGACTTCATCCAGGATCAATCCCCCAATTGCGCCGGCTGCGCCGCCTACTGCTGCTCCAACTCCGATCGAGCCCCCTGTTATGGCACCCAGGGCCGCACCGGTGCCAGCACCTATTGCCCCGCCACTGAGAACTCTCTGTTCCCGAGTGCTCAGACCGGAGCAGCCTGTCAGCAAGATCAGAATAACAACAATTGCCGGAATCCTACGAATACTGTTCATCATACCCTCCTTTGGTTTTTGCTTATCCATACAAACCGTTTGCTTCTCTGCGGGGCAGAAAAAAAGGAAGCTTCGCGCTTCCTTTTCTTAAGAGAAACCAACTCGAGGTATAGAAGAGAGGCATCTACGCGATCTATTGAGGCAAGTTCTGTGCCTTTATCCCAGCTTCAATGAGACTCCGGTGCGGTAGGGCCGAATTGAGTGCGCGCCAATCAAGCGGGGCAGCGCGGACTAGCGCGAGCTGCATAGCGGCAGCAGCCGCGACCAAGCAGAGCTCATCTACTCGCAGGGATTGTGATGACCGGGCTGCTTTGAAGCAATTCAGCGGTTGGGTGCACAGGCAGATAGGCCGGTAGTACCCCGTACTTCATGGATGTTGATCGGCAGAAGAATTCGAGGTCGAATGAATGCCGTTGGCTACAGTACTGTAGGCAAAAGCATACACTTCCTTTGGATACCAATTGAGAGGGTTGGTCCGTGGTCTGTCTCACCGAACCTGTTTTCTACCTGCCGTACTTGTCGGGAGAATTCAGGGGGGCTCGCAAGTCATTGCAGCTCATTGAAAATTTTCAAAAGGGAGAGTAAGGGTTCTGCCCTCCTGAATGATCTTGCCGGATTCCCGAAGGCTTTTCATTGCACGCGTGATGCTGACTCGATGCGCCCCTACGAGAAAGCTCAAATCTTCGTGGGTGAGCGGAAACTGGATGACGAAGCCTTTCGAGCCCTTGGCTCCGTGTTCGCGGGCGACGTTTGAAAGGACCCGGTAAAGACGATCTTCCAGGTTGGTGATGGACATGCTTCCCATCCTGGTGGTGAGCCAGTTTATGCGATTGCTGAGATTTCTTATGACCTGCAGGCCGATGTTCGGGTGCTCCAAGACGATCTGTTCGAAGCCATTTTTGTCAAACCCGCACAACAGCGTTTTTTCCAGACACCAGGCCGTCACCGGATACTCGATATCCTCACTGAGCATATTTTCGCCCAAGAAGTCCCCCGCCTTGCGAATGTCCAAAGTGATTTCCGTGCCGTCCTCCATCACCTTGCTCAATTTCACCCGACCGGCTTTGAGCAGGAACATCTCTTTTGCTGCGTCGCCCTGCATGAAGATCGTCCGGCCGCGGTCGTACATTTTCCTGAGTGCTCCCCGGGCAAGCGCTTCCATCTCTTCCGGGCGGAGGTCTGCAAAGATCCACAGATCCCCGATACAAACCGAGGATAGATCGATATCTTTTCCGGCCAGCTCTTCACAAAGACAACCCATCGCCATGACCTCTCTCCAGTGAGTGCTCCAAACAGTGCAAACAGGCATACCTGTTATCCTAATCGGGTGCACCTTGAAGGGCAAATGAAAAGTCGGCGGCGGTCAGCATGAGACCCTCGACAAGCGAAGATCTTACAGGCGATTGAGACCTTAAGCTTCTTCACTGTGGACTTTCCCATTCCCTAAAAACCGATCCAACGAACCACCTTGTTCTTTCTAGGAGGAGCAGGCGGCGACTGGTCCGGATAGCCAATCGGCACGACCGAAACGAGCTCTTTATCCGTCATGCCGAGCAGTTCGTTTATTTCTTTTTCCATATACTTCGGGCCGGTCATCCAGCATGTTCCAAGACCTCTTGCGTGCGCCGCCAGCAGCAGGTTTTGAATCAGGGCCGACGCGCTCAACAAACGGTTGAACCTGTTGAATTCCATGTGGTAGCGTGCGCGATCATCGAGTCCGGGTCGGAAATCAATGACATCTTTGGGAATATAGACCAGAACCACGGCTGGGGCTCCGCCAAAATTCTTGAAAACCTGAAGCGAGATCTTGATAATCTTTTCAGAGAATAGATCCTGCAGATGAGGCAGGATATGCTCCTGAGATCTCGAAACTATTTCAAGCAGCCGGTCACGTTCGGAACCCCTGACGACCACCAGTTCCCATTCCTGGCGGTTCATCCCCGATGGGGCCCACAACGCGGTCTCTATCACTTCTTTGAGCGTTTCTTCAGGTATCTCTCCGGACTCATACTGTCTGATGCTTCTTCGCTGCCTGATGGCGCTCTCCAATTCCATTTAAAACAGCCCTCCTTTTTTGAAATCAGTGGTTACATGGCCAGTCGGTCACGCAAGCGAGCGGCTATCTGCCGACCCAGCTCCCCGGCCTGTCTCCAGGTTTCAGTTTGATCCTCCACCCGGGAGAATTTTTCGGACGTCACTTTGGTATCTTTGCCGAATATCCATGGCAGAGCACTCATCGGGCATGTTTCACCGTAGCCGCAAACCATGCACTCGGGATTTCCAACCGCTTTCAACTGACCCAGCACTTCCATGCCTTCCAGCTTCAAAGCATGGGCATTCTGGCTGCTGCCTTCTTCCAGCCCCGGTGCCCCGCGGCCAATGCCGGTGGTGACCACCACGGCAAGCTTGCCTCTATTGAGTCCGTTTTGATGGCGCAAAGAGAAGAGGCGCTCCAGAAATGCCTTGGTGAAACCGTCTACCGCACCGTAAGGAGTATATCCTCCAACCACGATGGCTCCCGCTCGCCGCACCTTCTCCGCCAGTTCAGGAAAGTCGTCCTTTACTTTACAGATGTTGTCAGCTTTGCAGCCCAAACAGGCGATGCAAGGACGCACTTGAATCTTGCTCAACTTGACGAATTCAGAGATGAGACCGCTTGCATCAAGAACGGCTTTAACAAGACGATCGGTGTTGCTGTTTCTGATAGGGCTTCCAGAAATTCCAATGACTTGTGGGTACATGCTCGATGATCTCCTCTTATGGCTCGGCCTATTCTTCGCTCATATTTTGATCGCTTTGGCAAAAAAGAAATTTAATACCGATTATTGATCCGACCCGATCGGCAGCTTCCCAAAAGCTGTTTCCGATAGAAGGTCGGGATGAGCAGCGCGAACCGCAACACCCATTTTGCCGGTTGACTGGAAGTAGACCCCGGGGAAAAAGCGCGGTTCGAGGGTCTGTCAGGGCAGCCACCCGGTATTAAGAGGTCGACAATTTATTCTAACCCAATATGATCGCTTGAGGGAGAATCCTTTGGCTGCCCTGTCTGGAGGATTATTTTTCTTTCTTCTCCTGCTTTTCTGCTAACACCACTTTTTTCCCGCACAGGTCGCATTTGCCCTCTTCTGTAATGCAGGGCTGTTTGGGAGCCTCACCGCCGCAAATTCCGCATTTTGGCATCTTTTGTCACCTCCTTTCTTCTTATCCTCAAATTTGTATGCTGCTTATAGGGGGATATAGCAGATGCGGTCGAGGGTTTCTGTAGCGGAGGCTACATTCCGGAATTATTGCGGATTATTTGCCGGGGACCCATCGCCTGAGCACGAAAGGACGTTTTTGTGTCTCCGAGCGGGAAGGATACCTTCGGTTCGGTCGTCCTGGAGGCCCTGGCGTGCAGCGTTCCCGCTGCCGCCTGCCCGGTCGGAGATATGATGGACATTGTAAAGCAAGGGGTAACAGGATATCTTGATGAAGATTTAGTCGCTGCGAGCATGAGGGCGCCGACCATCAACCCCGGGGAATGCAGGGAATTCGCTCTGCGCGGCAAGCGGACTCAAAGCGCTCAGTACTTTTTGGAAAACCTGGTGCCTGCGAGCAAGCTATGAATTACTTGATTCATTTTCAAGATGATGCGGCATTGGACGCCAACCTGGCCGGTCATAAGTTTGCCGCGCTGGCCGGGGCTTACCGCGCCGGCCTGCCTGTGCCGCCGGCGGTGGTTGTAAGTGCCGAGGTCCACCGCTTTTACAAAGCCAACGGCAAGTGGCCGGATGGTGCCTTGCAAAGCATCCGGCGGGCAGCTGCTGAATTGGGGCTTGCAGAGGGCATCTCAGTGCGATCTTCGGCCACTCTGGAGGACCTGCCGAACAGGAGCTTCGCCGGCCAGTACACGACCTTCCTCGATGTTCGCAGCGAAATGGAACTGCAAGAAAAGATTGAACAATGTTGGGCCTCATCGGAACAAATCCCATCGTCTTACACACAGCCGGGCGAACCGGAGCAGATGAGTGCGGCCGGCATATCGATGGCGGTCATCTTGCAAAAAATGGTGCAGGCCGGCGCCGCCGGTGTGGCTTTCAGCAGGAATCCCATGTTTCCCGGCCGCCGCGAGGTCGTAATCGAGTGTATCGAGGGGTTGGGCGACCGGCTTGTCAGCGGCTCTGTGACGCCTTATCGAGGCTATGTCGGGGAAGGTCGGGAGCTGTTTGTCGAATCTCCCTCAACCTCGCACCTTGTGAGCAACCTTCCACTGAAACAGCACCAATGGCTTGAAGTCGCTTCCCTGGCGCACCGGGCCGAAGAGGTCGCCTCTGGACGGCCCCGGGATATCGAATGGGCGGTGGATCGGGAGGGAAAGCTCTGGCTGCTGCAGTCCCGTCCCATCACAACCATTGATGAGGTGGATGCGGCGGCTCCGGAAGGAGTGTGGACCAGGAGAATCGCCGATGATCTGTGGGCGGACCGTTTGACTCCTTTTTTAGCCGACGCATTGCTCAGGAGCTCCACCCGTTTCGATCTGTCCCGCTATAGCAGCAAACTTGGAATTCCGGTCGCAAGGCCCACGCTTACGGTTATCGATGGATTTCTCTACGTCAACTGTAAGGCCCTGAGACAAATCTTGGAACTGATTCCACGCGATCTTCGCACGGTAGATTTGCGCAGACTTTTTCCCCCCGGCTATGAGGCGGATGTGGCTTCGCCCTCGCTCTCGAAAATAGCTTCTTTTATTTTCCGGTGCACCGCTTTGGCCTTGACCGAGCCGACGGCAAACCCGCTATTTTCTCATCGAATTACGCTGACCCGGCTCATTCAGTTGAAGAAGAGGCTGCAGGCGATACGTGCCGGGCAAGCGAACGGCGACCCTTGGCGAATGCTGCTCAATTTGCAGGACGCACTGGAGTTGATGGCTTCTTTGCAGGAGGCGAATCAATGGCCTTACAGCTATGCTACGATTTTTACCTGGCTGCTGAGATGGTTGATGGTCGACCTTGCAGGGATGGCATACAAGGATTTTTTGCGACTCCTGGGTGAAGGCGCTGAAAACATCACCATCGAGATCGAATCGGAGCTTAGAAGGATTGCCGGCATCATTGGTCGAAGCGAAGAATTGCGGGAGTCTTTTGGCAGCGTTGCTCCGGAAGCCCTGACAGAGTCTTTGCCCGCCGCCATCGAACCGGAGCTGGCAGCTTTTATTGACAAATATGGGGCCCGCTCGCAACACCGGACTCTGTTGGTAAGGCGCTGGGCTGAAGCGCCCGAACAGGTTCTCGGCATGGTTGCACAGCTGGTCAATGCAGCTGTGGACTCATCAACGCCCGTCAATCCCATTTCAAAACCATTGTCCCGACGGGCATCAAGTCCGCTCGATTGGCTGTTTTTTCCGTTTCAACGCCTGGCGAGAAAATATCTGGATTTGCGGGAAGAGCTGCGGTTCTTTCTCGATGAGATTCTTTACTCGATCAGAAGATCTCTGTTGGATTTGGGAGCCGCCACAGGTCTTGGCGACGACGCCATGTTTGTCACCGACCGGGAACTGGTGGACCTCATTTCAGGAAAAACCCTGCTGACAGCCGCACAAAAGGTTGCGGGTGAAAGACGCAAAGCTTTCCAGCGACAACAGGAACCTTACACCTATTATGTGGATGGACGTCCCGTCAATGAACAGAGCTCGAAAAGCGGGCTGCTTGAGGGCATCGGCGCCAGTTCCGGAAGAGCGTCAGGTCATGCACGGATCGTGAACGATCCCGGCAAATCGAATCTGAACAGGGGAGACATTCTCGTTGCAAAGAACACCGATCCCGGCTGGACCCCAATTTTGAGTATTGTCGGTGGGGTCGTCACCGAGCAAGGAGGACTGCTCAATCACTGTTCTATCGTGGCTCGGGAGCTCGGCATACCTGCCGTGGTCGGGCTGCGGGAAGCCACCCGGCGCATTCCGGAGGGAAGCTTCGTGACAGTTGACGGCGATCTTGGAACAGTTGAGATTGCCCGGAACGAGATTTTAAGCGACGAATAAAGAGCAGATGAGTCACATGAGTCAAGAACAACCGGGGCAGCTCGACTCTATTCTGAAGGTGCCATGGAACATTTTTTATTGCCTACCTGCAAGAAAAAGGGCGGATATCTGATCCGCCCATGGATGCCATTCTCTTATACTTTCTGCGTTGGCTTATTACAATGCAGTAAGCCCTTTCTGGATACACCTGTTAGCCACCAGCAAAGGGCTGTGGGGACTTTGCGTCATCGATGCAGTTTTTAAGTTCTTCTTTAGAGACGTTCTTGGGATCTTTGAAGAGAGTGCATGGCACGATCAGCATTGCGCCCAACACAACAATCGTAAGTATAAGCGCTTCAGCTCACCCATAATGAACCTCGTATCGCAGACTATCGGCAAAAAATACCTACCCATGCCAATCCAGACACGATTGTGGTACGTTGGTGCTTCGAACGGATGAACTTCTCGTGACTGTGCAGGAAGGAAAATAAGGCGGGCACTCCCGGCAGACCTTCCCCGAGCTGCGAATGGTTGGAGCGTCCGGCTGAAATCCGCATTTTCAGACAAGCTCTGAGACGCCATTCGCAGGTTTGACGACCTATGCGATGTTTCAGTGATTATCCTCGTCAAGCACTTCTTGCATTGCCCGCTCAAAACACTCGGGACAATAGCCATGCGAGAAATCTGCATCAGAATGCTCATGCACATAGACTTCAAGCTGTTGCCAATAACCTGCGTCGTCGCGGATTTTCTTACAGGAAACACATATGGGCAGGATGCCTTTCAATGTTTTGATTTCCTTCTGCGCTCTTTCCAATTTCTCCGCCCGCTCTTGCGCCAGCTCATACAGCCTCGCATTTTCAATGACGAGTGCATCAAATTGCTCCTCTCGGGAGTTTGCTTTATCGACGATCTCGTACTGCGATTCTGCCGTCTTGCTTTCCATATCGAATGATTTCCTGTGAAGCCGCATCGTCTTGTTGTGCTTGTCGGTAAGGTAGAACAGGCACAAGTTTAATGGACAGGCCAGAAATGGATTGTCGGCGACCTCATGCAACTCTTTGTACGCTTCTATGCCGTAAAGATTATGCCACACATAATTATAGCCTTTGTCCGCCGGCTCGATGTCCAATTTTTCGACAAATCCGCTTTTCACAAAGAGCTCGATCAAAGCGGGAAGGTCGTCAAGGTTTCCGTGCTCCTCAAACTGGAAGCCGTGACTATTGAGATATTCAAGGATCTCTTTGCCCACATCGCGCAGGATCGAGCCTTGCGCGAACGTATTGTATTTTGACAGGATCTTGCCAAACGCAACCAGCAGTGCTTCATAAAGCACTCTCTCGAAATCTTTCATTCACATCCTCCATAACCTGATATGGCTCAGGTCCCAACCTCATCCGTCTGTACCGCGAGTAGAAGAGCAACGAATTCAGGTGAACTGAGAGCAAGACTTGTGCCAAGCATTGTGGCGCGTCACAAAGGTGAAAGCCATCGAACCGGTCAGTTTGCACCCGGAAACCCACATTCTTTTGCAGACACCGGTCGCTCGGAATGTCACCCTGAGCCTGTCGAAAGGCGACTCAGGGACGCTTCGTGACAGTTGACGGCGATCTTGGAACAGTTGAGATTGCCTCAAATTCAGTAGCCGGTAGCAAGAATCCGTAACGGCACATGCGATTTCTCCCGCCGTTCAAAAAAGAGATTCAGCGGGGCACCGCTCACCACCGTGACCAGAGCTCCCTAAATCGGACGACGAAGATGCCAAGATCCTGGATACGAGAGGTGCAATCAACAAATAAGGACCGCTGCAATATAAAAAAGGGCGGATAGTTGATCCGCCCTTCATTCATTCGGTATTTCATCTCCAACATCGGTCCAACAAGCGGTCGGCCCTCCGTCCATGCATTTTCGACTTTAGCCACCCGCATAGGGCTGAGGTGTCTTGGCATCATCAATGCAATTCTTGAGCTCGTCCTGCGATACGTTTTTGGGATCTTTCAGAGCACCCAGCTCGCATACAAATTCATTGCCCGCTTTGTCCTTGACCCACACAAACTGCGTTCTGCCTTTTGGCTCATTCACATCGCTCATTGTTTTCTCCTTGTTAACTTAAGTTGCCTGGTCTGCCTTTATCCTTTTACCTCATCTCTTGATCTGTAATGTAAGGATCACAACTATGCCCGCAACGATTGATTGTTGCGGGAAGAACAACAGGAGAAAACTAGTATTTTAGCTGGACAGTCGCTCCATTGCCTCAATCTTCCGGCATATGCTTTGGAGTCAGAGCAACGCTCGGCATCTCCAGCAAAAATGAATGCAAATTGGCCTTTCTGCTTCTCAAACCAAGCTTGCGCCTGATGTTTTGTCTATGAAATTCTATGGCACGCAGCGAAAGGTTCAACATCCCCGCAATTTCCTTGGTGCTCAACCCGTTCCGGATGAGGCTCGCAACCCGGATTTCAGCGGGCGTCAGCCCCGCGGACCGCGACGTCAAATCCCTGGCAAAAGCGGAACGGATATCAACCAGGGAAGATTCCATCAATGTCAGGTATTTTCTAGCGGATGACTCCAGCGGCATTGCCTTTATTTTTTGAACGTAGGGCAGGATACTCTGCTGGATGTTCAAAACCACCTTTTCATGCATCTCCCGCTTCTCCGCCTCAACTCTCTGCAGGAGAACTCTTAAAGCATTATTTGCTGCTTCAAGCTCGTCCGAGCTGGTTCGCAACTGCTCTTTCTGCTCGCGAATTATCTCGTAGCTTGATTTAATGGATGTGACGTTGTCGTGCGAGACAACTACGTACGGTTCTTGGCTTATAACGGTTCGAGTCACTCTCATGTAAAACCAGCGTTTTTGTTTTGAGGTGTGACAAGGATACTCCATTCCAAATTCTTGTATGCGCTTATCTATAACGCTTTCAATTCCCTTCGCAACTTCGAGTGCCAAGGGGGCATCTTCACCGGTCGCACTGTGACAGATGTGTAAATAATTCACACCAATGCAATCGAAGTCTTCAACCATGCCGTTTTCCATTGCAAATTGCTTCCACGCATGGTTGGTGTAAAGGATGACACCGGCAGCATCCAATATGGCGAGGTGGGTTGCAAGAGCATCCAAGACGGCTGAAACAGAACCTCCTTGTTCATTCAACTGAGCAATCCCGGCAAACCCCGTCACAATCTTCTCAAAATGACTCAAACGCTCCCTTATTTCTTCTACTCGCTGCAGTATTCTATCTTGTATGGAAGCCCTCTTCACCACAACGCTGCCTTCCTTCACTTTTTATGGCCACTTGCGACCTTTTTCTGTCAGCTCTGATGTCGGTCTTCTCCGTACCCAACCCCAACCACAAGCTTGCATGTTCAAACTATCGTCATTGAGACAATGGGTCTTCTGCTGAAATAGTGGAACCATGGCTCGCATCAACATGATAATTTTAAGGTTTTGTCGGTTGACGCCGGACTAAACAATTTTAAGATATGCTCCGGCCGATCTCGTCGCCTTCTAAGCTCAGCAGCTTATTGGGTAACTGTCGGCAGAGGTTCCGTGGAGCCCTTGATCATGTTTACGGCCTGCAGCGGTACATATGCCTTGCCGGTTTCCGCTGCATAGACGGCGACGCCTTCCAGCTCGGTGAAGCGGCCGCCCAGCTTCATAAGGTTCTTGTTCACGGGAAACTCCGCGGTTCTTGTCCGGTATTCCACTTTAACTATCGGGTTTGCCTCGTCGGTTTTGTCAATGGTCACCCCGGCACCCTCGACGGCATCGGCGACGTCCACAAACAGGCGGCTGTTCAGTTTTTCCAGGTCGAGCCCCATGGCTTTTGCCGTTACCTTGCCGATGTCCGGTCCGTCCAGGAGCCCGGCCGGTTTTGCCGGGCCGAAGGCGAACAACGGAACATCGCCCCCCACGTGCCCATGGGTGGTCCACCCGCAGTAGGTGTATTTGGGACAGAGGACTTCGCCGAACGCGAAGCTCGAAGCGCCCTTGTAGACTGCTGTGAGCGCCAGGATTCGAGCGGCCTCTTCATCGGTGATGTCCATACCCCAATCCTGCTTCACCACGTTTCTTATTTTCTCGGCCGTTTTCTCAGTGCCGACATGCTGCCACATCAGAGTGGCAGAAGCGGTCATCTTCTTTATAGGGTCAAGCAGCGCCTCGGGTTTCATCTTTGAACCGGTATCGTGTGCTGCCTTATTTCCCAGCGAAAATCCTCCCGTATTGTGATCGGAAAGTACCAGTACGAGCGTGCTGCCGTCCTTGTCTGCAAACTCCAGGGCGGTTTTGACCGCCTGGTCGAACATCAGCAGGTCGCCGATCAGATGGGCGGGGTCGTTTAAATGACAGGCCCAATCCACCTGGCTTGCTTCCACCATGAGGAAGAATCCGTCGGGGTCCTTGGATAAAATCTCAATCGCTTTTCCGGTCATTTGCTCCAATGTGGGCTGGGTGGCTGCCACCCGCTTTCTGTCAATTTCCGCTGCCATGTGACTGTTGGCGAACATGCCGAACACCCTGCCCGAATTGAAGTCGTTCATAGCGTCACGGTTCTCGACGATAGTGTAGCCCTTCTGTTTTAGAACACCGAGCAAATCTTCACCATCTGTGCGCCTGCCGCCGGCATCCGCTGGGAGAAGATGACGCTTGCCGCCGCCGAACACGACATCGATGTTCTGGTATACGGCCTGTTCCATGATCTCATTTCCCAACTTGCGAGCGGAGACGTGGGACATATAGGCTGCAGGCGTTGCATGGGTCACCCGCGATGTTACGACGATCCCGGTGGCTTTCCCGAGCAGTCTGGCTCCCTCCAGCACCGTTGCCAGCGGTTTGTACGGTAAATTCGGAGCGGGCTTTGGAACGGGTGGAATCGTATTCTCGTTGGGTCCCACGCTGATGAATTTTTGGCTTGTTCTAAAGCCCGTGGCAAATGCTGTGGTCGCGGCAGCCGAATCCGCCAACACCGAATCTGCAATATATGTCTTGACCGCACCAACCAGATGTTTATCGAAGGACAGATCTTCTTTCTTATACCACCGTGCAAACGTGTATTGCTCGCTGGAACATCCGTCAGCAATCATCACGATGACATTTTTCGCTCTGCCTTCCGCACCTATTGCTGCAAAAGGGACGGTCGGGACAACTGCCAGAATGCTCAAAAAAACGATTGTACATCGCCGAATCTGGTTCTTGGCTTTCACCGTGGTTACCTCGGCAGTCACCGATTCTGTTGCTCGATCGATTCGTCAATTACCGGATTGCGCAAAATACCGATTTGGTCGATTTCGATTTCCACCACGTCGCCATGCTTGATTCTCCCTACACCGCTTGGCGTACCGGTGGCGATGATGTCGCCCGGGATGAGGGTAAAATTCTTACTTATGAAAGCAATGATTTCAGGGATGGGAAAGATCATGTGTTTTGTATTGGAATCCTGCACGGTCTCACCGTTTAGGCGGCATTGAATTCTAAGGCTTTGAGGATCTTGCAGATCGTCAGCCAGCACCAGCCGGGGGCCGACCGGGCCGAAAGTGTCAAGCGATTTTCCGCGAAACCAGCCGGAACGATCGCCGGTCTGAAGATTGCGCTGGCTCACATCATTGATGCAGGTGAACCCCAAAATGCACTCCATAGCCCTCTCGGGACCCACATTCTTGCACTTTTTCTTAATGACTATGGCCAATTCGGCTTCATAGTCGGTTCTAATTTCCTCGAACCGGTATTCTGTCAAAAACTTGGGAATGATAATGGGCTCATCAGGGCCGATGAGAACATTGGGCGTCTTTGCAAAAAGAATCGGCTCCATCGGCACCTCATCCGTAAACCCGCGCACCTTGACGGAGTGGCTTTCGGCGATATGGTCCCGGTAGTTGAGACCCAGAGCTATGATTTTGGAGGGATTGACATGGTACGCTTCGGCTCTGTTGAGGATCGGTAATTTCACCATGACGATCAATGACTCCTTTCTGGCGATCGTTGCTTAAACCGCCACCGGGAGGATATCCGAAACATTATCCATCCGTCATCCCCGCGAACGGTCATGACCGGATGGTCACGAAAAAATATGAAGGTCGCCCGGGTCATCACATCGACAATCCCGCCTGCTTCCGGCGGGAATCCAGCAAGAGGAGCCTGGATACAGGCCTTCGCAGGCATGACCGAGAACGGCAGCAAGTGTATTCGCGGACAGCCTCCTGATTGCGTGCATGCTTTATTAGCAAAAAATACACCCGATCAAAAGCGCAAATCTGAGTGCTCGATCGGGAACAGCGGATTGTTAAACGCAGATCTCGCCGGGATTTCACCCCTATACCTGCTTTATGCACGACATCGGAGACAAAATACTGTAGTTTGGCACCTTGTGGGCGATGGGTGCGACACCGCCGTGAAACCACAGCCGGAGCCGATCGCCAAAATGTGAGGTCTCAGAGCTCTAATCGCAGCGTAATAGAGGAGCCCGAAGCCTGAATTGAGACAATTTGAACGTTATGCTGGTGTAGGTTGTCAGGCAAAATTTGTGCTATCTTGGGATCGGTTCGCAGATGCGATGGAGTCGGTGCGTTCTTGTGATAAATCAGGTGATTAATACTTAAAACGTTGCACATCGAGGGCCTGTCATGAAAGTTTCATTGGGTATTTGTGCGTGTCTTTTTTCATTTTTGTTCGTTAATGCACCATCCGATGTTTACGGCACGGTTCCAAGCGGCGACCAGGCCGCCCAGCAACTGCAGCCAACCACCAGACCGGGCATGGTCTATGTTACGGACTTTGCCCTGGATGTCTCAGATGTTAAAGAAGAGAGCGGACTTGTGGGAAGGAGAGGTCTTCTGCGCGGAGAGCTGTTAAAGCGACGCGGTCCGCTGAGGCAGGAAGAGGATCCGACTGCAACGGCGGCCACTTTGGTCGACCTTCTGGCCCAGTCGATCACCCAGAGCTTGAATGACCGGTCAGTGCCGGCCATGCGGCTGCCGCAAGGGGAATCCCCACCGATCAGCGGATGGATCGTTCGAGGGCAGTTCCTGGAAGTGGACGAAGGCAATCGACTGAAAAGGGCCGTCATAGGTTTTGGTGCCGGTGCAAGCGATATGCAGCTTCAGATCGATGTGAGTGACCTTGGCTCTCATCCCGACAGCCCCTTCCTGACCTTTGGCGCTGAGACGGGCAGCGGCAAAAAGCCGGGCGCAATCATAACCATGAACCCTTATGTAGCAGCGGCGAAATTCGTGCTGTCGAAAAACGCACCTGAAAAGGACGTAAAGCACGCCGGTGCAAAGATCGCTGCCGAAATAATCGGATATATGAAAGCACGCGGTCTGCTCAGTACGAATTAGGAGACCTTCCGAGCATATCTATCGAAGCTCGTTCCCGGGAAGGCGGGAATCCAAAGAGGCGCTTGCAGCAGGGAGCTGCCGCGACGAGTGGGCATAAATTATCTTGGCTCACAGCGGATTAACCCGATCGTGGCGCTCCACTGCCGCTCGCCCTGAGGTATCGAAGCCTGTCCTGAGGTATCGAAGGGGGCGAACTATCGGTTCTTGCTTCGATACCTCGGCACGAACGGGGTACGCATAACAGGCTGATCGGCGATGAGCCATTATTATCACAGCCGCTTGAATTTCGAGCTCGACTTTACCCGTGGCGAGAACAGCTTGGCGCAGGTCGGGCAATACAGATGGTGCTCCTTGACGTCCGGATGAGGCACCACAAGCTCGTGCACATGCTGCAAAAACTTTTGCGTGGCAAACAGCCTGCCGCACGCCTCACACCTTTCCAGCGCATGCCGCCCGATGACTTCATCCCGTATCGAAATGGTCCGCACGCCTTCTCTATCATCCAGATGAATGGCTCCCGTCGGGCACACATTGGCACAGGTGCCGCAGCCGATGCAAAGGCCCTCGGTCGGTGCGACGAAATTCTTGTCGTCTCGTTTTTCCATTTTCAGGGCGCCGGCTCCTACAATTTCCTTGCAGACGCGGATGCAGAGGCGGCAGCGGATGCAGCCATCCGGTAGCGGACCCAGGTCCACACCGTATTCGGCGGCAAGCTTCCGTATAACGGGGGCCTGCGGGGCCATTTGCAGGAGGTCCTTGAAGGCTTTGATCCTGGCTTTTTGCACCAGGTCGCCTTCCGTTTTTACAGCCAGCCCGTCTTTGACCTTGAGGACACAGGCGAGCATCGTCAGAGGGCGGCCGGTTTTTCCGACTACTTCCACGGCGCACAGTTTACAAGACCCCGACGGCTTGAGGGCCGGATGGTAGCAAAGAGTGGGGATGCGAATGCCGTTGGCCCTGGCCACCTCGAGGACGGTGTTTTGTTCTTGGGCCTCGAGTGCGCGGCCATCGAGATTGATTTGGATCATCTCCGTCTCCCTAATCTTTCAATCTCTGCCCGCTTCCTGCAAGTCGGCGATGTAGTCCGTCAAATATTTCAGCTCGGCGGTCAGAGAAGTTATGTAATGCTGGATTAAATCTCGGCTGGTAAGCATTCCGACGATCCTGCCATCCTCTGCAACCGGCAAGTGCCGGATGTCAGTTTGGATCATCAAGGAGATGGCTTTATCGATCCGGTCATCGGGTTCAGCAACAATCAATTTCTCGGTCATGGCGTGTTGAATGTTAATTTCAGAGATGGCTTTTTCGCCGTACCTGAGATGGCAGCCCATGACGTCCCGTTCCGTAAAGATTCCGAGCGGCTCGTCGCCCCGCGCTACGATCAAGGCGCCGGTATTTTTCGCCGCCATAAAATCGATGGCCTCTCGAACACTGAAGTCGCCCGGTATGACATGCACCGCCATCCCTTTACCTCGGAGCAATTCCTTGACTCGCATGGAGACCTCATGAAGCCTTCCTTAACGATCCCGCCTCGGCTTCCTACTATCCCAAGGGTCGCAGACAATCTTGAGGAAACCGGTGCGTACCTTTTTCGTCGAGACTCACTTCGATTAGAGCATCCGGATCGTTCTTGGAAATGTCCGGATCGGTAATGATCCCGTGCAGGCCGATGTACTGGTTCATATATTCCTGCCAGCTCTCATCGTCCGACTGCCTGTAGACCTCCACTTTTTGCCCCCTGCGAAAGCTCATTTCCCAGTCCTCCCGATCATTTTTGGATAAGCCTTTACCGATTTTTCTCTTTGGCCTCATCTTTTGCGGAAGCCGGCGGTGAAATTTCGCAGTGCCGTTCTGCGGCAAGTTTTCTGGCACAGGCGACACACAAAGGCGAATCTTTAGAAACGGGACCGATCGTTTTTATTCTTTTGGTGATGTAATCGTGATACCTTTCCGGTCCGATCGGCACACCACATGTGCAGCAATATTCCAGCTTCAAACGATTCAACACCGTACCGCACAGGGACAGGCGTCGTTCTCCGTCCCGGTCTTCTATAAGCATGGCTTCATTCGGACAGTTGGCCGCGCAGGCCCCGCATGCGATGCATCGCTCCGCCGTGGTGCGCAGATCCGTGGGAACCGGATGGTCAAAATCCAAATAGCCCAGCTTTAGTGCATCCACTCCCATTTTATCCCGACAAATCTCAACGCACCGCCCGCAGCGACGGCAGATATCGCATCGCAGGCAGCGACGGGCCTCTTCCCTCACGGCGTTTTCAGGGTACCCGAGCTCAACCTGTTGAAAAGTGATGCGCCTGCGATCGGTATTGAGGTGCGGCATATGCGGCCGTGTCAAGCTCATTTTGGTCGATGCCGGCAGCTCTATGCATTCCAGGCGGCGGCGGCGAACGGGCACCGGCGGCATTTTGGGTTGCGGAATTCCGTGCAGGTAGCGATCGATGGCATCAGCAGCTTTCTTGCCGCCGCCGATCGCTTCCACTACCGTAGCCGGTCCCGTTACCACGTCTCCGGCCGCAAACACTCCCTCCACTGAAGTTTCCATGGTGACGGTGTTTGCCGTGATGGTGTTGCGCTTGGTCCATTTAAGCTCTTTGAGATCGGTCAGTCCTTCACTATCCACCGTCTGGCCGATTGCAGAAATGACCGCATCGACTTCCAGAAAATGGTCGCTCCCCTCGATGGGAACCGGCCGGCGCCTGCCCTTCTCGTCAGGCTGTCCCAGTTCCGCTCGCAGACAATGAAGCGCTGTGATGCCACTGTCGTCGCCTTTTATTTCCACAGGCACGGTCAGAAAAACCATGCTGACGCCTTCTTCTTCAGCCTGGTGAACTTCTTCTTCATGGGCCGGCATTTCCGCACGTGTTCTGCGATAGACGATGGAAACCGATTCACAACCCAGCCGGATGCAAGTTCTTGCAGCATCAATGGCCACGTTGCCGCCCCCGATGATCGCGACCCGTTTACCGGGCATATGTCTGTCGCCCAATGAAACACGGCGCAGGAAATGTATCGCATCGATCACCTGCGGATAGTCGTCTTCGCCCGGAACCAGCATTTTGTAAGCGTCGTGAGCCCCGACTGCGATCAGAAACGCTTCAAATCCCTCTTCTTTAAGCTGCTCGAAGGTAACGTCCTTGCCAAGGCGAGTGTTATAGCGAAATTCGACGCCCAGCTCTTCAATGGCTCCCGCTTCTCGATCGATGACTTCGCGCGGCAACCGATAGCGCGGGATGCCCACCATCATCATCCCGCCGGGCACCGGCAGCGCCTCGATGATAGTGACCCGATACCCCTTCAAAGAAAGATAATAGGCCGCCGTCATGCCTGCCGGCCCGGCGCCGACGATGCACACCTTGCGGCCGTTGTCGGCGGCTTTCGGCGGGTTTTTGTAGCGCATTTCCGACATCGCCCGTTCTGCAGCAAACCCTTTCAGGTACTTGATGGATATGGGAGTATCCATCCGGCCCCGCACGCACATGAGCTCGCACGGATTCGTGCAAACCAGTCCGCATACCCAGGGAAAAGGATTATCTTCGCGTATCAGCTCAACGGCTTCGGCATCCCGTCCCAATCCAATCAACGTCACATAGCTCGGCACGTCGATCCCGGCCGGACACGCGGTCTGGCAAGGCGCCGGCGCCAGTTTGACGCACTCCCCGGTGGGACAGATATGGGTTTTAATGTGGCTGGAAAATACTTCGCGGTGGTCTTGCAGCGCTGTCAGCATGGTCTGGCCGGTTTCCATGCAGGCGCCATCCGGGCCTTCATCGATGAGGGCTCTTGCCAGGGACTCCATGGCCGCATAATGCTCTGAACCCCCTCTGCCCCATGAAACATCTTCCAGAAGCTTGAGAAGCTCTTCCGCCCTTTGCCGGCAGCGCGGATATGTGAGTCGCCCGGACGATAATATCTCCATCATTTTCCTGATGGTATTGGTGACCTCACAAAGCGGATTGGACATGTATTTGCTTTCCTTTTTTCTCTAGTCAAAAGCCGCCATGGCCTTGGCGTAGCGCTCGCGCCGCACATGGGGAATCTCTTCGGGCTTTCCGAAGTGCAGACAATGGGTCGTGCAGATCGTCACACAGGCGGGCTTCAAGCCGGCGTCGACACGATCTTTGCAGTGATCGCATTTGACCACTTTGCCCGTTTCCGGGTTCCATTGCGGGGCTCCCCAGGGGCACGCGGACATGCAGGTCTTGCAACCGACGCACAGGTTTTCATCCACGAAAACGATCCCGTCTTGGGGGCGTTTTTGCATGGCCCCAGTGGGACAGGCCGCCACGCACCAGGGATTTTCGCAATGAAAGCAGGGCATGAACGTGTAGGAGGTTTTTGGCAGCTTCCCCACAAACTTGGGCCCGACGGTGACGATCTGGCATATTTTGGGACCGACCGGCAGGTTTTTATTGCTTTTGCAGGCGACCTCACAGCTATGGCAGCCAATGCATTTTTTTGCGTCCTGGAATAAATAATAGTGGCTCATTATTGAAATCTCCGTATGGCAATTTGAGTTTTTGTCGGCTAAGCGCATTTCAAAGTGACGAAAGTGTCGTGCAATGCAGGGCTTCCCCCCACTCTGTCGGTGATATTTTCCTGCAAGGCGCTGTCCGACACTCCCTTGTTGAAGCAACGGGTCGCGTGTTGAGCCTGATGCCCGAAGCCGTGCAGCATAAAAACCGTCTCAGGATGAATCATGTCGGTCACGTAGGCTTTGATCGTCCCCGCCCCGCAGGCGGACGACACCTCGACCAGGGCACCATCACCGATGCCAAGCTCGGCGGCTTTGCCGGAGTTGATCCAGAGGAGGTTTTCCGGCACGATTTCACTCAAATAGGGATTGTTTTGAGTCGACACGTGGGTATGGAGAGCGCAACGTCCGACGGTCAGCCTGAATTTGTCCGGAGCCGGCAGCGTTTTGGGCTCATAAGCAGGGAACGACTCAAACCCGGCGTTTTCAAGCAACGAGGAAACCAGCTCGATTTTTCCGGAAGGGGTCTTGAACTTGATGCCGTCTTTACGGTCCCAGAAAATTTGTTTATCCGTGTAAGTTACGAACCCCTTTTTGTCGAAATCGGCCAGACTGAAGCCGGTTCCTTGCAACTGCCAGTTGACCAGATCTTCCATCGTTTCATAGGGGAAATACTGTCCGATACCGAGCCGCTCGGCTATCTGCTTCAAGACGATGGATGCCGGCCGGGTGTCATAGCGTGGCGGGATAACCTGCCGGCGCAGAAACATCTGCGGTTTGAGGCCGTTGGCCTGCTGCACGCAGTCGGTCCTCTCCAGGTAAATGGATTCGGGCAGAATCACGTCCGAATACCAGGCGATGTCGCTGAAATTTATGTCGATGGTGACAATCAAATCCAATTTGTCCAAAGCCTTTTTGGTCAGATTGCTGTCGGGAATGGACATGATCGGGTCGAATCGATTGACGATCAACGCCTTGATGGGATAGGGGTCTTCGTTCAAGATGGCAAACGGGAGCATCTGTCCGACGCCATGGCTGGGATCGGGCAGCGGAAAATCCGGTGTTCCCGCTTTATCGAAGCGTACCGCGTCGACTTTTGGAAGATCCTGTTCGTTCAGCTTGCGAGCCGGCTTGCCGCCAACTTCACCGGGTCCCTTTTTGAAGAAATAACCGCCCTTGGACTCGATGCTTCCCATCAGGGCATTGAGAATCAGGATGGATCGCCTGAGATAGGTTTCATCCACATGACTGGCGCCCCGATATCCCATGTGGAAGATGACCGACGGTTTGTCCTTGCTCACCTCGCGTGCCAGCTCCACAATTTCCTCTGCCGGGATGCCGGTTTCCTGCTCAGCCCACTCGGGGGTGTAAGGCCGGATGAAATCCTGCAGCTCGCGCAACCCGTGCACCCATCGGTCGACGTAAGCGGCATCGTAAAGCCTTTCTCTCAGGATGACGTGAATAAGTGCATAATTGAGGGCGAGGTCCGTTCCCGGGCGAATCATCCAGTAACGGCTGGCCTTGGTGGCTGTGACGCTCACTCTCGGGTCGATGTAGGTGAGCTTCGCTCCTTTATCCAGAGCCTCCGTAACTGCATTGGCAACTTTTACTTCAATGGCTTCGAAAATGTTCCGGCCATACAAAATGAGATGCTTCGTATTTTTATAGTCCATACCGAGCTGCGCATCGGTGTAGCCGAACAGTGATCGACACGCGGTATTGACCGAGCCCTTGCATAACGCATCATGGGTAAAGTGGTTGGGCGACTTGATAGCTTTCATCAGGGTCTTGCTCACATGGGTGCTCAAATTGGTGCGCTCGCCCATAACCACGCTCTGCCCGCCATGTTGTTCGATGATTTCCTTGAGCTTATCGCCCACCATATCCAGCGCTTCATCCCATGTGGCTTGACGCCATTTGCCCGAACCGCGGGGACCGGTACGGATCAACGGGGTCTGTAGACGCTCGGAGTCGTTCAGCAGGGCGATTCCTGCAGAGCCGCGCGGGCACAGGCTGCCCTCCATGCCCGGCACCTGAGGATTGCCCTCTATCCATTTGACCTGGCCGTTTTCCGAGACCACCCGGATCGGGCATCTAACCGAACACATAAAACAAAGGCTGTAAGTTTCGTTTTGCATTGTTTTCCTCCCAGATTTAGCAGGAGGCCATACTATGGATTTTACAGTCAGGCTCCTGCAACGGGTTTATATTAACTTATGTGAAACGCTTTTTCCATTAAGCCTCATGTCTTATAATCATTGCGGCATCTCGGCCGCTTCAGGCTCCGCTGTAAGGCAATCAACTCTGGAAACGTACCTCGATCAATTTATTGACTCGATTCTCGAGCTCATCGAGCTCGATGGGTTTGATCAGATAGTCTTGCACTCCCAGCTTTCCTGCTTTCTCCCTTGTTTCTACCGATGGGCATCCGGTTACCAGCAGCACTTTTATCTCGGGGAGATTCTGATGAAGATATTCCAGCAGGCTCATCCCACTTTTGCCTCTGAGCTTGATGTCCAGCAGCACAAGATCGGGAATGTTGCCTTGCAGCCAGTTCATGGCCTGCTCAGGATCGGTCATGGAAAGAACTTTATGCCCCGAGGCTGACAGAACTCTTTGGACCAGCCGGCCGGCATCCTGTTCATCATCGACTACCAAAATAAGCCCCATCTCCTGTTCCTCGGCTCTGTTCCAACTTCATTTTGTTCGGCGGCTAGCATGAGCAATTTCCATACCACCAACCCTCCGCCAGTCGTCGTCCAATCCCGCTCGTCTTCCGCTGAAAGCTCAAGCAAGCGGAAAATGTCGGCTCATTGCGGATCGGCGTTATCGTGTCGCTCCTCGGCCGTTTGCCCTGAGGTACCGAAGGGGGGTGAAGCGTCCGTTCGTGCTTCGATATCTCACCACGAACGGGGTGCTTGAAACATGCTAATCCGCGATGAGGCAAAATGTCTTGAGTCGCTGTCCTGACGGATATGATCAATCGCTGCCGCGGGTTCCGCAGCAGAACAGATTTTGTGCCGGTTAAACCGGCCTTGTTCCTGGCGACATCCCCGAGTGCAGGAGTGCAATAAAAATAGTGCACTGCAAGGTTTTTATTTCTACCCAATAACGGTTGGATATTACTCGGACAAATATCGACTGGAAAAAATTGTGCAAGCTGACATTGCACCCAAGCCGGCAACCATCCCTGTCATTCCGTTCTTCGTCGGGAGCCCGTCCGGGAACATTTCCGGCCGCTCCATTGCTATTTCGACGCCATTTCGACCGGTACCGATGCAGCACGGTTTAGAAGAACCGGAGCGTGCTCGGATGTCACGGGGCTGCTCGATGTACCGGGCGCCCAGGTGCTGGCACGATGGTTTTCTGAAGGCTCTGCGGGAATGGATCTCCGATTGCGAAGGCCCGCGCGAAGACTCAGCCAGACTCACGCTGAGCTGTTGCCGGGCCTTTCGGCACAGAGCTCTGCTGGAGGGAGCGAAATAGCGCTGCAGCCCAACGCACAGCTGATGGCATAAGGTTTGCTCCGAGCTGTGCGTGCAATCTTGAATGATTAGATAAGCCTACAAAGCATGAGCTCGAGAGAGGAGGTGAATACCGTTAGAAGTCGGTTAAAAGAAGAATCTTTCCGGCCGTTTCGGCTTTTCAGACGGTCAAGAGCATTTCAGCGGCAGCCAAATAACAAGTGGCAAATTGCAGAATTCCTATGAGAGGAGGCAACGCATGAGAATCAAATTTGGTCTTTTTCTTTTCATCCTAACCACCTGGCTAATATCCTGGTCGACACTTCCCGCGGTGTGGGCTCAAACACAGGGACAGTCCACGGAGCAGGCGGCTCCGAGTCCCGCACCTCAGCAGGCACCTGCGCAAGCACCTCAACAAGCGCCCCAACCGGTACCCCAGGCTGTTGCCCCGGCGCAGCCCGCTCAGGCGCCGGCACAGACGGTAGAAGCAGCCCCTGAAAAAAAGTTCAAGTCTCTGGCGGAGGCTATCGAACAAGGCAAGACAGATGGTGTTTTCCAGCCGGACGCCGCCCCCGGTTACCTTGGCATCCCCGGTGCACCGTCTCCCAACTTGATCCTGGCGTTCTTCTGGGCCGTTTGGGTGGGCTGGATTTTTTCCACGGTCGGCGCCTTCGGTGGAATCATGGCCGGCGTTGGGCACTTGACCGTATTCGGCCTGGGTGATTATGCCCGCAGCTTCAAAAACTCATCTCCTTATATCAATAAACTGGTTACCGACAGCATCCGCGTTTCCAACCAATACCTGGTGGGTTTGAGTGCCGCAATATCGACTCTGAACTATTATAAATTGGGCCGCATCGTTCTGCCTTTAGGTATCGCGCTGGGCCTGGGATCCGTGTTTGGGGCAACCGCCATCCCGTGGCTGACCGCAGGCAAGATTAAACTCAGCCAGTACCAGGGTTATTTCGGGCTCATCGTTCTGGTGTTGGGCGGATTTTTGACCTATGAAATGACCCCTGCCGGCGCGAAGAGCAAGAAGGAAGCCAAAGCGGCTGCGCGTGCGTTCGAACAGAGCATCAAGGAAAAAAAGAGCGAAGCCGAGATTGCGGCCATGGGTGTCAAGGTGAACAGTTTCAGCCTCAGTAGGGTCTCCTTCTCATTTTTCGGCGTCGAGTTTAAGTTCAACCCGCTCTGGCCGTTCATCGGCGGAATTGTTATCGCCGCCATCTC
>ENA-OSEO01002393-OSEO01002393.1-sediment-metagenome-genome-assembly--contig:-NODE-2393-length-26849-cov-5.005453_pt1 | contig 26849 bp, 20 predicted proteins | sample MGYA00237883_ERZ534232 | MGnify/ENA metagenome assembly ERZ534232
CCGGGCCCACTTCGTTGTTCATAACATCCGCTTGGTTGAAGGTTTACTGGGGAAAGAACCCAGCACAGGCGAATCCTCGCAAAGCGGAGGCCCATTTTTCATTTTGTATCAAATGGTTATTGCGTAGGGGTAACCCCCTGTGGTTACCCTGTCCTTCTTTTCATTTTGTATCAAATGGTTAATGCAGAGGGGAGTGGGTCTTGTCATCCTGAGCTTGCGAAGAATCTATTTTTTCAATTCAGTCGTAGGTCGGATCATCGTGCTCGAAAATGTTGCCTTCCTGCCCTCGAAACGCAGCGGAATAGGTTCAACTCTGCTCTCCTCTTGGGTATCGGCTAAACGTAAAATTTGAGACCATCTGGTCAAATGCCTCTCATGGACTGCATTCCCAGGAGTGCTGCGCAAGACCTTGAAAGGCAATGAAAGTGCAAAAGTGCAACGTTTTTTGCTGTGTCATTTTTGCACTTTCTCCGAGTATTTGAAGCGATACTAAACATGAAGAAACATTATTCCAGGCAAAAAAATGACCTTCAGCGTATCATGTGTTATTATTTCTTGAATATTGTTTCATTGGAGGGATGGCGTTCGTGGCAAATTTGTTGATCGACAATCCAATTATTAATTCCCCTTTTGAAGAGCCGGCAAGACATTTTCAGTTCGATGATCAGGGCATCACCGACAAAATCATCAACGCCCGGCGGATCAGTGAACATCTTGTGCCGATCCCAAAACCGAAAAGCAAGAACACGCAGGTTGGTCTGTTCGATGAAGAAGGGGCTAACGAACAAAGAACGCCTAACGAATTCATCAACAAATTCCGCAACGAAGTGCGCACCTGGCGACTGGGTGGATATTCTCGCATCACTAACACAACCCGCCGCTTACTTGAATACTGGACCAATCCCAATAGAGAACGCCGCCTTTATTTTTGCCAGATCGAAGCCATAGAAACAGCTATTTACCTCGCCGAGGTGGTGTCTTCGAACGATCCCGGGCATATTATGGATAAGCTTAAGGCCGGCAATGAAGCCGCAAATCAAGATCTCTTCCGCGTCGCCTTTAAAATGGCAACAGGCAGTGGTAAAACGCTGGTTATGGCGATGCTGATTGCCTGGCAAACACTCAATAAGAGCGCGAATCCACAAGACGAGCGCTTTTCCGATGCTTTTCTGGTGGTTACCCCCGGTATCACCATTCGTGACCGGTTACGGGTGCTGATGCCCAATGATCCAGAAAATTACTGCCGCCTGCACGATCTGGTACCGACCCAGATGATGGGTCAGCTTCAGCGCGCCAGTATTGTGATCACCAATTACCATGCTTTTATTCGGAAAGAAACCGTAAAAGGTGTCGGCAAACTTACCAAGAATATCCTCGCACAAGAGGGGAATGAAGAAGGTTTCCTCGAGACCAACGACCAAATGGTCCGGCGTGTTTGCCGGGCTTTGGGAACCAACAAGAATATTATCGTTCTCAACGATGAAGCCCACCATTGCTACCGACACAAAACTGAGGATGGCGGCGAAAAACTGAAGGGCGAAGAAAGGCAGGAAGCTGAAAAGCGCGAAGAGCAAGCTCGCATCTGGATCAATGGATTAGAAGCAGTCAAAGCCAAAATCGGCATCAAGGTGGTGTTCGACCTCTCCGCCACACCCTTTTTCCTCAAAGGTTCCGGCTACCCAGAAGGCACCCTGTTTGGCTGGGTGGTCTCAGACTTTTCGCTTACCGATGCCATTGAAAGCGGTATCGTCAAGGTTCCACGCGTACCGGTTGCTGACGATGCCATGGACTCGCGTATGCCAATGTACCGCTCCATTTGGCCCCGCATCCGCGATCAACTGCCCAAAAAAGGGCGAGGAACCGAAGCCATAGATGAAGAACCCAAGCTACCCCATTTGTTGGAAGGGGCAATCCAGAGCCTGTACTCTAATTACAAAACGCTCTACGAAACCTGGGCAGCCGATGAAAGTACCTTAGAGCGCGGCAGTACACCGCCGGTTTTCATCGTGGTGTGCAACAACACCAATGTTTCCCGCATGGTCTACAACTACCTCTCGGGTTGGCGCAAAGTTCTGCCAGATGGCACCGTCAGGTTGGTTCCAGGGCTGCCCCTTTTCAGCAATGTGCAGGATGAGCGCTTGCTTGCCCGCCCACGTACCATCCTGGTGGACAGTGAACAACTGGAAAGTGGCGAGAACCTCTCCGATGAGTTTAAAAAGATCGCTGCAGATGAGATCGAACAATTTAAAGCCGACTTCCGCCTCCGTTCCGGTGGCAGGGATCCCGACAGCCTGACCGACTCAGACATCCTGCGCGAAGTGATGAACACGGTGGGAAAACCAGACAAACTTGGCGAACAGATCCGCTGTGTGGTTTCTGTTTCGATGCTGACCGAGGGGTGGGATGCCAGCACGGTCACCCATATCCTGGGAGTACGCGCCTTTGGCACCCAATTGTTGTGTGAACAGGTAATCGGGCGTGGACTGCGGCGTATGAGTCACGCTACCAGCCTGCAACCGGTTAACTGCGAAGGCAAGACAGTGGAGATTGAAACCTATACACCGGAATTTGCCGAGGTTTACGGTGTACCATTCTCGTTCATCCCTGTAGCAGGGTCCGGTGTTACACCCCCACGTCCGCTGCAGACCACCCACGTCCGTGCATTAGAAGAACGTTCCGAATGTGAGATCACCTTCCCGCGTGTAATCGGTTACCGCTACATCCTGCCAGAAGAGCGCTTGAGAGCCGAATTCGGACCGGAAAGCCGCAAGATTCTTTCCACCCAGGATATGCCGGTCAAAGTTGAAATGGCCTCCATTTTAGGAGAAGGGGAGATCCATACTCCTGAGGACCTGAGAAATCGCCGCGTCCAGGAAGTGGATTTCCTGATCGCCAGCCGCCTGCTTTCACGCTATTTCAAAGACGAACAGGACCAAAGCAAGCCCTGGTACTTCCCCGAATTGCTAAAGATCACCCGCGAATGGCGTGAGACCTGCCTGCAGATGAAAGACAACGTCTTCCCACAGCTCCTGCTCCTTCTTGAAAATGCTGATGATGCTGTGGAAAAAATCTATCGCGCCATCGTTAAAGCAGATGAAGGCGAAAAGCGTTTGTTCCCAATTTTGGCACCGTATGACACCATTGGGTCAACTCGCTACGTCGATTTTGACACCGCCCAGCCAGTCTACCCCACCCGGGCAGACAAGTGTCATGTTTCGCATGTTGTAGCCGACACCGGCAGTTGGGAGCAAAAAGTTGCTCAAAGCCTTGAAGACATGCCCGAGGTGGTCTATTACGTCAAAAACGAACGTCTGGGCTTTAGCATCCCCTATGCCATTAAGAGTGAAAATCACGAGTACATCCCCGATTTCATTGTGCGCATCGATGACGGGCATGGTCGAAATGACCTGCTCAACCTGGTTGTGGAAGTGAGCGGGCGCGAAAAGGTGGAAAAGCAGGAAAAAACCGCCACCGCCCGAACGATGTGGGTTCCCGCAATCAACGCTCTGGAGATATACGGTCGCTGGGCTTTCCACGAAACCAGCGATCCCTGGAATGTAATGACCGAGATCAGAGAATTTCTAAAAATAAAGGATTACTAAACATGAGTATTATGCAGCCCCAAAACCAAACAAAAAAGTATGATTTTTTATTTTCAGATATAGATTCTGGAATCGTCAAAATCCCAAAATTTCAGAGAGATTTCATTTGGACCAAAGAACAGACCGCATCTTTGATAGACAGCATCATCAAGGGTTACCCGATTGGCACCTTCATCTTTTGGCAGACACTAGAAGAGCTCAGACACTTCAAAGAAATTGGTAACATTGATTTGCCCTCCACACCCGCAGGTTCCTCAGCAAAGTATGTTCTTGATGGACAACAACGGATAACTTCGCTCTATGCTGTTCGCAAAGGAGCTATTTTTACTGTAGATGGAAAAGAAATTGACTACAAGGATATTTGCATAAACCTCGAAGCAGAAGTTGAAAGTGACGAAAATGTAGTACTAGTTGAGCCCCCCACTGATTTGCGCTACATTTCAGTTCACGATTTGCTTAATAATGACCTGACAACTTTCATCGAGACCTACAGCATCGAAGAAATCAAAAAAATTCAAACCTACAGTCAACGCCTGACGACATATGATTTTTCAACAATTATGATCATTGATTACCCTCTGGATATCGCCTGCGATGTTTTCACACGAATCAACACCGGTGGTACAGAATTGAAACTCTTCGAGATTATGGTTGCAAAAACTTACGACATCGATCGAAATTTCGATCTCCTCGAGCAATATGAATTACTAATAGATAGTAATAACAACGGTAAAGACCTTGAGGACGCAGGTTTTGAAACCATCCCCGATCAAACCGTGTTGCAATGTATCAGTGCTTGTCTTAGTGGGTCCATAAAACGTAGGGATATTCTAAGAATTTCCAAGGATGACTTTATCACTGCTTGGCCATTGGTTAAGGATGCAATTTTCATGGCTGTAGACTGGCTCACTTCTCACCTGCGTATTCCGGTTTCACAGATGCTTCCTTACAACGCCCTATTGATTCCATTAGCATATCTGTTCTACAAGAAGAGTTTTCAGCCTCTCACAGCCTGGGAAGGTACGCTGTATGAGCAATTTTTCTGGTGGGCGTCTCTAACCAACCGTTTTTCTTCAGGAGTAGAATCCAAAGTCGAACAAGATCTAAACCGCATGGATGAAATCCTGCGCGGAAATTTGCCAAATTATCAAAACGAAATTTCTAAAATTAAGCTTGAACATTTGTTGGACCGTTGGTTCAGCGCAGGCGAAGCCTTCTGTAAAGCAATTCTTTGCCTGTATGCCTACCAGCAACCCAGGCGTTTTGATACTGGTGGGTTTGTGAAAATTGACAATTCCTGGTTGAAACAATCGAACAGTAAGAATTATCATCACTTTTTTCCAAATGCTTACTTGAAAAATAAAGGGTTAGACTACTGGCAATCCAATTGCATTCTAAACATCACAATCGTAGATGACTATCTCAACAAACGCAAAATCAAAGCCCGGGCTCCTAAAGATTACATGGCAGAATTTCAACAGAAAAACAAACATTTTTCAGAAACCTTGCAATCCCACCTCATCCCTGACTTGGACGAGTTTGGGATTTGGGAAGACGATTTCGAAAAGTTTCAGGAAGCCAGGGGTGATCTTGTCGTCCAGGAATTGAACGCACGATTATTTCCAGATTTAGATTAGGAGGGAAAATGGCAAAAAAAGAGAATTCCACCGAGGTAAGCGCCTTCAAACACAAGGACAAACGCGTCAACATTCCACCTCAAGAGCTTTCGGGCTTTATGGCGGATGATGAGCGCGCGCCCAAAACCACGCTCTACCCCCGCGACCCTTCGCTTGACCCACAACTGGTCTGGAAGGGCAAAGATGAGCAGGATCAGAAGGACCTTGCGGTGCCGTCCGTCCCCATCTACATCCAGGAGAAGATCCAGCCGCAGGCCATCATCGAAAATGTGCGCGATCAGGCTGCCAGAAAGGGCAGGCTCGGGGAGGGCAGCCCCTCCTACCTGCAGATGGACATGTTTGGAGATTTCAACCACATCGAATTTGAAGATTTGGTGGAATTCTACGAGCACGAGCAAAACTGGTCCAATCGTTTGGTCCTGGGTGACAGCCTGCTGGTAATGAACTCTCTGGCGCAGCGTGAAGCGCTGAAGGGCAAAGTTCAAATGATCTACATGGACCCGCCCTACGGCATCAAGTTTGGCTCCAACTGGCAGACGCGCCTGCGCAAGCGCAACGTCAAAGATGGTTCGCAGGCAGACCTGACACGTGAACCCGAACAGGTCAAAGCCTTCCGCGACACCTGGGAGCTGGGCATCCACAGCTATCTGAGCTATCTACGCGATCGTTTTGCGGTGGCGCGCGACCTGCTCAGCGAAAGCGGCAGTATTTTTGTGCAGATTGGTGACGAGAACGTCCATTTGGTGCGCAACGTGTTGGATGAAATATTTGGTAGTGAGAATTTTGTTAGGTTAATCTTTTTCAGAACGACATCCGGTTTGGGTCAAAAACTAATAGATAAATGTGGGGATTATTTGATTTGGTTTGCCAAGAATGTAGATGATGTGAAGTTTCATGATCTTTTTATCCCAAAAGGGTTCTCATTTTCCTTACCTAGTGGGTATAACACAGTCATTGATAAAAATGGTGAAATGATCTCCCTAGCAGACTTTTTAAACAATCCTTCTAATTCTGTTAATCCTCTAGAAAAAGTGAAAGACATGCTCACCCAGAGCGATTTAAAAAGCCAATCAGGAAATGGAGGTTCTGTAAAAATTAACAATCGGACATTCTCAATTACCTCCGGGAGCTTTAAAACCAATCAGCAAGGAATAAACAGAATATCTATTGCCGGAAGAATCACGATCAACCGTAACACCCCACGTTATTTACGATATTACTCAGATTTTCCATTGATAAAACTCGATAATATGTGGGACGAGCAACTATCTGAGCAAAATAAGAGTTATGTAGTGCAGACTAATAACGAGGTGATCCAACGTTGCATGCTCATGACCACCGACCCGGGTGATTTGGTGTTGGACCCCACCTGCGGCAGCGGTACCACCGCTTATGTTGCCGAGCAGTGGGGTAGGCGCTGGATTACTATCGACACTTCGCGCGTCTCGCTTGCCCTGGCTCGCATGCGCCTGATGAGTGCTTCGTACCCCTATTACCTGCTGGCGGACTCTCCCGAGGGCTACCAGAAGGAAAACGAACTCTCAGGTGTCCCGCAGGAGGGCATCACCTCCCGAAAAGCCAACTTCAGCAATGACCTTCGCCACGGCTTTGTCTATGAACGTGTGCCGCACATCACACTCAAATCGATCGCCAACAACGAAGAGATTGACCAGATATATGAACGTTGGCAGGAGGTTTTGGAACCGTTAAGGCAGAAAATTAACCAAACTGCAGGCACACACGATGAGGAATGGGAAATGCCCCTTCCCATGGAAATGGATCCAACCCCGGATGACTATAACGGCTGGTTGAGCAAATGGTGGCAGGCGAAGCGGCAACGCCAGCAAGAAATTGATGCTTCCATAGCCCGTCGGGCAGACATGGAACTGCTCTGCGACAAGCCTTACGAAGACCGCAAGCGCGTACGTGTGACGGGTCCCTTCACAGTGGAGAGTCTTTCACCTCACCGCGTGCTTTCCAGCGCACCAGAACGCCCTGAGAGTGAAAAACTGGCAGAACGTCTGGAGGGCGGCGGCAAGTTCGAGCAGATGATCCTGGAAAATCTGCGCACCGCCGGCGTGCAAAACACGCGCAAGAGCGAACGCCTGAACTTCATCCGCCTGGAAAGCTACGCCGGCGGCTACCTGCAGGCAAGTGGCGAATACCAGGCGGGCAGTGGCAGCAAGCGCGTGGCGGTCTGCATAGGACCAGAACACGGCACGGTCACGGCAGACCTGATCCGCGAGGCTGCCAAGGAAGCTATGCAGGGCATCGGCTTTGACCTGCTGGTGGTGCTGGGTTTTGCCTTTGACCCGCATGTTTCGGAGGAAATCAAGCAGTACGGCAGACTCAAGGTCTTCCCAGCCCGCATCAACCCGGATTTGATGATGGGCGATTTGTTGAAAAAGACCAAGAATGCCAACCTCTTCACCGCTTATGGTGAACCGGATGTGGAATTGCACCAGATGGGAGACAAGTTAAAACTGAAACTCAAAGGCGTGGATATCTTTGACCCCACTACCGGCGAGATCCGCTCCAGCAAACCGGAGGAAATTGCCTGTTGGTTCGTTGATGACAATTACAACGAGGAAAGTTTCTTCGTGAGGCAGGCGTACTTTACTGGTTGGGACGACCCATATAAGAAATTGTCACGCACCTTGCGTTCAGAGGTGGACCCGGATGCCTGGGAAATGCTTTATAAGGAGGAGAGCGAAGCCTTTGACCGCCCGGAAAGCGGCAAGATTGCGGTGAAGGTGATCAACGATTATGGCGATGAGGTCTTGAAAGTGTTTGCAGTATAGAATTTTGTGGGAATTGGATAGCTTTGACATGCAGGCCGGGTTCCAGTGTTGAACCCGGCAAAGCGTCGGCATATGACAGGGGGGAAACAGAAACAGCGAAACGTCACCACAACCCCCTCCAGCGCAGCGTTGGGAGGGGGATTGAGGGGGTGGGTCCTTGAGCTTGAAGAGGGGTGTGGGTTGGTAAGAACTGAGAGATCGCCACGGTCGCAAGCTCCCTCGCGATGACAGATGCGTTACCGCAAGCGTTGCACCAATCATTTTTGGGTGGGATCAAAAGCCGGCCTACAAATATCTCACCCCCTCTAGCGCGGAGTTGGTCGAAAATCCGGGTAGTGCAGGGGGGGGTGTATGCGTTAAACAGCCGGATTCAACCCTCTCCGCTACACTTCCAGGGCAGGCTTAGAATCCGGCCTACGAAAAGAATACAACTGCTGCGCAAGCGATTTCTGTGAGGTATGTAGAAGTGCGGAAGAAGACCCACACCCCCGTTCGCTGCGCTCGCGGACCCTCTCCCATGCGGTCACTGCGTTCCCGGAGAGGGTGTTCATTACAACACTCTCCGCTGCGTTTTGGGGCTAGGCACGTGGTGGGTGATGGGTGGTAGGGGGTAGGTGATAGGTGATAGGTGATAGGTGATAGGTGATAGGGGGAGGGAACTTTTGCGTTTTTGACATGCACAAAAAACGCGCAAAAGCGCAAAAGCTCCGTAAATTCGTCATGCAAGGGAGCAATCGAGATCGCCGCTCTTCGTTCGCGATACCCAGAGGGCACAATGTTACAGATCACAAACAGCTCGCCATACCCAGCTGCCCAAACTGGGCGGGATTGAAAACGGTGGAACTATCGGCGTTTTTTGCCCATCCATAAACCTGGCTATTTGCAGATCAGATCACGAGGGGATCGCCAAACAAAGCTCTGGCTGTGTAAGGATAGGGTTTGAAAATCTCTCAGGCTCTTGATATATTCAGGTAACGCCTTATTCAAATGGCTTTTTTAGTAAATATTTGGAGTGAAAAGCATGATCAAACAAGCAATCCTTGCAGGCGGCTGTTTCTGGGGAATGGAAGCCAAATTTAAGCACGTCCATGGTGTGGTTAATACGATGGTCGGCTATACCGGCGGTTATACCGAAAACCCAAACTACCGGGAGGTCTGCAGAGATCTGACGGGGCACGCGGAAGCGATACAACTCGACTACGATGACGCAATCATCTCCTACAAGGAACTGCTCGAAGCTTTTTTCAGCTTTCATGACCCCACTTTGTGCGAATCCAACAGCCGCAGTTTTGCTTCACAATACCGCTCCGCGATCTTTGTGAGCAATGACGAAGAACGCAAAATCGCGGATAAGATGATAGCCGCGCTGAATAATTCCGGTGAGTACGAATGCAAGATCATCACCGAGATCTGTGATGCTGAGGTCTTTTATCCGGCTGAGGAGTATCACCAGGATTATTACGGCAAACACCAGGTGATATTGACGGACGAATGCGGTTGCTAAGACTTACCTTGGGGGAGGAAATTGCAGTTATAATCTTAGTATGACAAATGATAACGATAATTCAAACGATCTAAAAGAAAAACGGATCGCGATATTAATTGATGGCGACAACGCCCAATCCGCTCTCATGGAGCAAATTGTGGTTGAGGCGAGCCGTTATGGTAACGTGACCATCCGGCGTATTTATGGGGACTGGACCTCATCGAACATGAGATCCTGGAAAGACACACTCAACTCCTTTGCTTTTCAGCCCTTCCAACAATTTGCGTATTCCGTTGGCAAAAACTCAACCGACTCTGCCATGATCATCGACGCGATGGACATCCTGCACACCAACCTGGTGGATGGATTCTGCCTGGTTTCAAGCGACAGCGACTACACCCGCCTCGCCACCCGCATCCGCGAGAGCGGCAAGCTGGTGATTGGCATTGGCAAACAGATGACCCCGCGCGCGTTCGTTTCGGCGTGCGATGTGTTCATCTACACCGAGAACATGGTTGAGCGCGAACGTGAAAAGAAGAAGGCTGCCGCGCGGCAACAAGTGTCTGCCAAACTTTCTGAATCTGAGGTCAAGCTGATTGATAACATCAACCAGGCGATCGAATTGGTCGGCACGGATGACGACGGCTGGTGCAAGCTTTCGGAAGTGGGCACAGCCCTGCGGCGGATTGACCCGGGCTTTGACCCGCGCACCTACGGCGCAAGACAGCTTGCCACGTTGGTGCGGGCGAGAAAAGCTTATTTTGACATCAAAAAGCCGACCGGGAAGTCCATCATCCTGATCCGATCCAAAGAAGACGACTAATAAAATGCCACCGCAAGGTGGCTTTTTCTTGGGTGTACCTGTCTGATTGCGGGGAGTATGGATGGAAATCCATCAAAAAATGGCATCCCGGGGCTATAATTCTCTTGTTACGAGAAAGGAAAGATTATGCTCCAGGAAAAAGAACTTACTCAAGCTGTGGACCTGTGCCTGCCGGATGGGAGGCTGAACCCGGAGGCGATTGGCTGGTCGCGCCAGGCTCTGCAGAATTGCAGGCTCTATGGGCACCCGCTGCGCAAAAAGCGCTGGAACTACTGGTGCATCACCAGCCCCACGCACCTGTTCTCGGTGACTTTGAGCGATGTGGACTATGCCGGTTTGCCTTTTGTTTACTTTCTCGATTTTGCCACAGGGGAATTCATCGAGAAAACCATCATCACCCCCTTCGGCAAAGATGTGGAGCTGGGGGATAGGGTGGCTGACGACGCAAGCTACGTGGGGAAGGGATGTCAGATCAGCATGCGGGGGGCGGACGGCGGGGTGCGAATGCTGGTGGAGATGGCGGATTTTGGGGGCAAGGAGCTGCGGGCGGAATTCCTTATTACGGAGCCCGAAAATCATGAGAGCCTGAACGTGGTGGTGCCGTGGAGCGAGCGCTTGTTCCAGTTTACGGCTAAGAACAACACCTTGCCCGCTGAAGGCAGGGTTGTTCTGGATGGGGTCAAGGTCGCGTTTGAGGCGAAGAACAGCTTCGCCACGCTGGATTTTGGGCGCGGTATCTGGCCGTATAAAGGCTTTTGGAATTGGGCAAGCTTCTCGACGCGCCTGCCGGATGGGCGCACGCTCGGCACGAATTTTGGGGCAGGTTGGACGGACAAGACTGGCTCCACGGAAAACGCACTCTGCATTGACGGACGTCTGATCAAGCTCAGTGAAGACGTGACCTTTACCTATTCAACCCAGGATTTCAAAGCCCCCTGGAGGCTGCGGACGGCAGAGACCAGGCGGGTGGATTTGACCTTTAGTCCGTTTTTTGAACGCATCGCCAAGACCGACATGGCGATCATCCGCTCAGAGGTCCATCAGATGATCGGGCATTTTGACGGAACGATCGTGGGGGAGGATGGCGAGGTGATCGAGGTCAGCCAGGCTATTGGTTGGGCGGAAGATCACCACTCGCGCTGGTGAGCTTTGGTAAGCTTTGGTAGAACAGGAAAGAAGAATAAAAAAACCGCCTTTTGGCGGTTTTTTATCAGGCGGGGAGGCAGGGATTCGAACCCTGGGTCGAATTTTACTCCGACAACCACTTAGCAGGCGGCCCCGATCGTCCACTCCGGCACCTCCCCAAAATATAGATTGTTAAACCTGGCGGAGGAAGTGGGATTCGAACCCACGATAGGTTTCCCTATACCTGTTTTCAAGACAGGCGCCTTGAACCGCTCGGCCATCCCTCCATAGAGGAAACATTCTAACATGGAAAAGGTGCGAATTCAAGCCAGATTTGGCGGCTTGCTGGATTTGGCGACTTGGCGGGGAGAAATCCGCGATAGAAATAGGACGGATCAGTTCCTGGGGCTGACCACGCGGCTTGGGCTGTTAAACCGGTAAGGCAGCCGCCCGAAGTGCAGGATATCTCCATGGTGGATTTCGGCGCCCTTGGTATCTACGGGCTTAAAATTGACATAAGTTCCCGCGGTGGTGTGAAAGTCCGTCAGGCGTGTGCTGCCATCGGGAAAGGCATGAATTTCGGCGTGCAGCGGCTCCAGCGCTTCGTCGGTGAGGACCAAGTTTGCCAGTTGTGGGTCTTTGCCAATAAGCGTGACTTCTCTGATGAGCAAGAGCGGCTTCTCGGCACAGGGGGTGTTGTCGCGGTCGAGTTTGATGAGGCTGCCATAGGTTTTGACTGGCACGTGACTCTCCGGCTCTACCCGGGTGGGTGGCGCAGCAGGCTCAGCCGCAGCGGGTTTGGCGGTTTTCTTCTTCAGCCGGGTTGGAAGGATGATCACAGCCAGCAAGCCAAGGGCTGCCAGGCCGAGACCCAGCCAGAGCCACAAGTTGCTGGTCAGGGCTTTGGGTTCATCTGCTTTTGGATCGAGCCATGTCAATTCAATCTGCGCGATCGCGCTGCGTGTTTCAAAACCGAGGGCATCCTGGAGCCTGAGCTGCAGACTGAGTTTGCTCTGATCCCGAAAGGGGCTGAGGTCGAGCAGAAAGTCACCAAAGGGCGGCTCCTGGCGCGCTTGAACGAGGCTGCCGTTAGCGTACAGGCTGCTGTTGAGGATCTCACGCGGGAAACCATCCGGGAATTCGATGGCAGCCTGGATGGGCAGTTCGGCTGGCTCAATTCGTTCATCGCTTTGGATGGTCACGCTAAACTGATCTGGCAGATTGATGAATTTCAGGCTGGTGGGCAATACTTCCAAAGCGACTTCACTGACGGCAGAGTTCAAGACGGTTCCACCTGGGGGCGACAGGCGCAGGCTGATCTGCTGGGTGCTGCCGGAACGGATCTCGGATTGCCAGGTGATGGTGTAGCGATAGCCTTTGCCCTTGAGATATTCGCGTGGGTTGGGGGGGGTCTGGCTGCCACTGAGGATGGTCAGGCTGCCGCCCCAGGTCGCGCAGACAGATTGCAGATCGGTCTGATAGGCTGAGCCAATCACCAACGCGGAAGCAGTCATCCAAACATGCACCGGAATGCCAGCCTCGCCAGCCTGTTGGATCAGGGCTGAAAGCACAGGAATCTGAGCCGGCTCGATATAGGGGGTCATGTAGACCAGCACGGTTTCCTTGGAAGGAGTGCTGTCGGTGAGCAGCCTGACGGCTTCTTCGAGGCTTTGCAGAGAGCCGGTCATCTGGCGTTGGTTTTCAGTGTAGCCTTCGAGGGCGTTTTTCCACTCGGTGTAGTTCTCGAGCTGATCGTAATGAATGTTCGGGTTGATGAAGAGGCTATAGACGTCACCGGTGATGGGCGTGAGGTCAGAGCCGAGCTGGCGCATGGCAGTCAGCAAGCGGTCGTAGTTGCTGAAGCTGTTGGGATAATTGAGCACCAGAGTGCGTTCGGGGTTGATCACCAGCCCAAAATGCACGCCAACATATTCACTGGTGAGGGAATCAACGGCGATTTGTTGATCGTTTTCGATCACACTCACCTGGCTGGCAGAGAGGGATGTGTTTTGATCCAGGCCGCCTGGGATCGAAAAGTTTAGTGTCAATTTTGGAAACTCACGTGTGTCAAGATCCTCAATCACGACCCTTGCAGGCAGTTCCTGCCCGCTGGCGGGCAAGGTCGTTTGGAATATCATGCCGGTGACCAGGCACAGCATCAGCAAAATAGTCCTGAGAGGAAGTCTTTTCATACCTATCGCAATTTTCCGAATTAACACAATTGATATCGCAATTAGTGAATAAAAACGCCAGAAGCGTTTGTTATTGAATCAATTTTACCCGAGTCTGGCAAAGCAGTTATGAGGATTTGGTTTAGATCAGACCAAAATGCTTGAAAGCCTTGAAAACTCCATCGTCGGTCACATCGCTCGTGACATAGTCGGCAACAGCTTTGAGCTCGTCCGCCGCGTTGCCCATGGCGATGCCGGTCTGACAGTACTGCAGGATTTCGATATCATTGAAGGAATCGCCAAAGGCAAAAGTGTCTTCGCGGTTGAGACCAAGCGACTCAAGCAGAACGGATACAGCCGAGGCTTTGGTCAGGTTCTTCTGGGTGAAATCGCCAAAACCCAGACCTTTTCCGAAGATGTTCCACATACCAAGCCTGAAATAATCACCGAACTCTTTTTCCAATTCGGCTTTGCTGAGGGTTGGGGTCATGACGAAACTGACCTTGTTGACATCCAGGTGATAGTTCTGGTGGTCAAAAGTCAATCCGGGGAATGCTGTCTGCAAATTTTCCGCTGCTACTTCCTGGGGGACGCCAAAAGAGCGGGCGGTTTCGCTTAGAAAATAACGATTGCCATGGAGCCCACTATTGCTCTCTTCGTAGAAGCCAATCTTTCGGTCCTCAAGATAAGCATAGACGCGGCTGATGTGTTCTTCGGGGATGGCGCTTTCGAAAACGATCTTTCCGCCAAATTCGGCGTAGGCTCCTTCCCCCGCAATTATGCCGACAAATCCAAGGTTCAGCAGCCAGGGATAAATGGAGGGCTTGCTGCGTCCTGAAGAAATCAGGAGTTTGTGCCCGCGAGCCTGCGCGAGGTTGAGCGCTTCCCTGGCAGATGGGGGAAGTTGCTGCGCATAGCTGATGAGAGTACCATCAATGTCGAGGAAGATTATCTTTTCTGAGCTCATTTTTTTCCTTCAGGCGTCGATAATAACACAAACAGGCCAAAATTGGCATTGAAAAGGGGGAAGTATCAAGATAATTATTCTCCTGAGACAGCCAGTGTGGAGCTGTGGGGTAAAAAGAAACCTGCCAGCACTATTGCCAGCAGGTAAACTTTGAACATGTTTTGAAAATTTATCTTGTCAAGTCCTCCAATGCCAATGACCTCAATTTTTGATGAGGGAAGCACCAACGGAACAGAAATTGGCAAATGTCAGGGCATGTCATGTTTGAAGAGCACGTCCTCAAAAGCAGCATCCTTTTCCATGACGTGCTTGGCATAAGAACAGGTGGGGAGAATTTTGATCCCTTCAGCGCGTGCCGTATCTGCCAGCTTGTCCACAAGCTTGCGGGCGATTTTGTATCCGCGATAATCCGGGTTTACCCAAGTATGACGGGCATTCCAGTAATTTTCACTCACCGTATATTCGATCTTGCCGACTTCCTGACCATCATCCTTGGTGGCAAGGATGCGTTTGGCATCGGGTTCGTGGCTGTATTGGATCTCTGTCATTTTTACTCCATTTTTTCTTTAGTGTACTCCGGCTGTAGAGCAAAACAAAATTACTGCTTGTGCAAGATGCTACAGGGGTTGTACGAAGGCTTGCGCATTTACGTTTACAAATGTAAACTAAAGCTGTAGAACGAAAGGAATAAGTATGTCTGAAACCCTTAATATTAGCGACGCAGAATGGGAAGTGATGCGGGTGGTGTGGGCGAGTGGTCAATCCACCAGCCGAGAAATTGCCATGATCCTGCAGGGGAAACGCGGCTGGAGTCAGTCGACCGTCAAGACTTTGATCAGCAGGCTGACCGGCAAAGGCTACCTGCATGCCCGAAAAGAAGAACGTCACTTTATCTATACCACGCATCTGGACGAACCCGAGAGCTTGAAACTTGAGGTCGAAAGCATGTTGAGCCGGATATGCAGCCGGAAGATACCGAGCCTGCTGGCTTATTTGATTGAGAATACCCCGATGACCGCAGAAGACTGCGCGATGCTCGAAGAGGTTCTGCAAAACAAACAGGTGGTCGCTGAAGTGCCCTGCAATTGTTACCCCGGGCAGTGCACCTGCCACTTACACGCAAACGACACAATCCTTTCGAAATATTCCCCCGAGGAGATTACACATGAAAACTAAGATCTTACCCATTGAAGGGATGACTTGCGCGGCTTGTTCAGCCGCGGTAGAACGTGCTGTGAGTAAACTACCGGGCGTGACGGAAGCAAACGTCAACCTGACTGCGGAAAACTTGCATCTGATTTACGACGAGTCACAGGTCTCGCTGGAAAATGTCGTCCAGGCTGTGGATGATGCCGGCTACAAGGCTCTGATACCCTCCCAGCACGCGCAGCTCGAAGTGCAGGGGATGACCTGTGCTGCCTGCTCCGCTACGGTGGAAAGGGTGGTAGGCAAGCTGCCCGGAGTGCAGAGCGCCAACGTCAACCTGGCTGCCGAGACGCTCACGCTCGATTACGACCCGGCAGAGATCAGCCTGCAGCAGGTGGTCAGCGCGGTGGCAGAGGCTGGCTATCAGGCTATTCTGCCGGTTGATAACACCATTGAGGACGAACTTGAACGCAAGAATGCGCGCAAGGCACAACGGCTGCAAAACTTGAAGCAGCGCTTTACAATCAGCGCGATTTTGACCGTTCCACTGTTGATAATTTCAATGGGACCGATGCTCGGGCTGAAGTTGCCGGCATTTTTCGACCCATCCATCAACCCGCTCAACAACGCGCTGGCGCAGTTATTACTGACCACTCCGGTAGTGATCATGGGCTGGTCCTATTACGTCAACGGCTTCCGCAACCTGGTGAAGCTGCACCCCAATATGGACTCGCTGATTGCCATCGGCACCGGCTCAGCTTACCTTTACAGCTTGTATGCTCTGTGGAATATCACCGGCGGTCACTCCCATTTTGCGCACTCGTTGTACTTCGAGTCGGCAGCGGTTGTTTTGACTCTCATCACATTGGGTAAGTTTATGGAGGCGCGTGCTACTGGCAAGACCTCCGAGGCAATCCAGAAGCTGATGGCGCTTTCGCCCAAACAGGCGCGTGTTCTGCGCAATGGACAGGAGGTCGAGATCGACGCCAGCCAGGTGCTGGTGGGGGATGAGGTGGTGGTGCGCCCGGGTGAAAGCTTCCCGGTGGACGGAGTCCTTCTGAAAGGAGCCACCAGCGTGGATGAATCCATGCTGACCGGCGAAAGCCTGCCGGTTGAGAAAACCATAGGCGCCAACGTCACTGGCGCTTCGATGAACATCAACGGGTCCGTGCATCTTAGGGCGACCAGGGTCGGCAAAGACACGGCTCTGGCGCAGATCATTCGCCTGGTTGAAGACGCCCAGGGGTCCAAAGCACCGATCGCAAAGCTGGCGGATAAGATCTCGGGAATTTTCGTCCCGATTGTGATTGTTTTGGGCGTGCTAGCGGCGCTTGGATGGGTGCTGATTGGCAAGGAAAGCGTGGAATTTGGACTGACGATCTTCGTGGCGGTGATGGTGATTGCCTGCCCGTGCGCACTCGGGCTTGCCACGCCCACTGCGCTGACTGTTGGCATGGGTAAGGGAGCCGAGCATGGCGTGTTGATCAAAAATGGCGACGCGCTTGAAGACGCCCAACAGGTGGACATGGTCCTGCTGGACAAAACCGGAACTATCACTGAAGGCAAACCGGCCGTGACAGACGTATTGCCGCTGGGGGCGCAGAGTGAACAGGATTTGCTCGCGCTGGCTGGCGCCGCGGAAAAAGGCTCTGAACACCCTCTGGGCAAGGCGATTTTGCGGGAAGCCGAGGCTAAGGGCATGAGCCTGCCAGAAGTTGGCGGTTTCAATGCTTTGCCCGGGATGGGCGTTGTGGTTGATTACGATGGTAAGTTGCTGCGGATTGGAAATCAAAAAATGATCGAAGAGTACCTATCGCTGGGGGAGGATGCCTTGAAGTTGGGGCAGGACCTGGCAAATGATGGCAAGACGCCAATGTTTGTTGCCTTGGAAGAAGCACTTTTGGGTATCATCGCTGTGGCAGACACCGTCAAACCTGACAGCAAAGAAGCAATTAATCAGCTGCACAAGATGGGCGTGCAGGTTGCGATGGTCACGGGCGATAACCGACGCACGGCAGAAGCAATTGGCCGCGTGATGGGGCTGGACCAGGTCTTCAGCGAAGTGCTGCCTGACCAGAAGGCTGGAATTGTCAACCAGTTGAAATCAGAAGGACGGTTTGTGGCGATGGTTGGAGATGGAATCAACGACGCTCCGGCGCTGGCAACGGCGGATGTGGGGATCGCGATTGGCAGCGGAACCGATGTGGCCATTGCTTCGGCGGATATCGTGCTGATGCGTTCGACGCTGATGGATGTGCCGGTGGCAATCGATCTGAGCAAGAAGACTCTGCAAAACATCAAGCAGAACTTGTTCTGGGCGTTTGCCTATAACGTGATTGGCATCCCGATCGCGATGGGCGTTTTGCACCTGTTTGGCGGTCCGCTGCTCAACCCAATGATCGCCGGCGCGGCAATGAGTTTGAGCTCTGTTTCCGTGGTGACGAATGCTCTGAGGCTGAGGGGTTACCGCTTCAAGTCTGTGTAATCTCCTTCTGATTGCTACGCCATGGGAAGGTGACACAATCCTCCAAGTGGTTCGTAAGGAAATCAAGGGCCTTTTTCCGGCGGATTGAGGGCACAAGAGGTTTGTTCATCTCATCGTTTACAGTGCCCTAAACACCCTACCGGCATTTTGTCCCGCCCTACGGCACGCATGCGCAATGGTATTGGGCGTTCGTAGAGGAATCCACGCCACTTTCCATGGCGGATTCGAAGCACAGACTAACCTTGTGGCCAGGATATTTCCAGTGCTTCCAATCTCGCCCTACGTCACTTAAGGGATACCGTTTCAAGACTGAATACTTGCCCCTCTGGTGGAAATTTTACTGGTCGAACGCAGTGGGATATTCTCGCAGGTCTTTTGACATGACGACAATATCCGCCTGCCGTGCTGTTTCCATGAAACCAGCTTTTTCGTAAAGGCGCAGGGGTCCATTGAAATCGTACGGCTCACGGTCCTTTTGGACCCTGGGGTAGCCCTCAACGGCTGAGTAGCCCTTATCTTTAGCGTCCTCAATGATGCGTTCCAGGAGGGCAAGGGAGAGCCCCTGTCCCCGGTAGCCCGGAGCGATTGCGAAACACAAAACCGAGATAGTTTTCCCTAAGGACACTTCCCGGGCGATCTCAGGGATCCAAGCAAGGTAGCCATCTCTATCTCCCGAGTTACACCAACCGACCGGGATATCGTTCTCAAATGCCAGATAGCCGCGAATTCTTCCCGCAATTAAAAGGTTGATCGCATAATTGCGCAGCGTGCCTTTGATGTCGTCCCCAAATTCACTGACCATCTGCGCTTCGCTGGCGGCGTCCATACTGGGTGAGGTGCAGTAGCACGGTCCACAAGGACTGTCGTCCGAAAAAGCCCGATTGTCAAAAAAATCGAGATAACTTAGTATCAGATCAGGAGATAAAGGTTGTATTTCTATTGTCATGTGATGTGTGTCCTTCCGTTCTTGTCCTTGTAAGCTTTGATATTGGTGGACATTTGCTGGTACGGTTCAGACCCTTTTCATTGCTTCGCGTTTTCTCTCCGCAGGCATCTTTTCAATCGCATATCGCAGTGCTGTTCTCGGCATGCTTGACCTGTGATCGAGCACATAGAGGAAAACTTCATCTTCGCAGGCATCCGCGAGCGATTTGAGCATCCATCCGTACCCCTTTTGTACCATGTCATCGGGATCCAGCAGCAGCCTGTTGACGATCTCGAAGATTTCTTCTTTGAAATGACCCTTTCTGGCTGGAATGATGAAAGAAACGGCAGAAGCGCGCTTTACCCACCTGTTTTCCGATTGACTCCACGTTTTCATGTTTTCCACAAAACCTGGATATTGCTCAAGAAAGGATCCTATCGAGTGGTTGCACAGGGAATCGCAGGAAGCCCAGTTGCTGACGTATTTGTTTGCCCACTCTTCAAATATATTGAAATCCTCAGGCGTATATCGCTTGCGGATTGAGTAAGCCCAATTGCATGCAACGAAGGACTCCTCCAATAGGGATGATTTCCACAATTCCGTGCAATATTCGAAGATTTCACTCTTTGGCATATCCGTGATGAGTTTGAAAGCTTGATTGCCGATTTTTGTCACGGTCGCTGTCTTCACGCCGTAAAGCCGGACTTCTTCCTTGAAGAATCTTTTCCCGCTCTCTTTGGTTTTTTCATCCGCGTTTTCGATGAGTTGTTCACGAACCGATTCAATAATTCCAGGCATGTCAGTACTCCCGATAATAGTCAATGTATTCTTGACATGAGACTCCAACAATCTCAGTATAAACCTTTTGTGGAATCAGGCCTTACTGAGCAGCCTTTTGTTCTTTACAGAAATCAGGGCAAAACCAACGCCCAACAGGGCAATGATGACATTGACTGAGAGCATCGCGGTCATGCCGCTTAACTCCAGCATCCATCCCCCTGAAAGACTTCCCAGGACCGTGCCTGCAGCCATCATACTGGTCATGTACGCCTGACCAGTTCCCTGATCCTCAATTGCGATAGCCTCTGACGTGTAGAATACGGATGAAGAGGCAAAAAGAGCGAAGCTGATCATTTGCGTGACTTGAATCAGATAGATCATCGACACACTGCTTGAAAGCGCATACATCAGGGCTTTCAGCGCAAAACCAAACGCGGCTGTCAGCATCAAACTTTTGGGGGTAAAACGTTTTAGCAGTTTCGAAAAACCGAACAACACCGGCACTTCCACAACCGCCTGGATTGCCAGCGCGATTCCAAGCTGGCTGCTGTTTCCGCCGAGGGATTGGATAATTTGCAGGAGATAAGTATTTATAATATTGTGGGTGGTAAACATCAGCAGGCAGGCCAGAAGCATCCAGGCAAAAGCCGGGTAGCGCAGGAGAAAACCTTTTTGCAGCGTTTTTTCTCTCCGTACTTTCTTAACAGATTCTTTTGTCGGCGGCATGCGGTAGACTACGACAATAAAAAGAAACGCAATTAATATCCCGGTGATCGGAACCATTTCAATGCCATATTTCTCAGCCAGTCCACCTATCACCAGCGCAAGCAGCGCATACAGACCCGAGCCGATCCCCCTGGCAACGCCAAAGTTGATGTACTCTCCCGTATGGCTGTAATAGAAATGGGCGCTGTTGATGAAAGGGATGATGGTATTCCCGAGCAGGATCAGCAGACCCATAAACAAAGCGCCTGCCCAGGCTCCCGGGATCAGAGGCATGGCAATGCAAATCAGTAAGTAGGGGATCGCCAGCATCAGGATCATGCTTCGCCAGGTCAGGCGGTTGCTGCGATCAGTGATCCCACCCAGTACCGGCTGCAGCAAGGCTGCCAGGATGCCAAAAATTGCTGTCACAGTGCCGATTTCCGCGTTTCCCAGCCCTCGCCCCTGGAGATATAGCGAGATAAAGCCGGAGCTTACGCAAAACAGCATCCAGAACAGACCCTGCATTGCCATGTATCGACGGTTTATTGATAATTTCACACTTATATTCCTTGTTTATCTATAAATATTACGCCTGTGAATCTCAATGTTATTAGAGAGACGAAGAGATGGAGTGAAGATGTCTAAGACATTAACTTTCTACAACTCTCTCTTTCCATAGAGTCACGTTCATGTTCACAATGTGCCAATTTATGATCAAACCAAAAAAGTGTCTTTGCTTTTCTCTGTAATCATAGACCCAACACTAAGCTACATGAATAATCTTGATCTGTTTCCGCTTTTCCATTTTATAGAAACAATAAAGAGTGGCTTTTGCGTCCTCAAGACTGTCATGTGCCTTATAGTATGGGTATTTATAATATTTTGCACACACTCCAAGAGATTTGTGTGTGTAGTCTTTATACTTTGGGTTCCTATCTCCGTATATTGGACTGAAGTTTTCCATAACATCTACAACCCGCTTGGAATATGGGATTATCCCTGCTTCCCTTAGAAACATTAAATCAAACTTGTAATGATTGTATCCAACAATCAAACTGGAGCCTTCAATAATTCTATTAATCTCGGCTTTATAATTCGTTATTGAGAGTTTATCTTTAACTATCTCTGGACTTATACCATGTATTTCTTCTGCTTTACGCCATGATTTCCGATGTGAAGGCTTTATATATTCGTTAAACAGTACATTACCATTTCCATCAATGATCGAAAGCTGCATTAACTCGTCATTTTTTGGATTTAAACCTGTAGTTTCTGAATCCAGACAAATGATTTGACTCTTATCATTCATCACAAGATCGCTCATCTGATCTCTTAATGAAAATCGATGTTTTTCTCTTTTTATTGCTTTTATAAGGAACCTGATACCAAAAAGAATTAAGGCAATAAAACACGCAAGAATGAGAAATTCCATAAAAATTGTGCCTACTCCCACTCGATCGTTGCAGGAGGTTTGGAGCTGATGTCGTAAACCACGCGGTTAACTCCAATGACCTCGTTTACAATGCGGTTGGAAACTTTTGCGAACAACTCATAGGGCAGGCGCGCCCAATCGGCGGTCATGAAATCGGAGGAAGTGATCGCGCGTAGGGCAATCGTCTCGGAATATGTGCGCTGGTCGCCCATCACGCCGACCGATTTTACCGGCAGCAAAACCGCGAAAGCCTGCGAGCTGCCGCTGATATTGCCCTCTTCGTCCGTGTGCAGGCGGGTCAGGTTCGCTTTTTCGAGCTCTTCGGTGAAGATGGCGTTAGCATGGCGGACGATTTCTATCCGTTCAGGGGTTACCTCGCCCAGCACCCTGACTGCCAAACCGGGTCCCGGAAAAGGCTGGCGCCAGACCAGTTCGGGCGGTAGCCCAAGAACCTCACCGACCGCGCGGACCTCATCCTTAAAAAGGTTGCGCAGCGGCTCTACCAGCTTAAACTTCAGGTCTTCCGGCAGACCGCCGACGTTATGATGCGACTTGATGCGGTGGGCTTCTGAGACACCGATCCCTTTTGATTCGATTATGTCTGGATAGATCGTTCCCTGGGCGAGAAACTCGTGTTCATCCAGCCCCGCCACGACCGTTTCGAACTCGCGAATAAAACTTCCGCCGATAATCTTGCGCTTTTCTTCGGGATCTGTAACGCCGGCAAGTTTGGCAAAATAGCGTTTGGAGGCGTCCACCATGATCAGGTGTTCGCCGAGAACAGGTCGAAAAGCCTGCTCTATTTGCTCCGGCTCGCCCAGTCGCATCAGACCGGTGTTGATGAACACTGCAGTGACGCGATCGCCAATCGCTTTTTGTATCAGGGCTGTGGTGACAGCAGAATCCACGCCGCCGCTCAGCGCTGATAAAACGCGTCCGCTGCCGACCCGGGCGCGAATGGCAGCGACGCTCTCTTCGATGATCGATCTCGAAGTCCAGCCTGGTTGACAAGCGCAGATCTTGAGAACAAAATTTTGCAGAATTTCTTTGCCATGCTGGGTGTGGTGAACCTCGGGATGAAATTGCAACCCGTAACGCTGATTAGATTCATCCATCATGGCCGCAAAAGGGCTATTGGGGGAAGTTGCCAGGCAGGAAAATCCCGGGGGCAGTTCCGCGACGTGATCTCCGTGAGACATCCAGACAGTCTGCCTGCCCTGAACCAGCAGCGGGTTAGCCGCAGGCACGTCCAGTTCGGTCAGGCCATATTCATGTTGGTTGCCTTGGATCACCTTACCGCCGAGTTTTTGAGTAAGGGCTTGCATGCCGTAGCAGATCCCCAAAATGGGCAAGCCACTTTCGATCAAATAATCCGGGATATATGGCGCATTATCAGCGTAAATGGATTGTGGTCCGCCTGAGAGAATGATGCCTTTGGTTTGAGCGTCAAGCGCTGCTTCTTTTTTTGCGTTCCAGGGGAGCAGCTCGCAGTAGACATGCATATCACGAATTCGGCGGCCGATCAGTTGGGTGTATTGAGAGCCAAAGTCCAGGATGACGATTCTGTCGCTCATGTGGGACCCTTAAGCTGCAAATTCGTCGGTAAAGATGATTTTTCCGTCATCCATTGAGCTGATCGAAACCAGGGAGTGCACCGGTACGCCCAGGTAAGCCAGCTTATTGCGTCCGCCCTCGAAAGTTTTTTCGATAAGCGTGCCGATGCCAACCACATTCGAACCGGCAGTCTGGGCAAGGCGAACCAGCCCAATGATGGTAGCACCGGATGCCAGGAAGTCATCAATGATCAAAATATCCTCATCTCTCAGAAGATATTCGGGCGAGACAATAAGCTCGGTATTGTGACCTTTGGTGTGGGAGGGGGCGACGGTTATGTAGACATCGCTCGGCATGGTGACGGGTTTGGTTTTGCGGGCATAAACTACCGGCAGATTGAGATATTTCCCCGCCATGAGCGCGGGAGCGATGCCGGAAATCTCGGCAGTCAGGATTTTAACAGCACTTGTGCCCGCGAAAAGACGGGCAAACTCCACACCGCAGGCGTCCATCAGGATGGGATCCACCTGGTGATTGATGAAACGGTCGACTTTGAGGATGCCCTTTCCGAGATTCTTGCCCTCGGTCATGATGCGCTGCTTCAAGAGGTCCATAATTTCACTCCTATCTCAAGCCAAGCCAATTAACAGAAATCAAGCACAAGAGAAAAAGATCAGATCCTTTTGTGCTTGTTGCTGGTAATTATAACAGCCGGCTCTTGCTTTAGGGCGAAACCGGCTGTCAGAGTCAATTGAAAGGATAATTACTGGCGTAAAACCTCACCAGAAAACAGGGTTACTGCTTTGCCGCCCAGGTAGACGCGCTCTTTTCCCAGCCGGCACCAGACTGTGCCGCCGCGGGCGGATGCCTGGTAGGCAACTAACTGGTCTTTGTTAAGCTTTTCTGCCCAATAGGGGGTCAGGATACAATGACCGAGGCCAGTCACCGGATCTTCGGGGATGCCGGTCTTGGGTGAGAAGAAGCGCGAAATGAAATCGAACTTTCCTCCAGGAGTCTGGGAGGTGATGACCAGATTGATTTCTTCAAGAGTGGAGATTTTCTTAAAGTCAGGTTCAAAAGTTTCAACAGCGGCAGGATCCGCGATCTCAGCCAGCAGGATTGATTTGTCTTCTGAGCGGGCAACTGCCAGGGGAACCTGTCCGAGGATTTCCTCGAGCAGTGGACTGGACTCAGCAGGAACAGGCCGGATCAGGGGCATATCAAGCTCTATGGTACCGTGGTTGAAAGTCGCTGAAATCACCCCACTCCGGGTATGAAAAAAAATGGTCTCATCCGGATCGTAAAAGCCCAATTCAAAAAGAATATGGGCGGAGGCAAGCGTGGCATGACCGCACAGGTCGACCTCTGTGCTGGGGGTAAACCAGCGCAGGTTGTAATCATTGCCTTTGGGACTGAGAAATGCCGTTTCGGAAAGTTTCATCTCTGTGGCAATGGCTTGCATCCAGGCCTCATCGCGGGGTTGTTCCAGCAAACAGACGCCGGCTGGGTTACCTTTGAAAGGCTTCACGGTGAACGCGTCAACCTGAAATATTGGGATCTTCATGCCAACCTCCTCTAACTTGGGTTAATTCTACCCGGTTTGGTAAGCGCTGCAAGATGAAATTCTAACCATCCCATGCCGATTATTCAACCCGAGAGTTATATATGGAACCTTTGTGCCGAATTTTCGCATGAAACGCGGAACTGCCTTGATAGCGAAGTGGATAGAGTGTGCCGTTTCAATTCACTTGGAACGGCGAATACCCTGTTTGAGGGCACGGGTGACCTCACCTGTGCGAACAAGATAAAAAATTACGCCGCCAAGAGGATTGGCGAAGCACAACTCAGTCGTAACGCACTGTACGATTCCGGGGGCTAAGGTTTACCGGGCTTTTCCTACCCAGGGCAGGAGCCAAACCCGTCTAATGGTGATTTGGCTGCTAATCTCTCATGATCAGCGGCAAGAAGACTTGATGATAATACTCAAACGCTCCTATGTCACAGGTGGCAACGCCATCTCCATCCCCATCGACGGGGCGGGGAAAGCCGCGCTGGTCTGTGGAAGAGCAAGTGGCGGGATCGGGATTGCCTGCGTCGATAGCTGAACTGCCAGTGCCAAGGGCATGCGTGAGAGTGAAACCTCCGTTGTCTGCCAGGGGCTGCAGCAGCGGGTCTTCGTTGATATTGCCTGTGCCTTCCCATCCACCCTGGACAACACTATAGTTGACCGTGGTTGTACTGCCTGCTTGATTAAAAATTTGGTCTGGCGAGTTTGCCCATAGAATTGTGTTTGTCAGTTCGGGGTTGCTGCCATTTGTTCCATTAAGGGCATTGTTATAGATCCCACCGCCGTTTTTTGCAGAGTTTCCGAATAAAGTGACATTGGTAAGCGTTGGGTCGCTCAGTTCTTCGTTATACATCCCGCCGCCGCCTACTTCAGCAAAGTTAGCGCTGAAGGTGACATTGGTCAGGATGGGGTTAGCTGTATAGTTAGCCATTCCCCCACCCCATCCGTCCTGACCGCCAGAGTCGGGTCTTATATAAACCGAGTTTCCGGAGAAAGTAACAGCGTTCAATGTGGGACTGCTGCCTATGTTGAACATTCCACCACCCCAGGAAGATGTATTTTCTATGAAGGTGATATCCGTCAAAATGGGGTTGCTGTTGTAAAAGTTAGCCATGCCACCACCTTGGGATATAGCTGTGTTTCCATTAAAGATGACATCGGTCAGAATTGGGCTGCTGCTATCGTTGTATATTCCACCTCCGCGACCACCTGAGTTCCCTGAAAAGGTGACATCCGTCAGGGTGGGGCTGCTTTCATCGTTATAGATACCGCCGCCAAATGATGCAGAACTGTTGCCTGAAAAAGTGACATCGCTCAAAGTTGGGCTGCTGTTGGTATAGTTAGCCATCCCACCACCGTATTGACTTTCGTTGTTGCTGAAAATCACATTAGTCAGAGAAGGGTCGCTATTCTCATTGTACATGCCAGCACCCCAGTATGCTGTGTTGCCAGTGAATATCAGGTTTGAGAGCGTGGGGCTGCTGTTGATACTGTACATGCCGCCACCACTACCATTTTCTATCGGTAGATTACTATTTAATCTTCCTCCTCCGGTAATGGTAAAACCATCCAAACGGGCAGTATAGTTCACATCGATCGCAGACACTACGTGGTAGCTGTTATCATTAATGTCTCCTAAGTCT